>ENA-OQER01000771-OQER01000771.1-human-gut-metagenome-genome-assembly--contig:-NODE-771-length-16820-cov-3.049841_pt1 | contig 16820 bp, 22 predicted proteins | sample MGYA00242797_ERZ504639 | MGnify/ENA primary metagenome ERZ504639 (study PRJEB26092, sample SAMD00036306) | human gut metagenome | host: Homo sapiens | study: EMG produced TPA metagenomics assembly of...
GTCGAAGAGCGTGTAGCTGGTATTGCTGCGAAGCGACAGACGGCTGTAGTTGCTTCGGTCGTAGTTGCCGCCTACGATACCGTCCTGATGATAGTAACCCATAGAGAGGTAATAATTGATCTTGTCGAAGCGCCGCTGACGTTCACCTCGTGGTTGACAACACCGGCGTTGTCGTTGAACACCTCGTCCTGCCAGTCGGTGCCCTTGCCGTACTGATAAGGATCGGCATAGATAGGAGCCTGTCCTGCGAAGGTTTCTACGACAAACTGCCAAAAAATCAAGACTGTTCTTTCGATTTTTTCGTTTTATCTTGTGAAGTCGGTGCGCACTGTGCGTACGGCAAAGGTGGCGCACTCGTGAATCGGATTGTGAACGGCTGAGAGAGGAAGCGGTCTTATGTCATCCTGCGATACGCAGCGGGCTACAAGTGTGTCCGGTCGCCTTGTCGCGTTCATTGCGGCATTGATGATCGCGTTGACCACGCTTTTCGCGACTACCGCAGTTCCGCAGCCGGCAATTGCCGCCGATGACGGTCAAACGAATTTTGATTCCTGGACTGCCGCTGCGAAGAACATCGAAGACCAGCTTGCGACTGCCGAAAAAGACTACAATGACGGCAATTACGGTCAGGCTGGCACCGATTTCCAGACTGCGCATTGGATCGGTTACGACGCATCCAACTTCTCGAAAGTCGTCAACGACACCATCAGTGCCGACAAGCAGAAGGAACTGCTGCGGCAATTCACCGATCTTGAAGGTCTTGCCTACCAGCAGGACCAAGGCGACGTATCGCAGCCAAAATCGACGCGCTGACCGCCGAAATCAACGCAACCGCGCAAACGCTTGACGCGAACGCAGACCTCGCCAATCCTAAGGAATACGCGAAGCAGCGTGCCGCGCAAACCGCGGAAGAGCGCAAGAAGCTCGACGCGGCCAAGAAGAATTCATCCAAAGGCAAAGGCGACCGCACGTGGAGTGAGGTTGTCAGCGAAATGACCGTCATTCTCGACCAGGCATACGAGGCTGCCGCTGCCGGCAAGGGCGACGAAGGTGCCACGCTGGTTAACAACGCCTACTACCAGTACTACGAGAAGCTCGGCTTCGAAAAGAACGTGATGAACGCGATTTCCGGCGACCGTGTTTCGCAGGTCGAATACCAGTTCAAGATGACTCGTAAGACCATGCGCGATGGCGGTTCCGACAAGGAAATCAAGCAGCTCGTCGACGATTTGAAAAGCTGGCTTGTGAAAGACGCAGCCATCCTCGACGGTGGTGCGTCCGGCAATGTCAACGGCTTCACCAAACTCGTCACCAGCTCCGCCGGCCAGGCGTTCCTCATTCTGATCCGTGAGGGCCTCGAAGCGCTGCTGGTGGTGGCCGCAGTGATCGCCTACCTGGTGAAGTCCGGCAACAAGCGTTTCGCCAGGTGGATCTACCTTGGTGTGGTCGCAGGTCTGGCCGGCTCCGGTCTGGTCGCCGTGCTCTTCACGTTCCTGTTCGGCGGTTCCGGCCCGATTCAGGAGATTTCCGAAGGCGTGTGCGCGCTGATCGCCACCCTCATGCTGCTGTGGACCAGCAACTGGATGCTCAACAAGAGCTCCGTAGAAGCGTGGAACAACTACATCAGGAATAAGACCGAAGCGGCTGTGGCCGGCGCGCAAAGCAAGGTCGAATCCGGTCAGGGCCTGGGCTTGGGCATGATCGCCTCGCTTGCCATGTTAAGCTTCCTTGCCGTGTTCCGTGAGGGTGCCGAAACGGTGATCTTCTACGAGTCCATCTACTCCATGAGCCAGGATGCGCACGGCATGTGGGTTGGCGGTCTGGCCGCCGCCGCGGTGCTGATCGTCATCTTCCTGATTCTGCGATTCACTTCGGTGAAGATTCCGATCGGCCCGTTCTTCCTCGTAACTTCGATTGTGATGGCCGCATTGGTTGTCATTTTCGCGGGTGGCGGCATCCACGCGCTCATCGAGGGTGATCTTATTGAAGGCACCTACTTGAGCACTGTGCCAACTAACGATTGGATCGGCTTGTATCCGTACGTCGAAACGATTACGGCGCAGGTGATTGCCGCGATCGCGGTGGTTGTGCTGTTCGTGGTCGGTTTCATCAAGAAACACAGGATGAAGTTGGCCGCGCAGGCGGAACAGGCTAAGTAGACGCCAATCAATAATCACAAGTAAAGATTTAGAGATTTCCATAAGTTTCCAACGTTCCTCAAGGAACCAAAGAAAAGGAAGAGAACACAATGAAGAATAAGAAGATCGCCGCCCTGCTGGGCATCCTGCTGACCGGCTCCATGGCTTTCTCCCTGTCCGCATGCGGCAACTCCAACGATTCAGCATCCGACGCCAAGTCCGACACCTCCACTTCGAACACCACCGACAGCTCCAGCGATTCCGGCGCTGACGACAGCTCCAATGCCGGCTTCGAAGAGATCCAGGTCGATGAGAGGCACTCCGATCAGGATGTTGACGCTCTGACCGTCAACGCCGTGTACTTCCAGCCGATCGATATGGAACCGTCCGGCATGGGCCTGAAGCTGCCGACGCTTCCTTCCACTTGGAAGCCGACATTCACGCCAACGAGAAGGCACCGAGCTCGGCTATGGCAAGGGCGACTTCGTGCCGGATCTGACCGTGAACTACGAGATCATCAACAACGCGAACAACGAGACCGTTGGTTCCGGTACCTTCATGCAGATGAACGCTTCCGACGGCCCGCACTACGGCGCCAACGTCAAGCTCGACGAGGCTGGCTCCTACAAGCTCGTGCTGAAGATCGAATCTCCGGAGAAGAAGGGTTGGATGCTGCATGTTGATCCGGAAACCGGCGTAAGGCCGCTTCTGGACCGAGCCGCTCGAGGTCACTTCCCGGAGTGGAACTACACCCCGCAGGAGTGGTGATCTGAAACGTGAGTTCCGGCACATGCCAAGCGAAATGGTTTGGATGTAAGCCTGAATTCATGTTGAGATTCAACTCGTGGTTAACGCCGTTCACGTATCGCGAAACGTATGCAAGTAGCGCGAATATGGGTACGCGTTCGCGGTTGCCTGGATAGTCGTTCGACGCACTCAAGGCCGTTTGGCCGAGCCTACGGTCGAACAACCATCCAAGCAACCGCTCTCTTGCGTTTGAGGGGATACGCTTTTGGGAGATAACGCGCTTTTGGGGGAATCTTGGTAAGGGGGTTCCTTTTGTGTGCCGAATTCACTAGGCTTTGACAGGGATATATAACGAAAGGTGTGAGATGCTGACGCAGTACGTCACGGTGTTGCAGGGAACGCTGGCACCGGCTTTGCTGATTATGGCGCTGAACGTGATGCTCACGGTCGGTGAGGGGCGTGACAAGCCGTTGAGCGCGTACTGGCGTCTTGCGGGCTTCATTATTGGATTCGCGGGTGCATTGTGTTCGCCGCGTTGCGTGCATCCGCGATGATCAATCAGCGTACGTTCGTCAATTACCCCACGTTGTGGTGTTGTGTGATTTTCGATATCGCAGTGTTCGTTGTTGTGCTGTTCGCACGTCGCATCACTACGAATTGGCATGATCATCGCGCGTTGCTCGATATTGCGAATGCGATTGGCGCTCTTGCGATTGCCGCCACCACCTTCCGTGCGTTGCCTGATGTGATTTTGCGTTTGACGATTTTCGTGGAGCCGGGAGATCCGATCTTCACTTCGGATATGCTGCTTCGTGCGCTTGGTTTCGCATTGGGTGTGGTCACTGCGATTGTTGCGGCGTTGATTTTCCGTACGATGCGTTCCACTGCGATTCGTTGGTCGTTCACCACGGCCGTGCTGCTGCTGATTGCGCTGCTGTTTGTCTCGCATTTCACTGATCTTGCGCAGATTCTGCAGTCCAAGCGCATCGTTCATTTCCCTACGGAAGCGTTCCTGGCGTTGGTGTGGGGCATTAATCATCAGCGTCATATGGCCATTGCCATGGTGTTGGTGTTCATCATTCCGGTGGTCGCCAGCATTGTGATGGGCTTCAAAATCAAGCGGAAGGCGCCAACGAGGCCATTGTGCGATCGCATATCGCGTTCCGTCGCCGTGCGAAGGCGGCCGGCGCATGGAGTCTTGTTGCGATGATCGGCATCACGTTCGCGCTCACGTATGGTGTGGCGCAAACGAAGAAGGTCATTACGCTGTCTCCGCCTGAGGATTATTCGCTGAGCGACGGCGTGGCCACCATCAAATTCAGCCAAATCAACGACGGTCACCTGCATCGCTTCCAATACAAGGCGAAAGATGGCACGGTGATGCGTTTCATCATCATCAAGAAGAATGGTGGAGCGTACGGTGTCGGTCTTGATGCTTGTGATAACTGCGGTGACGCGGGCTATTACGAGAAGGATGGCAAGATCATCTGCAAGAAGTGCGATGTCGCCATCAACCTCGCCACTATCGGATTCAAGGGCGGCTGCAATCCTGTGCCGTTCGATTATCAGGTTGAATCCGGCAAAATCGTAATTCAAACTTCGACGCTCGACGCATTGTCGACGCATTTCCAGTGAGCGGAAAGAGGTAGTCATGTTCTTTTTTCGAATGATTTCCGCTCGTTCAGCAGGCAGTTCAAACGCAGACTGCTGATCGCGGTCACCGTGTGCCTGTCGGCCACGGTCAGCGTGGCCATGCTGGGTGTGGTGTTCGACGTGGAGACAAGCTGAACGCGGAACTGTCGACGTACGGTTCCAACATCACCGTGCAGCCCAAGGCCGATGCCGTCGTCAACGACCTGTACAACACGGGGGGTGACGCGAATAGCAACGCTTCCGGCACTTCCGAATCCGATCCGACCACATTTTTGAAGGAATCGGATGCACCGAAGATCAAAACCATCTTCTGGGCGTTCAACATCACGAATTTTGCCCCCGAACTTAATATCCATGCTGACGTGAACTGCGCGTCCGAATCGGTGGATTCCAGCTCCTGCAAGCTTCCGGCGTGCCGATCGTGGCACATGGTTCGCGAAGACCCTGCATATGGATTCCGGTGAATCCACGGTGGCGGGCATGAACGGCATGCGTTCGTGGTGGAAGCTTGACGGCTCCTGGCCGAAAGACGATAGCGCGCAAGGCCTGATCGGCACCACGCTCGCATCCAAACTCGGCGTGACCAAGGGAGATACCGTAACCCTCTACAAAACCACCGCCGACGGCAGCCGCAACAAGCAGCGGATCGCCATCACCGGCATTTACGATTCCGGCGATAGCGACAACAATGCGATGTACATTCCGTCATCCACCACGCAGGTGCTTGCGAATCTGCCTGATTCCATCGACAAGATCGAGGTCAAGGCTCTGACCACGCCAGACAATGATTTGGCCCGTAAGGCGTCGAAGAATCCGAATGCGCTCACGCAAGATGAGTGGGAAACATGGTATTGCACCGCGTACCCTTCGTCCATCGCCTATCAGATCGAAGAGGTTATTCCCGGTTCCGTACCAAGCAGGTGCGTCAGGTGGCCGCATTGCAGGGCGATGTGCTGCAGAAAACGCAGGCGGTGATGGTGCTGATGACCGTGCTTTCGCTGGTTGCGGCCGCTATTGCAGTGGCGAATCTGATGGCCGCCTCGATTGGCGAACGCGGTTCCGAATTGGCGTTGCTGAAGGCGATTGGTGCCACCGATGGTGCGGTTTCTCGCCTGATGCTCGCTGAGACGGCTGTGATTTCGTTGATTGGTGCGATTGTCGGTGCGCTGTTGGGTTCCGGTGTTGCGCAGATCGTGGGACACGTGGTATTCGGTTCCGGCATTACGATGCGTCCGATGGTGTTTGTGCTGGTGTTTGTGTTGTTGACGCTTACCGTGCTGATCGCCTCGTTCTCGTCGATCCGTTCGATTCTGGGACTCAAACCTGCGGAGGTCTTGCATGGCCGTTGATTTCAACTTGGGTTCCGTAAACTCGGCCGCGGCTGCGGCCTCGGTCACGAACGGCACACTGTGCTGTCGTCCGCGGAGGTGTTGCATGGTAGGTGAGTTCAAGACAGTCCGTAAGGGGCATGAGATGACTAATCGCAAGATGTTCTTCACCATGCTGTGGGGTGCGGTGTTTCGCCGCCGTTCTCGAGCCGTTATGGCCGTGATCGCTTCCATGGTGGGCGCTGCCACGCTGTTCTGCCTTGCGGCGACGTGTATTGCCGTTCCACAGCAGATGAACGAGGAAATGCGTGCGTATGGCGCGAATCTTATCGTCACGCCGTCCGAATCAGCCGAAAAGTCCCACGGCATCGACACCGATACCGTCAAAGCGTTGAACCAGATGGTGAAGGGTTCATATAGCGCCCGTTCCGCCGCTTACCGGTATGAAAGCGTGCGCATCAACTCGGCGCCATACACGCTGGCCGGTATCACAACCAAAGACGTGAAAGCGCTCAACCATCATTGGAACGTGACTGGCGATTGGCCCAGCGAAGGCAATGTGATGCTCGGCCGTGACGTGGCAGACGCGCTCGGCGTCTCCATCGGTTCGACCGTCACCATCGGCTACCGCGCATCCGACGATGCGCAGGATTCCGGCGCTCTTAGCCAAACCGAAGCGCAAGCCAAAGAAAACGGCCGCGTTTCGTCCGACATTATGGAGAACACCGGCACTGAATTCCGTGTCGGAGCATCGTCGATACGGGCGGCAGCGAAGACGAAATCGTCTACGCGGTCAACGCTGACGTGGCCAAACTGGCCGGTTCCAAACGCGGCGCGGACGTGATCGAATATTCCGTCAATGCGGTAGGCAGCGAACTCAACGACGTCGTCAAATCGATCAATGCGAATCCGTCAACCGGTGTGAAAGCGCAGACCGTCACCAAAATCACCTCATCCGACACTCGTATCATCGCCATGCTGCAAACCCTGTTCTGGATCGTGTCGCTGGTCGTGCTCGTGCTGACGTTTGTGGGCGTGGGCACCACCATCAGTTCCATCGTGTCTCAGCGACGCAACGAAATCGGCTTGCGCAAGGCGTTAGGCGCATCCTCGCGCGCCATCGGCATCGAATTCTATGTGGAATCCGCCATCTACGGACTGATTGGCGGCCTGATCGGCACTGCCATCGGCTACCTGCTGGCCCGCGTGCTGTGCGTGTCCGTATTCGAGCGTGCCATCGGCTTCAACTGGCTGTTGGGCGTCGCTTCGCTGCTGTTGAGCGTGCTCATCGCCGTCATCGCATCCATCCCGCCGGTTCGCCGCGCAACCCGTATCGACCCGCCATCGTTTTGAGGGAGGAATAATCATGAGTTCCGAACATACGTTGAATACGTTGCTTGAATTGGATCATATTTCCAAGATTTACGGCGATTTGCGTGCCGTCGACGATTTGACTTTGACCGTTCCGCAAGGTGAATGGCTTGCGATTGTCGGTTCGTCGGGTTCCGGCAAAACCACGCTGATGAACATGATTGGCTGCATGGACACGCCTTCAAAGGGTTCCGTCATGCTGGAAGGCCGCAAGTTGGAGGATTTGAACGCCAAGCAGCTTGCCGACGTGCGCAAGAACATGATCGGATTGGTGTTCCAGAAGTTCTATCTGGTACCGCATCTGACGGCTGTGGAAAACGTGATGGTGGCACAGTACTACCATTCCGTAGTCAACGAGCAGCAGGCGTTGGAAGCATTGGAGCGCGTCGGTTTGAAGGAGCGTGCCCACCATTTGCCCGGCCAGCTTTCCGGTGGTGAGCAGCAGCGTGTGTGCATCGCACGTGCGCTCATCAACTGTCCGAAACTGATTCTTGCGGACGAACCGACCGGCAATCTGGATGAGAAGAACGAGAAAATCGTGCTTGACCTGTTCCGTCAGCTGCACGAGCAGGGCACTACCATCATCGTCGTGACCATGATGCGCTCGTCGCATCTTGTGCCAGCGTGAGATTATGCTCAACCATGGCGTGCTCGTCGGCGAGAAGTGGAATGATGAGGCCGCACGGAAGGTCTATGAGCAGTCGGGCGGCAAGCCGGCATACACCGGTTCCACTGCGGAAGGCGCACAGAATGGCGAGACGGCCATCAGCTTCGCCGACCCGACCAAAGCCGCGAAAACCGGCGGTGAGGAATAAGCTGAAATCAGCCGAATAATCCAAGCCATAGCACTGACGAATCGTACGGAGCGAACATGAGCAACGAATCATCGAATGCGATCAAAGTAATCGCACTGTCTGCGGCAAGCCTTGCGCTGCTGTCGGCATGCGGCGAACCCACGGCGACACCGATGGACGATGAATATGCCGGAAATTCCGGCGAAAGCGTGCAATCGCAGGAAGAAAATTCGAAGAACAGCGGTAGCGCCACCGACTCCGGCGATTCTGCGGATTCGGACGACAAAAACCATGCCGACGATCCGAACAGCACTACATCCGACAAGCAAGACACCGGCAACTACGCCGACGGTACCTACTCGATCAACGGCCAGTACGGGCCGGTGGGCGAAGACACCATCGACGTGCATGTGACGGTCAAAGATCAGACCGTCACCAATGTGGAGGTTATCGGGCATCCGTTCACGTCCATCTCCAAAAAGCACCAGAATGCGTTCGCCGAAGCCATCAACGGCGTGGTGGACGGCAAACCTCTCAAAGACCTCAAGGTAGACAAGGTGCCGGTGCCAGCTGGACGTCGGAAGCGTTCAACAAGGCGTTGGACGTGGCCCGTCAGGAAGCGTCGATCCAGTAGGTCCAGTAGCGGCGAAAAGTCTGCAAACGTACAATGAGCGCCTCAGCTACAGCCTCACTCAAAGAGTGATTAAAGGCCGTAGCGGGGACGCTCATGAGTTTCAGATACTACTACGTGCAACTCTGCTCTGCAATGCCTTTCAGGCGGCCATAACGGGCCACAGAACAGCCGTCATGTTCTCAGGCCAAGGAATACTCGCGTCGCCATGCAACGCCTTACAGGCGAGCATGGAGCCGAGTATCGTGCTGAACAGGAATTGCGGATCCAATCCATTACGGAACACTCCGGCCTTCATGCCGCGCTCAACAAACTCAGAAAAACGCTTTTCCGCAGGAACAAGCACTTGAGCGGCAATCGCATTCAACGAAGGATTATCGGAAGAAAGCACCACACCGACGGCTTTCAAACCAAGCTCACTGTCGAAAAAACAGCCCTGAATGCGTTGCAGTATCGTCAGCAGACCGTTTTTCGACAACTCGACATCGCTGAAATCCGGCAATCCCGCAACTTCCAGCTGCACGCGGCGCAACAGATCGTCGGCATTCTTATAGCGACGGTAAATCGTGGTTTTCGCAACACCGGAACGACGGGCGACCTCTTCGATGGTCACCGCGCCGACGCCATCGGAAATCACAATCGCAAGCGTGGCCTTCATGATCTTATGATCGGTCTGCTCGCGAAGCTGCTCGCGGCGGCTCTGCGCCTTGCGAACGGCCTCATGTACGTCACTGACCGCGTCGGAAACCACATCGGAAACGGTTTCGGAAACCGCCTCATGCACTCCGGTAATCATGCGACCACCTTGGTGCTTTCCACCTTTGCCACATACCACTTATTGAATTTGACCAGCGGAATACGCAGCAGCAAGCCAATCAGCAGCAGCGGAATCAGGAACAGCAGCAGCGAGCCGATCGCATGCCAATAATCATTGTTGTAAATACCGGCAATGGCCGCACGCAATGCCGTAATCGCATGCGTGGCTGGCAGGAACGGGCTGATATCGCTGATGATCTTCGGCAGCACGGCAAGCGGATACGCGCCGTTCGCGCCGGAAATCTGCAACACCAGCGTCAGCACGCCAATGGCCTTGCCCACGTTGCCGAAGCTCGCCACCATCGTGTAGGTGAAGAACGAGAACACGAGGGAGGCACCCAGCCGGTCAACATGAACAGCCACGGGTGCACCGCCTGAATGTGCAGGAACAGCAGGCCGCCGCCCAGCGAGAACGTGCTCTGCAACAGTGCGATCACACCGAACACGCCATAATGGCCGAGGAACAGCTGATGCGGCTTCGGATTGTCGAGCTCCTCACGATTCTTGCGCGACACTGTGGTCTTGAGTGTTACGGCCATAAGCAGCGATCCCACGAACAACGGAAGAATCGTGTAGAACGGCGCCAGTTGCGAGCCGAAATTCTTAACAGGGAACACAGCCGTGCGCTTCACCTGGACGGGAGCTGCAAGAGCCGCCGCCAGCGAATCGGTGTTGTTGCCGAGCACTTCCTTGACGGTGTCCATATTGCCGCTGTTCAGCGCGTCGGAAAGCGTGCCATTGAACGAAGACAAGCGCGGTGCTCGCCTTAGTGAGGCTTTCGGCGGTGGAATCAAGCACCGTGCGAATATTGGTCAGCTGCTTGCCTGCCGACTTCGTGGTGCTGTTGAGATCTCCCAACGCGCCCTTCAGATCGGTGGCCGTGCTGCTCAGTGCAGTGGCCGTGCTGCTGATCGAATCGGAAATGTCGTTGAGCTGCGGCTTGAGCTGGCTGTCGAAATCGGTTTTGATGCCGTCGATGGAGCCTTCGCCTGCTGGGCAAGCTGGCTCACGCGCTCGCGGTCGGCTGTGGTGTCGCTCACTTTCGCGTCGATATTGTCGGCGCTGGTGTTGAGTGAGTTCGTTAGATCGTTGAGTTGCGTAATGGTCGCGCCCACGTTGGTTTTGAGATGATTGATGGCGATTTTCGCGACTTCCGGCACCAGATTGTTGTTGCTGAGCTCGTCGAGGGCATCGTAGATGTTCTGATAGCCTTGCGCCTGCTTGGATACGTTCGCAGCCTGATTGCGCAGGGCGGTGGCCGTATTGCCGGCTTGGGTGCCCGCATTGTTGAATACGCTGTCAATATCGGTGGAGACAGCGCCGAAGCTGTTCGACGAGCTGCTCAACGCGGTGCTGAGCGCATTCGTGCTGGTTTTGACGGCTCCGGTCAGATCGTTGATGCCGTTCTTCGACTGTTTGAGCTCGTTGACGGCGTTCTTCGCGCTGCCGCTCACGTTGGAAAGCAGGCTGTTGGAACTGTCGAGCAGGTTCTGCGCGCTCAACGTCAGCGAGCTGAACGTGGTCAACGCGGATGACGTGTCGTTCAGCGTATTCGCGAAATTGCCCATGTTGTTGCTGAAGTTGGTGAGCGTGGCCTGCGATTTCGGTTTGTCAAGCTCATCGGCCAGCTGCGAGGCGATGTTGAGCGCGGTGCTCGTCAACGTTGCGGAGAACATTTCGTTGATCTGTGCTGCCACGGTGTCGGCTCCCTGGCCGGTGATCTTCGGAGCGAGTGCGTTCTTCTTCTCGTTGTTGTAGTAGGTGAGTGTGGCATGGTCGCCGTCCGCGGTGAAGAATGTCATCATGCGGGTGCTGAAATCCTTCGGAATCACCACTGCTGCATAGTATTTGCCGGATTTGGTGCCGTCGATGGCCTCTTTTTTGGTGGTGAAGGTCCAGTCCATCTGGTCGTTGGCGCGCAAGGTGTTGACCACCTGGTCGCCGATGCTGATCTTCACGGGAATGAGATCGGACTTGTAGCCTTCATCGTCGTTGGCGACGGCGAATTTCAGATTGCCGGTGTTGGCGAACGGATCCCAGCTTGCGCTGATGTTGAACCAAGAGAACAGGCCAGGAATCACCACCAGTCCGGTAACGATGATGATGGAGACGATGTTGCTGGTCAGGCGTCGAACGTCGCCGACGAACAGTTTCCAGATATTTTTCATGCGTTGCTCCTTTCGCTGTTACCGTTGGGATTGGTGTTGCTCGCTGTGCCGGTGTTGCCGGTCGCGTTCATGGCCTGTACCAGTGTTGCGATGCCGTCGGCATCGGCTTGGCTGGTGTCTGCGACGTTGCGATCGCCTGTTTGGTTTCGTGTTTTCTTCGTTGTGCCTTGCGCATCAGCTTGTCTCGCCTGATTTGTTGCGCACGCTTCTTGCGGCGCAGCCTTGCAGCTTGGCGTTCCACCAGTTGTTCGCGAATCGCTTCGTCGCTGAGGCTGCCGAGTTCCACCTGGCGTTGCAGGCTGAAACGCATATATTCGATGACCATCAGGAATCCGATGATGAGCAGCACCCAGATGATCCAGGTGCAAGCACCACGATCTTCTCACCGTTGGTGAAGGAGAAAATCAGCACCAGAATCACCGGCACAATGAAACCGGCGATGAGCGCGCCACGCTTGAACTTCGGATACAGTTCAGCGAAACGGCTTGCGCGTTCCTCGATCGCCTCACGGTAGCCGCCCTTGTCGGCAAGCACCTGAATGGCTTGGGATACGTTGTATCCGCGTTCCGGAAGCTGCACTTCCTCGCCGATGATCATGTCGCTTTCCTTGATCTGACGGGCGAACAGGCGGTTGAGATTGACCAGCAGCGGGCGAATCGCAAGTCCAATGAAGAACGCGGCCACGGCGAACAGCAGCAGCGTGCCAATCGACTTGAGCCAATGCCCGTCGTAGAAGCCGGCAATCGTCTCACGGAACGCGTCAATCGAATAACTGAATGGTACGAACGGGTAGACCATGCGGAAGAATTTCGGCATCATCTCAATCGGATACAGGCCGGAAGCGCCCGGAATCTGCACGATGATCAGCGCGACGCACAGTCCCTTGCCAATATGCATGAACGAGGTCGACAGCGCGAAGGTGATGCTCAGATATACCAGCGATGTGATGACGCCGGTAAGTATGTACAGCGGCGCGTTCACCGTCTGCACGCCGATGATGAGGTTGCCGATGGTGGTGATCGCGCCTTGGATGGCGCCCATGATGCCGAGCAGCATGTAGCGGGCGAAATATTTTTCGGAAGTGGTCAAGTCGAGGTCTTCGAGGCCTTCATCGTCGACCTCCACCTTGAAGATCACCACGAAGGCGAACGCGCCCACCCACAGGGCCAGGTTGGTCATGAGCGGAGCCATACCGGAACCGTAGGAGTCATCGGATACACGTTTTTCGTGTCGATCACCGTGGGGGACTGCATGAACGAGGCGATTTTCTCCGTGTTGAGGGAGCTGTCGCCGGTCAGGCTTTTCAGCATGTCAACGCTGCCGAGCGCTTTCAGGTCGGTGCTGACGGTGATGAGCTTGTTCTCCACCTGTTCAAGCTGCTTGTCGGTGTTCTGCAGCGTGGTGCGGGTGTCGTTCGCCACCTGGTCGAGCTGGTCGAGCACGGCGGAGGTTTGGGTGACCACGGTGGTCTGGCTGGTTACGGTGCCGGACAGTGTGCCGGCGGTCATGGCGAGCGAGCTCAGACCGGAGTTGAGCTGGGGGAGCGCACCGGAATTCAACGTGTTGCGGGCATCTCCCATGCTTTTCAGCGAATTTTGCGTGCTGGTGTTGAAGTCGGTGGCGAGTTTGGACACGCTGTCGGACGTGGATTGCGTGTTCTCGCTCAACGTTTTGAGGTCGTTGAGCGTGCCAGCGGCCGTGTTGTTGGTGTCTTCGAGCTTCTTGATGATGTCTTGGTACTGCGCGTTGTCGCTGACGTTCTTGAGCTTCTCGATGAGCTGGGCGTTGCTGTCGGTCACGCTTTGCATGTTGCTGACGGCCTGCTGTGCGGTGCCGCTTGCGGACGAGACGGCCGTGGTCACCTTGTTGATGCTGGTGGTGGTGTCGCTGGCGGCCTGCGAAATCAGCCGGAACCGTTTCCAAAGCGGTGTTGGCGTTGGACGTGAAGGTATTGAGGCCGTTTTGTGCGGTGCCGATGGCGGTGGCGGTGTTCGCCAGTCCCTTGCCCGCACTTGCTGCGGCCAGCTGCACGTCGTTCATTGCCTGACGGGCGGATTGCGTTTGTTGCGGCACGTTGGCGAGCTGTGCGTCAAGATCTTCGATGGTGGAGCGGATGAGGCTTACGTTCTTCTGGGTTTTGTCGAGTTCTGCTGTGGTTTCGTTGACGAAGGAGTTGGTTTTGCCGTTGATGGTGTCATTCGCGGAGTTCACGGCTTTAGTGAGTACTTCGCTGACGGTGGAGACGAAGGTGTTGTTGACGGTACGATCAACGGTGGTCGCGCCTTGGTCGGTGATTTTCGGGGAGATCGGGCTCGATTTTTCGTTGACATAGTATTCCAGCGTCGGCCGGTTCTTGCTGTCGGTCACGACGTTGGCGAGATCCTCGCTGAAATCGGAGGGGATGATGATCGCCGCATAGCAGTCGCCGGACTGTACCGCTTCCATCGCTTCGGCCTTGCCCATGAATTCCCAGCCAAGCTGGTCGTTGTCTTTCAGCGTGTCTTCGATCTGGTCGCCGAGGTTCATTTTGCCGAGCAGGGCGTTGTCGGTGCCTTTGTCGACGTTGGCCACGGCAACTTTGATGCCTTGGGTATTGCCATACGGATTCCAGAATCCGTAGATGTTGAACCATGCGTACAGCGGCGGAATGATGGTTATGCCGATCATGATGACCCAGGCGGCAGGTACGGTGACGAGTCGTTTGAGGTCACGACGCAGAATCTGCAGTACGTTGCGCATTGTCTCCCCAGTCCAATGGATGTTCGACCGTGTTCGCGCGTAGCGATACGTTATTCGTAGCGCTACGCCTTCCGTATCGTAATACCCGCTCTCGGACAAATTTGGGCACAGGCGTAAATGCGCTCCGTCCATGACTGAAATAAACACGACAAACCGCGGCAGGACTGTGAATCTTGCTGTTGGAGACCGCGCAACTTGCCTTCTGTGTCTGCGCAAGTCGAGTCTGCTGTCTGCACATCTTGTGATTGCGGGATGACATGTGACTTGCGCAGGCAGAATCGCAGGTTGTGCGCGTTGCGCGCAAACAATCATCTCGTGTAGCGCACTGCGATCGGGTTTTGGTAGCGTTGTGCAGGGAAGGACGAACAAGCATGAGCAAGATTGAAGATGTGAGCGAAGCCATCGCCGACGAAACCGAAATCGCAGCAATCGAAGAGGCCGGCATCATTGCGCAATCGCAATCGGCGGAAGATGACGCAATCCTGCTGACCGCAGGCTGCCGCTGATTGCACGTATTTACGGCATCGTCATGTTGATCGAAGGCGTGGTGACGTTGCCGATCATCGTGATTTCCTGCCTGTATGCAGTCCACGCCGCGCTTTCCGGCAAACTGGCGTTTGGCGCGCTGAATCTCACCACTATTCTGTCGGTCATTCATGCTGCAGTGCTGCTGGTCTCCACCGCATGCCTTGCGATTTTCGGCATGCTGCTGATTCTCAACAAGCGTCGGCATATCGCGCAATGGACGTATCTGATGATTCCGCTCACGCTTGCGGAAGGCCTATTGTCGTTGTCGTTGCAGGGTTTGGGTGTGAATCTGATCAGTCCGACCGTGCAGCTGCTTGTATTGGTTGCGTTGCATATCACGGCTGATCCGTCGCTGCGCGAGGAGCGACGTTTGCAGTTCGCGCTTCGTCGTTTGGATGCGCGCAGCGAGTATGAGACGGCTGTTTCGAAGGGTATGGCCGGCGTGATCTGACCGGCAAGGCTATATTTCGCTTGATTTCTTCAACCTGTTTTGGCTGTTTGTGGTCGGATGCGTGTTCGGTCTGGTAGTGGAGACGCTATACCACTATGTGCTGTTCGGCGAATGGCAGGATCGCGCCGGATTTTTGTGGGGGCCGTTCTCGCCGATCTACGGCTTTGGCGCGGTGATCCTGACGGTATTGCTCAACCACTTGTGGCGGTCGAATTGGATGCTGATCTTCTGCGCCAGCGCGGTGATTGGCGGCGCGTTCGAATATTTCACCAGCTGGTTCATGGAGGTTGCGTTCGGTATTCGCGCGTGGGATTACACGGGTCAATGGCTGTCGATTGATGGGCGCACATCCGGCAAATACATGTTTTTCTGGGGAATACTCGGCTTGGTGTGGGTGAAGCTGATTCTGCCGCATTTGCTTGCGATGATTCAGCGTATTCCGTGGAAGATTCGCTATACGTTGACGGCGGTGTGTTTCGCGCTGATTTTCGTTGACGGCGTGATGACGTTGATGGCGCTGGATTCCTGGTATTCGCGTATGGCGGGTATTGCGCAGGATTCGCCCGTTTCGCAATTCTTCGCCACGTATTTCGACGACGACTTCATGGCCAATCGGTTCCAGACCATGACGCTCGACCCGTCCACGGCCGGCCGCATGTAGTGTCTGACTGTTTTATGGATGACTGCTTTATGGGTAGATGGCGAAGCTTTGTGGAAGAACGTGTATGGTGCGTCCGCTATTGGTTGCGCCGTGCAGGCTGCATGTGACCTGTGCCCGCACTGCCTTTGTGGACTCGGTGCCCTGCGACTTCTACGCGCTTAGGCGGCGAAGCTTTGCGCGAGCTGGCGGATGAGATCGGCCTATGTCCATCCATGAGGAGTTCGGTGAGATGACGACCGGAATCTGCTTGAAGCCAGCGTTTTTGATCTGTTCGAAGGTGGACGGGTTCTTCGTCAGATCAACGGTGTCGTAACGCACGCCCAGCTTTGCGAGCTCTTGTTCGGTGGCTTCGCATTGCGGGTTGCTCGGATTGGTGAAGACGGTCACGGTCATTCGATTTCCTCCCTATGCAAAAATGGCTTCCGTCGTTTGCGAAAGCCGTGTCGGCCACGTTCTTCGGTTATGCTCGCTTACGCAAGCCACTATCTAGCATACACACTACAGGTAGTGGTGTGTCGTGAGTTTCCTCACTGTATATAGTGGGGAATTCCCCAGAATTCCCCAAAATACGAACGTTTGTTCGAATATGTCTAGTGTACCCCAAACCACGGAATTCACGTCCGCGCGCATGTCGTGCGTGTTTTATGGAGAGGGTTGTATATAGGGGGGGGGTGCTTGGTGACGTCAATGCCTGCCTGATGGCACGGCGAAAACTGTTTATTCATATGTAAAACACCGGTAATATACCGCAAATGACCTCCAGTTGTCAACCCCCCCTAAATGATGATATGCGAT
>ENA-OQER01000772-OQER01000772.1-human-gut-metagenome-genome-assembly--contig:-NODE-772-length-16801-cov-14.916757_pt1 | contig 16801 bp, 20 predicted proteins | sample MGYA00242797_ERZ504639 | MGnify/ENA primary metagenome ERZ504639 (study PRJEB26092, sample SAMD00036306) | human gut metagenome | host: Homo sapiens | study: EMG produced TPA metagenomics assembly of...
CTGGTAAAGGGTCAAAAGCTTTATGTATTACTTGGGAGTTTTAAGCTGCCCTTACAGGGCGACAACCTTGCGTCCATAACAACCCAGGGCGCTGCCCTGGGCTATGAGCTTCTGCCCTTTCAGGGCGTATTGGGTAATTTCAACCGTACAGGTCGAAATTTTTCTGTAAGTTATAAATTGTTTTTCCTCTTGTTGTAAATTTCTATTCAAAAGGCATTAAATCTCTGTTCAAAGGCTCTGAACGCACATTCAAAGGCTCTGAACAGAACTTTCAAAGGCTCTGAACGGAACTTTCAAAGGCTAAAAAGAACTTTTACTTTGTGGACCAGCAAAAATTCAATGATTAGAACTTCTTGAACTTCAGACGGAGGGTCTTGGAGCGAAGTATCATTCTGCTTCCACTAAGAGCCTCTTTGGCAAAATGCTCCTCCAACTCGTTGACACCATAATAGCGCAAAGGCTCTACATCGTCGACGGGAATATCGCCACCATCCTCGCCATTGTCCTGGTGCCAGTTGTTCTTATAGCCTTGCCCAAGAAAAGGCTGTCGCCAGTCTGCTCGAAGCGGAAATAATAACCCAGTCTTCCTTCGCGGTCGATATCAGACACACTGATGAGCCGGTGCTCTATGCCCCAGAAGAAACGACGGTTGGAATAATCGCCCGTCTTGCCAGTTGCCAAGGTATCAATGCTCTCAAGGTGCCAATAGCCATCAAGATCGCCATTGCCACTCGACTCGAGAGTACATGAGGAAAGTGAGCCCAACGCCATCAGCAGTCCTGCCACTGCTGCCACACCAAGAGCAGCAATAGGATGCTGTCGTTGCGTATTCGACTTCATATTTTGTTTTTGATTGTTCTTTGTCATGCTGTTATTTCTATCCATTCGTTACTTCTTCTTTTTACCAAATCCAGTATGCCCGACTTGCCCACGGTGAGCTGGAAACCTGCATTATGACCCAACATCTGATCGCTGCCGAAGTCCATGGCATAACCGCCCTTGGCATGCCAGCCATGAGCAAAACGATAGTTGGCCTCGGCAAGGAAGCTCACATTGTGATGGGGTTTGGTGAAGGGCTCCTGATAGGTTCCCCAGCCTTTCTGGTAGGTGGCCAGCACGCGATAACCCAGACGGGAAGTTGGCTGTCCGTCGAAACCAAGATGGAAGGCTACGAAGCGGTTGTCGTGCACATAGAGGTCGCCATTCTCATTATAGATAGGCGAACGGTAGAGCGGATTGCCCATCACCTGTCCCCAATGCTGCCAGCCTGGATAGTTGCCGTGATTATAATAGTCGTCCATTCCTGCCAGGTGGTCGGGAATGTTCATCGTATGGTCGTGATTGAAAGGTCCGCTCTGATACTTGGTATAGAGATACTCGAACACCACATTGCGAAGCCATGTGCCGTGAGGAAGATTCAGTTCGGCACCCAGCATGATGTCCTTCAACTTATAACGGTAGTATCTGTTCTTCTTGCGGTCCTGCCATTCCTCACCCTCGCCATAACCGTCGTAGTCGAGGAAAAACATCTGACTGTGATCCTCGAAGAAATGATCGGCATAAACACCGATATGCCAGGTGTCGGCCTTGTAGTTGAAACGCATCAGCCAGCTGCCCAAATGGTTTCCCTCCACATTGGCATAGGCTCCATCAGTGGCATCAGCACCACTGGGTATGAAGGCATGAAGGAAATCCTTAAAGCCCTTGCCCGTAGGTATCTGCACCATCTCGCCATTGGCTCCACGATGATAGACATTGCCACCAAACTCGGCAGCCATCTCTAACCCCAGCTCAAGGCTCCAGGGACAGAAACGATCCTCGTTGCCGATACGCAGGAAACCAGCCTTACTGTGATAGAGTACATGCTCGGCATACTTGGTGCGACAATGGGTGAAGTCTTTCTGCCAGTTGTCGTCGGTCATCATACCAAAGGCCACATGTCCCTTCAGCTGTAACCAGCGTCCGAAGGCAGGAATAGTCCAATATTCGGGCAATGCCAACCGGACCTGTGGCACAGGACGGGCATTGATACCCAATGTCTGACTGCCGCTGCTCAAGGTCTGGTTCTTCAGTTCCAAAGGATATTCCTTGGCTCCCACACTCAGTACACCATGCAGCCAGCGAGCCTCAACAAAGGCTTGCTGCACCACCACATGACTGGTGTAATGAAGCGGAACAGCCACATCGGCACCATAACCTATTCCCCATCGGCGTGCAGAGTCGAGAGACAAGGGGCGAACAAGACTGCCTCGCAGATAACCATTGGTCGACGAAAGCGAAGAGAGGCCATACTTGTTGGCATTGAGCCACAACGGCGTCTTGCCATGCGAGAAAGACCCCTGCATCTCGACTTGATAACGAACGTCTTTGCCAAGGTCGAGCTTTCCCGCCTCGGCACCATCCTGCCAGGCATACTGAGCACGAACCGAAAGAGGCAGCATCGCAGCTGCCGCTAATATAATAAGGTGTATTTTATTCATCCTCTTGAGATATCTAAAATCGGGTAAAGATTAATATGTTTTGCAAAAATAGGAAAAAGTTTACTTTCAGCCAAGCAAAAGGCAAGTTTTCATTGATTTCTGACCCATTTTTATGCCATAAGACGGTGGTTTAGGGATTTTCCCCTGCCCATTTAGGGAAAAACCTTTTCTTCGACCAGCATTTTGACCTATCTTTGCAACGTAAAACAAAAAGAACAAGAAACAACAACTCTTTAAAACGATACGATTATGAAGAAGTTTATATTAGCTATGGTGACACTGTTCACAATGACAGTTTCTACCGCATCGGCATGAGTTACGAGCAGGCTCGCCAGCAGGCTCTCTTTCTGACCGATAAGATGGCATACGAGTTGAATCTTACCGACGACCAATATGAGGCTGCATACGAAGTGAACCTGGATTACCTCATGGGGGTAAACACTTACGACGACCTGTATGGAGCATACTGGAGACAGCGCAACGCCGACTTGAGCTACATTCTCCTCGACTGGCAATACAGAGCCTTCCTGAATGCCACTTACTTCTATCGCCCACTCTACTGGAACGGAGGCTATTGGCATTTCGGCATCTACGCAAGATACCCTCGCCGAGACTACTTCTTCTTCGGACGCCCTCACTTCTACACTGTATACAGAGGCGGACACAGCTGGCACAGGAACGGAGGAAGAAGCTGGTACAGCGGACGTACTTATGGCAGACCACATCCTGATGGCGGACCAAGAATGGGAATGAGAGACGGATTCAACCGTGGAGACTACGGACGAGGACAGAGTTTCGGCAACATGACACGCCAAAGCAGCACACGCACCACCGTGACACGCGATCGCCAGACGGGAAACAACCGCTCATTCGGTAATGCTTCAAGAAACAACAACCGTACTTTCGGTAATCCATCGAGCACACCTAACCGCTCTTTCGGCAACAGTTCAAGAGACAACAACCGTTCTTTCGGAACACCTTCGAGCACTCCTAACCGCTCTTTCGGAAGCGGTGCAAGAGATTATAACCGCTCATTTGGAAGTTCACAGAGCACGCATAACCGCTCATTCGGAAGTAGTTCAAGCAGTCCAAGCCGCTCTTTCGGCAACAGTTCCGGCAGTTCTAACCGTTCTTTCGGCAACTCAAGCAGAGGCGGATCTTTCGGCGGTAACCGTGGAGGCTCATCCAATCATGGTGGCGGCTCTTTCGGTGGACGCAGATAAAACAAATATAAATAAACAAGCAGGAAAAGCAAATAAGTAGATATATCAAAACTAAAATAAAAATATGCGAAACGTTTAAACAAATTAGAGAGTTAAAGCGAAGAGAGGTGTAACCGTTATCGGCACACCTCTCTTTTTGTTTGTTTACGGATTCATCTTTGGTTTGAGCCAAAAGTCCTATTTGGCCAATACGATTGTCTTAAACCAGTCTTTCAAGACACCGGCATACTGGTCTTGAGAATCGGACAGAAGAATAAGCACCTGAGAGCCATCAGCCAGTTGCGGACCAAGACACATCCCTTCATAATTGGCAAAGGAACGTCCGAGAAGGGTAAGACGGGTTGACCACTGAGTAAGCAAAGTCTTCCTGACATAAGGAACGTCATCACTGGCAAACGAAGCCGACATAGGGAAGACCTGTTCCTCGGCAGGATTGACGAGATAAAGCTTGCATTGGCAGGAAGCACCTATCTTGGACTTGGGCACATACACCTCACGCTCCAACACGAGAAGCTGTCCATCAGGAAGCACACACAACTCGCTCACTCCCATGGCATAGGTCTGAGGCCGCTTGCGAATCGCAGGCGCATCCATCCGGTAAGCGTATGAAACTGCTATAGGATGCCTGACGGAACCAAATATGGAAGAAGTGTCGGAATGCTCGCTCCAGTCGAAAGCAAACAGGCGCAACCTGTTGGCTTCTCCATTCTGCCATGATGCAAGCTCGCCGTCATTACGCAAGGTACTTTCAGAAATGCTCCACAGAAGATGACGCACAGAATCATAGGCAAGTGACTCATAGCCATAATTGGGATGAAAATCGGAAGGAGAATGAGTCGATGACCAAACAAAGTCTGCCGGTTTCTGCTTCCAGACATCCACCGACTCGCCCACACGAAAAGCACAATGGTCATTATTCATTCCGTATACAGGATATTCAGCAAAACGGAACAAGCCCTCGCTGACTGTAACAAGAGTAGAATCAGACACTCGGGCTATCGCCTCGTGGTCTAACCCTTTCTCACGAACCGTCTCACTGAAGCCCAGGTTCTCGACGTGCTCCAACTCTCCCGACACAAGATTCAACTGTATGCGAAATTTGAAGAACAAGGCGCTGTCGGATTTATCGCTCACCACAGCATAGACGTCGTCATGCAGATGCGTGATACCACTATAGTTGCCAGCAGCCACCGTCTTGGGAAATGTTTTCTGAGCATTCTCCCTCACGACATGCCAGGCAGAAGACACAGACTCTGCCTGAAAGACTTGGGCTGTAGCCACCAAGCCGAAAAAAAGAGAAGCGCACATCAGCACACCTCTCTTATATATATGATGTTTTACCATTACTTATATGTTTTTACTGCCAGTTTCTGTCATTTCGTCCACATCGAATAAGTCAACACAAAATCCATAGCGAGTTCAAAATCAACCCGTGCAGTCTTACCGCTCTTCAGGTTCTCAACATCGCAAGCCCAGTCGGCCATCGTGTCAAAAGGCTTCACGCGCATATCCTCGAAGAGAAGATTCTCTTCCGAGAACAACTTGAACACCGTTTCCTTGGCACACCAATGCACCAACTTGGCATCCAAGGAGTCTGCCCGTTCGTCTTTCCTGAGAAACTTGGAAGCGATGCGCTCTACCCTATCACTCATATACTCAATGTCCACGGCCACCTCTGATTTTTTCGACAAAATAAGGGCAGCATAGCCTTTTGTGTGAGAGATGCTGACATGATAGCCCCTGAACAAAGGCTTGCCCTGCCCGTTGTGGGTAAAGTCGCCAGCATGAGACAGCAACCCCTTGGAAGCTCCATTGACCCGTAGCATCTCATACATTAATGCACGAATGGCAAGAAACTCAAGTTTCCTGCCATCATTCTTGTATTTATCATCCAAAGAGGAACGATAAGGCAAGAGATGAGGATAAAGGTCGAACAACTGTTCGGGCGACTCATCCATCTGCCATAACCCTAAACTCACACCAGGATATACTTCACGTATGTTTACTACTGCCATCTTTGTTCACACTCCTCTTTATTTGTCATCACCATTTTTATTTGTCATCACCATGCCCAGAACTGACAGGATGCACAGTCACCTTGATCTTACTGATACGGCGCTCCTCAATACCCATCACTTCAAAGGAATAGTTCTTATAGTCCAGTTTCTCGTGCATACTGGGGAAGTCGCCCTTTATCTCCAACAATAGTCCCGCAAGCGTATCGGCATCACCCTCCACCTCGGCAAACTCGTCGTCATCGATATTCAGTATACGACAGAAATCGGCAAGCAGAGTCTTTCCCTCGAACACAAAAGTATTGTAGTTCAACTTGGAGTAGAACTTCTCTTCCTCATCATACTCGTCATTGATTTCGCCTACGATCTCTTCCATAATATCCTCAAGAGTCACAATACCGCTGGTGCCTCCAAACTCGTCGACCACAATGGCTATATGAACCTTGTTCTCCTGGAACTCGCGAAGCAAATCGTCGATTTTCTTGGTCTCAGGAACAAAATAAGGAGGACGTATCAAACTCTGCCAACGGAAACTGGCAGGCTTATCCAAATGGGGCAGCAAGTCCTTGATATACAGAATGCCGCGGATATTGTCCGTATTGTCCTGATAAACAGGTATACGACTGTAATTGTTCTCTACGATACACTTCAGCACCTCAGCATAGGTGCTCTGAATATCCAAATCGACAATGTTCTGACGACTTGTCATCACCTCCTTGCAGTCTCGTCGCCAAAACGGATAATGCCCTGAAGCATGCTCTGCTCGTTCTTGATATCGTCCTTGTCGGTGAGTTCCAGAGCCTGTTCAAGCTCATCCACACTCAGTACATGATTCTCTTTCTTCATCACCTTCTCGGCAAGCATTCCACTCTTCAAAAGAATGGTTTCAATAGGCCAGAAAATTTTACGGGCAAAGAGAATGGCATCCACACAGCGGCGACAGAAACGAAGAGGATTCTGACGACAGTAAACCTTTGGCATGATTTCACCAAAGAGCAACAGAAGAAAAGTGAGAAACACCGTCATGATCAAGAACTCAAGCCAATAAGCCTTGGGACCGAACTTGACAATGCTGACAAAAATATTACTCAGCAACATGACAATCATGACATTGACAAAGTTGTTGGTAATCAAAATCGTTGCTAAAGTACGCTCAGAGTCCTCTCGCAACATCTGAATCTTTCTGTCACTCGGATTCTTGCCATCTTCCAGTTCTGCCACATCTGAAGGCGACAAACTGAAAAAAGCTATCTCAGAACCACTGGCAAAAGCAGAAAGAAAGACCAAAGCTACCGCCAACAATCCAGCCAACATAACGCCTACAGTAGGCGACTGGATTGTGACATCGCTAAAAGCCTCGGTTATGGTCGATATATCCAATGTTGTATAGTATCTTTAAAAATTAAAAAGGTAAACTGTCTGAATCCGAAGCGGGTGTCTCCTCTGTCTTGGTCTCGACATTAGGGGCCGGTGCATCCGTATGAGCAGAAGCCGATTTGAGGGTAAGCATCTCCATGTTGTCGACATAAATTTCTGTCACAAAGCGACGTTTGCCAGATTGTCAGCAAAGAAGCGATAGCGTATCTTGCCCTCTACATAGAGTTTGTCGCCCTTGTGGACATACTTCTCTACTATCTTGGCAAGAGTGCGATAGAACACAAGGTTATGCCACTCGGTACGATCGGGAACCTGCGTGCCATTGGCCAACGTATAACCCTTCTCGGTAGTAGCCAAAGTAACCTGAGCCACAGCCTGGTCGGCATCATAATAACGCACGTCAGGCTCCTTGCTACATAGCCTATCAACATCACCTTATTCATAAGCTAAAGTGTTTTATTTCCACATTCCCAAATAACGGAATGATAGTTCTTTCCCTTTACAGATGGAAATTGACTGCGAGAATCCACACGCTCACGCAGATGCTCTATAATTCTGTCGTAGCAATCCTGTCCCGACATTGCCTTGACATTGGCTACGAAATGAGTGTCACGATATTCAAACTTGCCTGTAGCAGGAATCAATACCACACGCTTAAAGTCCAAGCTACCCTCATACCATCCCGGACGCTCCTCCACAAGACGGTTGAAAACATTGTCATTCATCTCTCGCGCTACGGAAGCAGGACGAACAGCTTTCTTATCCTTAAAATCCTGCATATTGGCAGCAGCAGTCTTGATAACAATAAAATAAACGCGGGGACGCACCTTATAACGCTTAGGATAACAAACATCACTTGCTGCATATTCCCGAATATCGGCTTCCAAATCGGCATCAACACTAATCTCAGGAATACTTTTTAAAAAATCTATTGCTTGGTCTGCATTTGATACGAATACCTCTCGATCAAAATATCGTAAATATAAATTCATAAGTTAAGTGTATTTTTCTGAAAATAGAAAATAAAAAAAAAGAGCGGAAAACGGGACTCGAACCCGCGACCCCGACCTTGGCAAGGTCGTGCTCTACCAACTGAGCTATTTCCGCAACAAAAAAAATAAATGGTGAAGAGGAGGAGACTCGACTCCCACGACACAATTGTCACTACCCCCTCAAAGTAGCGCGTCTACCAATTCCGCCACCTCTCCAACATTTCAAAAGACTCTGAATACCGTGCCCAAGACAGGACTCGAACCTGCACGTTGTGAAACACACGCACCTGAAACGTGCGCGTCTACCAATTCCGCCACTTGGCTTAGAAGTCATCCTCCTGTTTTGGTTCATTCAGAAAGTCGAGCGGAAAACGGGACTCGAACCCGCGACCCCGACCTTGGCAAGGTCGTGCTCTACCAACTGAGCTATTTCCGCAGTAAAATCCATTTGTTAGGAGCATTTCTCTAAATGCGGTTGCAAAGGTACGGCTTTTTCTGGAACCACCAAACTTTTTCGTAGTTTTTTTTCAAAAAAGCGCTCTTTAGTTTACTTTTTTTACAAAAACAGCCTTTTTGCTGCATTTTAAAGCTAAAAAGAGCGCTTTTTCCTACTTTTTTGATGTTTGCTTAATCCATCCTGTTTTTATAATCCTCATATCCAAATTGGCGCAATATTTCCATTTCTCCGTCAGGATGAACGATGCCAATGGCGGGATGAGAGATGCCATTAAAGGTGTTTGTCTTCACTGTTGTGTAGTGAAGCATGTCCTCGAAAATCACATTCTCACCGATCTCCAACTCATGATCGAACTGCCAATAACCCATAAAATCACCACTCAGGCAGCTGTTGCCTCCCAATCTGTAGACATGATCACCATCGGGTGCCTTCATCATATCGTCTACCTCTATCGTCCTGGCATTTCTCACTACAGGCATATAGGGCATTTCAAGACAGTCGGGCATATGACAAGTGAAGCTCACATTCAAGATAGCAGTACGGATGCCGCTATTCTCCACCACATCAACAACCTGTGAGACCAAAGCACCGGTTTGCCAGCCAAAAGCACTTCCAGGCTCCATGATGACCTGGAGGTGAGGATGACGCTGATGAAATCCCTTTATTATATTAATAAGGTGTAACACGTCGTAATCGGCACGAGTCATCAGATGCCCGCCACCAAAATTAATCCATTTCAACTGTGGGAACCACTTGGCAAACTTTTCCTCGATATGTACCAAGGTGCGCTCGAAGACATCTGCCCCACTCTCGCAATGACAATGACAATGGAAACCTTCTATATCGTCGGGCAACTGATCGGGCAACTGATCGGCTGTAACGCCAAAACGACTTCCGGGAGCACATGGATTATAAAGCAACGTACCCACTTCGGAATATCCAGGATTGACACGCAAACCACAACTGATCTCAGGATTTACCTCCCTCACCCGCTCATGATAACGGGCGTACTGCGACAAGGAATTGAACGAAAGATGGCTGGAGCACCGAGCTATCTCGTCGATCTCGTAGTCGGTATAAGCCGGAGAATAGGTATGGGCCTTGCTGCCGAACTCCTCGAAAGCCAACCGCGCCTCACTCAACGAGCTGGCTGTAGTGGAATGAATATACTCACGGAATATAGGAAAAGTTTTCCATAAAGCATAAGCCTTGAAGGCAAGAATGATTTCCACATCCGCACGCTCGGCAACGCTCCTGATAAGCGACAGATTATTACGAAGACGTTCCTCTTCCAAAAGATAAATTGGAACGTGAACTTCATTAAAATTAGCTAAATTTATGGTCATAACTTGATAAATATTAATTTTCGAGTGCAAAGATAGCTTTTTATCTCTGATAAAATTGCAAGTTACCATTTTTTTTTAATACTTTTGCATCACAAAAGACACAGACGATGAAATTAGTAATAATGACAAAGTCCACATTCTTCGTGGAAGAAGACAAAATATTGGCCTCATTGTTCGATGAGGGTATGGACAACTTACACCTGTTCAAACCCAATACCTCGCCCATGTATTCTGAGCGGTTACTCACCCTCTTGCCGGAAGATTATTACCGCAAGATAGTAGTACACGATCATTACTACCTGAAGGGGGAATACAATTTGGCCGGTATTCATATTGACGATCCACTGGCACCAGTGCCGGATGGATATAAAGGAAAATTCAGCCGTTCTTGTTCCGACCTGACAATGCTCAAGGAGATGAAGAAGAAATCCAACTACGTTTTCCTGAAAAATGTATTTGACTGTATAGAATTCAAGGACGAGAAGTCCACATTCTCTATGCAGCAACTCGAAATGGCAGCCGACAAGGGGTTGATAGACAAAAAGGTCTATGCCTTGGGAGGCATGAGCCTTGAGAATCTGCACATAGCAAAACGCTTAGGATTCGGAGGCGTCGTTATCTGCGGTGACCTATGGAACCGTTTCGACATTCACAACGAAAATGATTTCAAGGAACTCATCGGGCATTTCGAAAAACTAAGAAAGGCTATCAGTTAAAAAGAATATTATCCACTATAACACAAGAAAAAAAGAAATGAGTGACAAAAACTCTTTTTTGGTATTCTCCGGTACAAACTCGAGATACCTTGCAGAAAAAATCTGTGCAAGTTTAGGTTGCCCTCTCGGTAACTTGGTTGTTACCAAGTTCTCTGATGGTGAATTTGGCGTTTCTTTTGAGGAATCTATCCGCGGACGCGACGTATTCCTCGTACAAAGCACCTTCCCTAATTCAGACAACTTGATGGAGCTGCTCCTGATGATTGATGCTGCCAAGCGTGCATCTGCACGCCACATCATCGCAGTAGTACCTTACTTCGGTTGGGCAAGACAGGACCGCAAAGACAAACCTCGTGTAAGCATTGGCGCCAAGCTCGTTGCCGACTTACTAAGTGTGGCTGGAATCGACCGTCTGATAACAATGGACCTCCATGCCGACCAAATTCAGGGCTTCTTCGATGTACCAGTTGACCACCTGTATGCATCTGGTGTCATCCTGCCTTATCTTCAGAGCCTGCATCTCGACGATTTGGTCATTGCTTCTCCTGACGTTGGTGGTTCTAAGCGTGCCAACACATACGCCAAGTATCTGGCTGTCCATTGGTTCTTTGCAACAAGACCCGCGCTCGTGCAAATGTTGTGGCAAGCATGCAGATCATTGGTGATGTAAAAGACAAGAACGTCGTCATCATTGACGACATGGTTGACACAGCCGGAACCATAACAAAAGCTGCCGATATCATGAAAGAAGCTGGTGCAAAAACAGTTCGTGCCTGTGCTTCTCACTGCGTGATGAGCGGCCCTGCTTCTGAACGCGTACAGAACTCAGCACTCGAGGAGATTGTCTTCACCGACTCTATCCCTTACACAAAGCGTTGCGAAAAGGTAAAACAACTCACCATTGCCGATATGTTCGCAGAGACTATTCGCCGAGTAGAGGACAACGAAAGTATCTCTTCTCAGTATCTCGTATAAAAGAATCATCAAAATTCTTCACCATAGAGCCTTCCTTGTTTTTGCAAGGAAGCTTTTTTATGGCTATTACTGATAACCTATTACAAAGGCTATTACAGAGGCTATTATAGAGGTTGGTGCACGCCTATTGCAGAGGCTTACTTCAATATGACAGTCGACCAAGAGACTGTCATTATAGGCGAATGGAAAAAAAAGAGAATCCCATGCTTCTCATAACGAAACATGGGATTCTTAAAAAACTATTGCTATATTGCACTTATCGTATTAGTCCAACCACTTTACGTAGCAGAAGTCCTGACGATGAGGCAACTTGTCGTTCTTAGGATACATACGAACAGCTGTCTTGAAAGAACCTGCATTTACTGGCTCTATCTGAGCCTCAAAGGTAAAGTTGTTACCCTCATGACCCTTCACCTTGAATGGATAAACAGCATAAACCTGCTTGCCATCCTCTACCTGATTTTTCAGAACTACAAGCTCAAGACCTACAGCGTCGTTCAAGCCCTGCTCGTCGATAACATACTGAATCTTGTACTTCTTACCAGTCTCAACACCATTGACCAAAGCATCATTCTTTGAAACTACATGGATAGAATCCCAACGCTCGGCAACAGACTCCTTCCACAGAGCAATCTCCTTAGCGAGAGCATTGTCGTTGGCGCTCAACTTCTTGAAACGAGCAGCCTGCTTGTTGTAGAACTTATCATAGTAGTCATCCAACTGACGCTTCATGGTGTAATGAGGAGCAATAGTTGCAATAGAGTTCTTCACTACCTGAATCCACTCCTTGCTGTAACCCTCCTTGCACTTGTTGTAGTACATAGGAACGATATCATTCTCCAACATATTGTAGATAGTAGCAGCATCCAACTGATCCTGATAACCCTGGTCTGGTAAGTACGCTTCTCAGGAAGAGCCCAACCGGCACCCTCACGATAACCTTCTACCCACCAACCATCGAGAACAGAGAGGTTGACAACACCATTCATCTCTGCCTTCTCGCCAGAAGTACCAGAAGCCTCCAATGGACGTGTAGGAGTATTCATCCAAATATCAACACCAGAAACCAGACGACGGGCCAAAGTCATATCGTAGTCCTCAAGGAAGATAATCTTGCCAAGGAACTCAGGACGCTGGCTGATTTCGAAGATCTTCTTGATCAAGCCCTGACCAGCACCATCAGCAGGGTGAGCCTTACCAGAGAAGAAGAACAATACAGGATGCTCTGGGTCGTTAACGATCTTAGACAGACGGTCCAAGTCGGTGAAGAGCAAGTGAGCACGCTTGTAAGTAGCGAAACGACGGCAGAAACCGATCATCAAAGCGTTAGGATTGATACGCTCGAGCAAAGATACTACACGAGCAGGATCACCCTGATTCTTCAACCATGTCTGTGTGAACTTCTCACGGATATAGCTACAAGCTTCTTCTTCAATGCCATACGGGTGTTCCAGATTTCTGCATCTGAAACATTGTAGATAGCATGCCAGATTTCCTCGTTGCTCTGATCGCTCATAAAGTTCTTGTCGAAATAGTTATCATAGAGCTTGCGCCACTCTGTGGTGTCCATGTTGGGAAGTGTACACCATTTGTTACATAATCCACATGATTCTCCTCTGGGAAGTAACCCTTCCAGATGTTAGAGAACATCTGCTGGCTTACCCAACCGTGCAGCTTACTTACACCGTTAACCTCCTGGCAAGTGTTGCAGGCGAAGGTAGAGAGGCAGAAACGCTCGTTGTGATCGTCTGCATTCTCACGGCCCATACCAATGAACTCGTCCCAAGAAATGCCTAGGCGCTGTGGATAGCCACCCATGTACTTGCCGAAGAGAGCCTCGTCGAAGTAGTCGTGACCAGCTGGTACTGGAGTGTGAACAGTATAGAGAGAAGAAGCGCGAACCAACTCGAGAGCCTGGTTGAAGTTCAAGCCGTCCTCCTCGATATAATCGCAGAGGCGCTGCAGGTTGCAGAGAGCAGCATGACCTTCATTGCAGTGGTAAATCTCCTTCTTGATACCAAGTTTCTTCAAAGTCAGGATACCGCCGATACCCAGCAGGATCTCCTGCTTCAAACGGTTCTCCCAATCACCACCATAGAGAGAGTGAGTGATAGGACGGTCGAACTCAGAGTTCATATCATTATCTGTATCCAGGAGATACAACTTGATACGACCTACGTTCATCTGCCATACATAAGCATGAACCTGATAGTTGTATAAGGAACATCTACGACCACTGGATTGCCATTCTCATCCAGAACACGCTCCAAAGGAAGAGAGTTGAAGTTCTGAGCATCATAATTGGCAATCTGCTGTCCGTCCATGCTCAAAGACTGCTTGAAGTAACCATATCTATAGAGGAAACCAACAGCACACATATCCACGTTGCTGTCAGAAGCCTCCTTCAGGTAGTCACCAGCAAGCATACCCAGACCACCAGAGTAGATCTTAACCACCTGGTTAATACCATATTCCATACAGAAGTAAGCTACAGAAGGACGCTTGGCGTTAGGTTTTACATCCATATAATCACGGAACATCTTGTAAACCTTCTTCACCTTTGCCATCGTCTCCTTATCCTTTACAATAGCTTCCTTGCGGTCATAGCTCAAACGCTCCAAAAGCAATACAGGTTGGCATTCACCTTTTCGTAAAGTTCTGGATCGAGGCTCTTGAACAAGTCACGACCCTCATAGTTCCATGCCCACCACATATTGTGAGCGATTTCATCCAAGCACTTCAACTCCTTAGGGAGGCTTGACTTGATAGTTGTCTCCTTCCATTGAGGAGCATTTGCGTAATCTGCCTTAATTTTCATTGTGTTTTGTGTTAAAGTTTTTTAGTTACGTACTTCGACCTTGCGTAAGGCAAAATCATAAGCTTTATAATAATATTCAATAAAATTGCTCCACAAAGCTTTCTTGGAAAGCTTGTCAGCATTAGCCCTACTTTTCTTTACTTCAGCTGCATTGAAGTTGGAATATTCAGCAACTGTATCCTTGATAGCATCTGCCACCTCTGAATAGTTGTAATCTGTGCGACGTATCACCTTCACGCCGTCTGAAATCTCGCAATAACCACCCTTCTCGCTATTAGCCCACAAGCCAAAGCCTGCCAAATCAGTAGTGATACAAGGCACTTTGAAAGCTACAGCCTCCAAGGGAGTATAGCCCCATGGCTCATAATACGAGGGATAGATACACAGATCGTTGCCAAGAACTACATCATAATAGGTCTTGTTCACGATTCCGTCATCACCGGTAAGATAACAAGGCAGAAAGATTAATTTCACCTTATCGTCTTTGCGATTCTGCATATCGAGGTACTTCAGCATACCCAGCACGTTGTCATGGCTCATATTCTTAAGCCAATGGGTTACAGCCGGCACTTCGAGCGGCGTATCATATTTCTTGCCACTGTCAAGACGTTCTCTTAAATCGGCACGGGGTTCACCCACCCAACCAGGAACATCAATGAAAGCAAGCACATTCTTCTTAAGCTTCTCGTCACGCAACAATCTGTTCATTGCCTCGATATATACATCGACACCCTTGTTGCGGAACTCATATCTACCACTGGTGGATACGATCAGCGTATCATCATCCAAATCGGTACCCATCAACGCATTCGCCACATCAAGCAGACGCTTACGGGCCTCCTTGCGCTTCTTGGTAAAAACAGCACCCTTTGGTACAAAACTATTGTCAAATCCGTTAGGCAAGACAAAGTCTACTGGCTTGTCCAACAGTTCCTTGCATTCATTTGCTGTGATTTCACTCACCGTTGTGAAACAATCCACATTCCATGCAGTCTGCTTCTCTATCGAATGCTTACTCTGCATGTTGAGCTCTTCAGCCATCTGATCACCGTTGTAAGCAAAAAGATAATCGTAAAGAGGCTTATTGTTGCCTGCTATACTGCGCCCTATACTGGTAGCATGGGTTGTAAAGATGGTTGCTATCTGTGGCAGGTGCTTCTTGATATACAAAAGTCCAAGTCCTGTCATCCACTCATTACCATGATAGATAACTTTCTTGTCTTCACCCACAACATGCTTATAGAAACTCTCTACTACAAGAGCAGCAGCATAAGAGAACATAGATGCTTCATCATAATCTCCATAAGCATGGAGACTGTCTACTTGGAAGTTCTCCCACAACTTACCATAAATTTCGTTCTTTATAGCATAATAAGGAGTAAAATCTACTAATATTGCAACAGGCTCACCAGGAATATTCCAGCGACCCACTTTAACTTTCAGCCCTTCTTCGGCAGCCAGCTTTTGCCAATCAGCATAAAGCGCATTATCTCTCGAGAAATAAGGATTAACCTTGTCCCTCCAACAATCAGGACCAATGAAGATTAGTTGATCCTGCAGTTTTTCATTTAAAGTCTTTGCTCTAGTAGATAATACAGTATAAATACCGCCTACTTTGTTACATACTTCCCAGCTTGACTCAAATATATAATCTGGAAATAATTTTTCTTTTCCCATAAAATATTAATAAACACCGCAAAGATAATTAAATAATTACAAAAAAAAGAATTATTTGAAAAGATAATTCAAAAAAAAGAATGAATTCTTGATTTAAATAAATAACTTTGTCGCAGTAATTCAATAAAATGATGAAAAAGAAACTATTTACATTGCTATTTTTAGTGCTGTCTACAACGTGTTTTGCACAAATTGACAGTACAATTTTCAAGGGCACACTTACCAATAAAGAGTATAATGTGTATCTGAAGATAGATTTTTACGACCAAAACATCAAAGTTCCCGGACAGGAAATATTTGGCGATATGGCAGGCTTCTTCGGCGACTACAAAGATGGACGAAAATGGCTGATTACCGAAGTAAGTATAAAGGATCAGACAGCCTCACTGTCCATCATCAATGATTATGGCAGTGAAGATCTTACTGCAGAGTTGTCTGTTACTCCAGAAGGAAAATACATTTTTAAACAACTAAAAGGCAGCACCATGAAAATTGCAAGAAACCGCAAATGGCTCAAACTGCCCAAAACACTAGAGTTCATTCGTAGATAAAAATGTGACAAAGTATGAATACAAAGATACAAAAAAAGCCTCAGGAATCTTTCGAAACCTGAGGCCTTGATGAAAAAAGGAGGCGGCTACCTACTCTCCCGCATTGCATTGCAGTACCATCGGCGCAAGTGGGCTTAACTTCTCTGTTCGGAATGGGAAGAGGTGGGACCCCAC
>ENA-OQER01000773-OQER01000773.1-human-gut-metagenome-genome-assembly--contig:-NODE-773-length-16800-cov-4.340131_pt1 | contig 16800 bp, 21 predicted proteins | sample MGYA00242797_ERZ504639 | MGnify/ENA primary metagenome ERZ504639 (study PRJEB26092, sample SAMD00036306) | human gut metagenome | host: Homo sapiens | study: EMG produced TPA metagenomics assembly of...
CCTCCTTCTCCTCCTTGTTCATAAATCCCAGGCAGACATACAGGCGGTGTGCCAACGTGGAGAATACGTTCAGGAAACGGAGGGGCGGATAGTACTGCCCTTCGTTACGGTAGGAGAAATAGATGTCGGATATGAACAGCATGACATGGCGGCACAGCATGCCGATATTCACGCAAGCGGGGTCTGCTTCTCCGCGTTTTCCACCTTGGCGAGAATATCCGACGAGGCTTTCTCGATGGAATCGACCAGCTGCCCGAATTTCAGATAGTAGTTTTTCAGATCCGGATGGCTGGACATGCTGGTACAGGGAGGATGAAGTTCCCGTCCACCTCGCAGCGGTTCCCGTTTTTGCGCAGGCGGCCGATTACCAGGAAGTGCTTCCCAGGTTGTTGCCGTCAATCTGCCCTGTCGGAACGACGCTCAACGCATAGTTGGGCAGCGCGTCAGGCTGCCGGGGACTGGCTTCCTTTTCATCCGGGATGCCCGAAGGCAGACGCTCGAAAGGGTCTGCCATCAGAATGACATCCCACCGCTGATCCTTATCCTCCGTCTCGTCAATGGCGATATGGAAACTGGCGGTCAGCTCGTCGTCTCCCCCCGCGTCATAATCTATCAGGTAACCGCCGGCGGTAAGGGCGAGGCAGCGTTTCAAACGGACTTCCAGAGTGCCCGTGACAAGTTCCGTGATGCTGAAATCACCGGAAACGGCTTCTCCTTTCCTGAAGGGGAGCAGCCCGTAATTGGCACGGTTCAGCTGGAATGACTGGTATTCGCACAGCCGGTCCGTAAAATGGTCCTCCAGTTGGATAAAATGCTTCTTGTTGACCGGCATTCCGTCCGCCCAGTTTACCAGCGGATATCTCTTTTCCGGTTTCTGTTTTCCTGTATTCATCATGTCTGTTTTTTTAATATTCCTTATAATTCACTATTTCGTTCGCCACGCGCTTGGCTATGATCACATCATGGCTTTTCAGCCGATTCTCGGCAAGCGTGACGTCCGGGTCTATATAGAACCTTCTCTTGAAAAAGGAGGATTTGGTATAGAACACCCATTCGTAATAGGCGCCGCCGTCATTCTGATAGACAATCGGGGAGGACGGCGATTTGAGGTTGCAGTCGTCAATCATGCGCTGGAACCAATGCCCGAAAATGACATCTTCGGACGCCTTGCCGGTAATACGCTCCGCGGCGGGATCGTCCACCTTGCGGAAAATTTCCACATCCACCACGATGCTCCGCTCACGGTTGATGTACAAGGAGTCCGAATCATACTCTTCCGAATACTTCCAGACCTTGTATATTTCAAGGGGTATGTCAAAATAGCTGTTTACCGTCTGGGTGTACAGGAGCGGGAAGGCAAAAGGCAGCAGGCAGGTGGAGGCCCAGATGCCGTACTGGAGTTCATTGCAGAGGTTGAACACTACGGAGAAGAGCCCCGCACCCAGCAGCACGACCGTAACCGTCAGCAGGCACCGGATACCGAAAGAGGGTATCTCCTTGCCCGAGGCGAACACTTTTCGCAGCAGAAACCGGTTGTAATACCCGGCGGTCCAGTACAGGATGGCAAGCAGGACATAGATGTAGGGCATGAAGTTGTAGTCCATGAATCCCGACAGGCCGGGCAGGGCAAGTACAATGCCGCACAGCAGCAGATAGACAATCAGTTTCTTATTGTTGAGTAGTTTGTTTTTCCGTGCGATAAAATAGGCTGCAATCCCGAAAATCACAGTCAGTACGGGCATCAGCAGGTACGATGAAATCAGATGTTGAGTGACAGTCCATAAGTTCTATGTTTATGCGTTATTATATTCGATGAATATGCGGTAATTGAATGTGTCCGGCGAGCAGGCAGACAGTCTGGTGTGCAGGCTGTCCTTCATCTGTTTTTCCTGCGACGGCCCGTCCAGCTTTGTTCCCAGAATCAGATGCACTTCTTTGGTGCGTATCAGTCCCTCGGTGGGCACCGGACTGATTTCCACCCCGTTGCGTATTTCTGCCCGCAACAGAAGCTCGCCAAGCTCTTTCTTGCAGAAGCTGGCTATGTCGTTTTGCGTCAGCACACGCCCGTGTGAAATAATCCCGTATTTGTAGATATCAATCAGTTCCCGGTTCTTGGGGGCTTGCTTCCCGCCGTAGGTAGTACTGACAAGCGCGAGTGTCTTCGGGTCCAGATAGGTGGTGGCGTATGGCGACAGTTCCACGCCGGCCTGTATTTGGTTGCCTGTCTCGCAGTGGGTGGTCCAGTATTTCACGGTGACCTGCCCTTTGCCGGACATCTGGTCGATCATCAGGTAATAGGGTGTCTCCCTGTATTCGTTCATGTTGTCGGTCGCCTGTTTCAGTTGTGCCGTCAGTTGCTCCATCTGGCCGGCAAGCGCTTGCAGCTTGACACTCGAAACGGCATGGAAGGCGTGGGTCTCGTCATCCAGCAGGTCCAGCAGATAGCCGAGCAGTTCCTTGGCGGAGCGGGAGTCAAAACGCTCGCAGCCTCCCTTGCGGATGGAATAGGTGCCGTAACTCTCCGTGGAGCCGGGTACCGGATACTGGAGCTCATGATAGCTCTTTCCGTCCGAGTCCTTCACGCTGTGCACGGACAGCAGGGACTCGTAATTACCGGTACGCAGGGGAATCACCCTGAACGTGTCTTCAAGGGAGGTGGTCTGTTCGTGCAGCAGCTTGTTTTCCACAGGCACGATGTTGATGCCCGCATGAAGCTCCTCCAGGATTTCCGGAGTGAAATGGGCGGGGAATACGATTTTCACCCACACCAGCTTTTCCTGCATCTTTTCCCGCACACGCTCCCCAAAACAGAAAGACAAGGCTTTCGGCAGGGGCTCCTTGTCAACCTCATCGAGGGGGACCGGTTGCGAAACCCGCAGGAAATGCTTGTTGTAAAGCTCCATCACCTCCTTGTCTATGACGGACATCACATCATAGCTCCGGAAGAAGGCACGGGTGGATTCCTCCGGCAACCGGCTTTTCTCATAGATGCCCGGCTCCATCCGGATGGGGGTTCCACCGGCAGACCATTCCGTGCACGGAAGCAGGAACAGGTATTCATAGCTTTCGGTAAGGTTGGGAAAGTCAAGATAGAAAGATATGTTTTCCAGGTCCGTCAGCGAGTCGTTCACCGCCAGGCCGAGCCATACCGTGCGTGCGGGCGTCCTTGTTTCCGTACGGGCAATCATGGTTTTCGACAGGGTATGGTCCACCTGATAGAGAATGTCGTCACACACCATGTATTTCACATCGGCTTTGTGCAACAGGGTGTCACAGGCCGGATAAAAGGAAATGCTTCCGGCGGACAGCTTCTGGGTCAGCAGGTCATTCTCATAATACATGCCCGACTCTTTCGTAATCAGGTAGCCGGGTTCGATGGGAGAGGCATGCACGACACCATGCGCGGGAAGTGCCGAGGTCAGTATGTCCGGTGTCAGAATGCGGGCGGTTTTTTCCAACAGCCGCGTCTCGATGGCCGTGAAATCTTCCCCCAGCATATACAGTTCGTTGGACAGCGCCTCCAGCATCAGTTGACGACAGGGTCAAAATTTTCCGCTTTCTTGATTCCCCAGAATGCCGCCGCGTATTTCAGCATACGGTTCCTGATTTGCTCCTTGTTATATTTCTCCATACTCATACGCTTGTCATCGGGTTGAAATGGGTCCTAAATAAATCACATAGTAAAAGCAACGCTTCTCTCCGGTATGCACCAGATTGCCATAAACATATACCTGTACGCGTTTTTTTATGGTCGAAGCCTCGAACACATTGTCCTGCCGGGTGGTATCGTCGATAATGACCCGGACATTCACATTCGTAAGACGCTTCTCGTACCGGGTGATGGCTTGGGTGATATAGTCGGAAAACTGCCCTTCCCAGCGGGTATGCGAAATGATACTCTCAAAATCAAGATAAAAAATCTCGCAGCCGAAATCCTTGTCAAAGGCGTGCTCCCCGGGAGCCGTGTCAATCAGCATCTCGATGAATTGGTCGATGGACTCTATCTCCGTACAGGATGCGAGGCGGCTGTTTTCCACATCCTCGCCGAGCAAGGCTCCAAAATCCAGAGGCAGTTTGCAAAATTTCGTTTCCATACTTGTCAGCGCCATTCGTTATTCTCAAATTCGTCGTCACTGAATTGCAATACCCTTGCGGCAAACAGGAGTGTGATGCAGCTTTTTTGGTTCATACGGTCAACCTTACGCTGCAAACGGATGCAGTTCCCTTCCACGAAACGCAGGACGAATACGGCTTCCTGGTCCGGTTTGTCTTTCCGGTAGACCCGCAGGTCACCGTCCTCGCATGGTTGGCTGTAGGCCCCCCATTGCAACAGGCCGTCACCCGGCATACCTGCAAGGGTACAGGTAACGAAACCGCCGTATGCCTCACCTTCCGGCAATCCGTCACGGTCGGTATTCCGTTTGAATTGCAGGTCAAATTCTTCTACTGTGTATGTCTCGTGACATACGGACAGCTTCATCGCATAACGGTCATTCACCGTTCCGGGCTCTTTCCGTTTAAACAAGGCAGCAAACCAGTTCATAATCTCATTTCAAATTTAGGTGACACGAACCGCTGGCTTCCATTTCCCTGAAATGGATAAGCAGCGAAGTACAACTCTCTTTCACGGTCGAATGCACATGGAAATCCAGACATTGGGCTCCCTTGAACCTGATTGTTTCCTTTGGTGTCCCCAGCCTTCCCGAGGTGTTCATCACCTCCCCGCTTTCAGGATGCGTGAATTGAACATCCATTCCAGCAACTCCTTCGAGGGAAATCCGGCTATGCTTACCTGCATCTGTCCCCCGGTGGTCTTCCCGGCCGCTTGCCCGCATGGGGTCATCGGCTTCCGGAAGTCATATTCATAACTCAACAAGTCGTAACCTGCACCTCATCATGTTCCGAGGGCTCGGCGGTCCAAAGTTTGATATACGATTGTGCACTCATAATATCCGTAATCTTTTATTCGTCCTCACTCATCAGATTGGTTTGCAACATAGTAGTCAGGGTCCGTTCCGGATTCATGCGTGACTCCACGAACAATACTGTGTCCTGACTGTCCAGATGCTTGCGCAAATAGGCTCGCAGGTAGGCTTTGAATGCTTGTACCTTCGTGCGGTATTCGTCTAAGGGAAGTGCGAAAATGTCTTGCTCTCCCAATCGCTCCAGTCCGTATTTTTCTAATTCATCCTCAAATGACTTTTTTCGTTCATCATCGGAAATGGCATAAATGATTATTATTTTATATTGTTCCATAACTTATCACGATTAAAATTGATAAATAAAACACATTAACAAGAGTCCTACAATGAGTATTATATATCTAATACTCAATACAATTTTATCAGAATATTTTGTATTATAAGTACTATCTTGAAATTTCTTAAATAAGATGCGAGTCCTTTTCTTATTATAATATATGTACACAACAATCCAGGGAAGTATAAAACCGACTATCCATACTATAAGTGTTGTTAGTTTAGACATATACGAAAAAAAGAAATCTCCTGTTAAAAAAAACGAGAATAAAAAAGACACGAACATATAAGTTATTGAAATAACTTCCGATAATATACAACTTGCACCAAAACGCGGAAATTCCTCATTTTTTAAGCAAACCAAATAATATCTATAGAATAAATAGTCAATAAATTTCATAAAAAATATCAATCATAGGCTTAACTACACGAGTGTTATCCGGTACAATGATAAAATCATCATCATAATGTCTTTGCATCTGATAATGTATTTTATCTTCTCCGAAAACAACCCCATTTTCATCTCCTAAACCAATTTTTCCTGCATAGTAATCAATCCAGTCCCCTAAAGATTTGTCAGTTGTTGCATACAACAATATATCTGCACCTATAATAACTCCACCAAGTACCCATGAAGCAGGAAATGCTGAAGTTAACATAAAAATACTGAATAAATGAGAAACTTTTAATTGGTGAGAATTGTAAATATCGAAAGCAGTCAAAGATAAATTAGTCCTCCAAAGTCCCGTTTTATTGTTTTCAATGTTTTGGAATAATCTTATCATTCAATTCTCTTAAGGAAGTATTTATTCCATTTCTTTTTAAAGATTGAAATACGGACTCTGAAATTTTTTTGGCTCTATTTGCCTTTGGGGATAGGGGTTATTTAAATACTTGTCGTAAAAATTCCTTTCAATATTAAACATTTCGTTTAATGGTCCTAAAGCTGTTTCAATCACCCCTAATGCAGAAGAAGAAGCCCATATTATTTCTGCAATATTGATTCTGAATTCAAATTCAAAATTTTTTAGACTACCTTCATAATTTATTCTTTCAATTGTCTTATTTAATTCATCAACATAGCGAATAGAAAGCATTTCTACATCAACAATAGCCTCTTGTTCCTTAAATTTTATACTAAGTTTTAAAGAATCAGGACTAGGTAAAAACAACTGCTTCCCCTGATAAACAACATAATAGCGACCAGCCATGTCTGTTTTCAAGATTTTTCTTTTAAGTCTTTCCACAACAATATCAAATCCTTCTTGAATACATTCTTCAGACTGGTCTATACATTGTATGTCAATTATTGGATGATAGCAATCTGTACCCGAGAATACTTCAACGGGGAGATGTTGCACAAAGGCATAACCTAATCCAAAGACATGACCTGTATAAAATTCTCCCCTTTTATTATTCTCCAAGAAATCATTAGCTTATAATTACATTATCATTTTGTATAGGCATAATATATCTTGCTACTTAACCCAGTTATTATCAAAATCAATACCATTCAAATTCACACTTTCAGGAGACAGTATTAAATTGGTGCTTAGACCTATACCAATGTTTATTGAACGCTTCAAACTGATACAATACGCATTCGTAAACGCCACCTCAAATATCACCCCGGACGTACCGGTCTTGAACAGTATCGCCCCGCTCTTCTTCATCCATGGTTTCACGGCCCATCCGTAGATGTTGTTCTTCACTGTTTGCGAAAGGGTTATCATGATGCGTCCGCCGCGCACTTCCCCTTCCGGCTGGTTCTTTATGCCATCGACAGGCTGGTGAAAACCGATTTTGAACTGTTCCACTGCATACTCGTCACCGTCAACACTGAATATGACATTCACATTGCTGTCCACTTGCGGAAAACTAAAGAGTCCCATAACATTGTTGTTTTTAAAATACCCACTGATTTTCAAATTCCTCCGAGCCGAACGTCAGTTTCTGAGCCTGCACGGTCAACTTGGTTGCGATATAGCTTTTCCCCTGCCGGATATAGCTGATTTCCATATCCACACAGGTCGCTTTCTCAAAGAGTATCTTTTCGAGCGTGGAACCTGGTTGTCATGGACCACGATGGCTCCGTTCTGATACTTGCGGGCATCCAGCATCCACTGGATCATGTCACGGTTGGGAAGATGGGGATAAGTCACATAGAACGTACCGCCTTTCACCTCGGTCTGGGCCTGTCCTTTGATGTCTATCCCCTGGGCGAACCCGAACTCACAGCCGATAAGCTGGTAACTGTCCTTATACATATCGACCAGCGAGGAAGCGGCAAGATTGCCGATCTTTAAGAATACTGTATATCCAAACATACTGTACTTGATTATTGGTGAATATTCCAGGTTAATTCATTCTGTTCGTCCAGACCCACCTCCAGATTTTTTCCTTTGCACAGCTCTTCATTGATGATAAGCCGCGAAATCGGTCTGCGCAGGTAGTTGCGGATAACCCCGGCAACCTGACGGCGCCGTATTTGGGAGTGAATCCTTTGTGGGCAAGCATTTTACGGGCATCGTCACTGATGGTGATACCGATACCTTGCTTGTCCAGCAGTTTCCTGACACTGTTGAACTGTATATCGAATATCTTCAACAGGATGTCTTCACGGATAGGAGAGAACGGAACGATTTCCGACAGACGCGCCAGGAACTCCGGACGGAAATACTGCCCCATCACCTCCATGATCTGGGTGGTAGCCGGCACATTGCCCGATTCCAACTGCTTCGTCAGCCATTCGCTGCCCACATTGGAGGTAAACAGCACGATGGAGTTGGAGAAGTCCCCTTCCTTGCCCAGACGGTCATGCAGTTTCCCTTCATCCATGATTTGCAGGAAAATATCATAAACGGACGGATGCGCTTTCTCTATCTCGTCAAAGAGGACCACCGCATAGGGTTGCTGGCGGATTTTATTCACCAGCATACCGCCCTCCTCATAGCCCACGTATCCCGGAGGCGCCCCGTAAAGCAAGGCGGCGGAGTGCTCCTCTTTGAATTCGGACATATCAAAACGGATCATGGACTTTTCATCGTTGAACAGCGCCTCCGCCAGTGCTTGGCAAGTTCGGTCTTACCGGTACCGGTAGGCCCAGCAGGAAGAAGGAACCGATGGGCTGGCCCGGCTTGTTCATACCGCTGCGGGATTCAAGAATGGCATCGGTCAGCGTTTTCAGCGCCTGGTCTTGACCGACAACCCGACGGCGCAGGTAGTCTTCCATGTTGAGCAGGCGTTCCTTCTCCTGCGACTGTATCTTGCCGATAGGAATACCCGTCTTGCCGGCGACAACGGCGGCAACCTCATAAATTCCTACCTCCTCTATGCTCTTTTCCGCAAATGACAGGATGGCAGCCAATGCGCTCCGCAGGTAAGCCGCCAGCTCTTCATACTCCTGCAATTCATGGATATCCGCCTCATCGGAAACCACGCCCAGAAGGATGGGGCTTAATTTGTTGTGCATCAGAAAAAGCAGCGTTTTCAGCTCTTCCACCTTTTCTTGAGGTGCTTTTTCCTCCTTTTCTATCTCGTCCAGTCGGGCAAGCAAGGCTTCCGTATCCTTCTTTCCTGTTTCATTGACCATCTTGATGGCCGAAAGTGTCATGTCCAGCAGACCGATGGCGGAGTCGGGCAAACGGCGGTCTTTCACATACCGCTTGGCAAGACGCACGCATTCCGCCACGCATCGTCGCTGATTCCCACCCGGTGGTACTCCACGTATGATTGCCGGACGGAATGCAACATCTGTATGGCGGACTTCAAGTCAGGCTCATTGACCTGCACCACCTCAAAACGGCGGTTGAACGCATGGTCAGGCTCTATAATCTTACGGTATTCGTCAATGGTGGTGGCACCGATAACGGTCAGGTCGCCGTGCGACAATTCGGCTTCAGCACATTGCCGGCGCCGGAATTGCCCTGCCGGCTGTCCAGCAGGATATGAATCTCGTCAATGAACAGGATGGCGTTGTCAATGCCGCGCAACTCTTTCACGATATTTTTCAAACGGTCCTCTATCTCCCCCTTGTAGGTGCGCCTGCTATGAGCGAGGCATTGTCAAGCTCAAACACACGGCTCCCTCCAAGAACGAAGGCACCTTATGGTTGACTATGTTCCATGCAAGCCCATACACTAGGGCTGTTTTCCCCACCCCGGCGTCACCGACAATCAGCACGTTCGATTTGCTGCGGCTGCCCAGTACCTCCATGACCATGCGGTTCTCCCGGTCACGGTTGATGGTCGGGTAAAGCCTGTCTGCTGCGGTGGCGGTAAGGTTCACGCAATACTTGGCGAGAAAGGAAGTGGAAGAAGAAACGGAACTTTGAATGAAACTCTCCGGCACGTTGCCGGAAACTCCCGCCAGTTCGTTACCTGTATATATGGAATAGATATCTTTCTCCAGGATAGGGAAAGACCTGAGCTGGTCACTGGAAAAGGCGATGCCCGGTTTCGTCAGTGCCAGCAACACGCAGATGGGATTGATGTCAAACAGCCCCATCTGTATCCGAGCGTCGTCAGCTGCACGGAAAACGGCGTCAATCTTCTCCGACGGCTTGATTTCGGCGAACCGGGTGATTTCGGACATTGTTCGATATGGACATCCGCCCATTCCTCCAGATACCCCAAATCCTTACCTATACTTATTATAAAATCTCTTAGCCCTACATCTTTATGAAGTAGAGCCTTCAACAAATGCGAGGGAGTATAACACTCGTTCGCATTTTCACGAGCCACTGCAAGTGCTATGTTAAGCGCAATTTTTACAGAATCATCAAGATTAATGAAACCAACTCCTGTATCCATAATCAATAAGATTTAAAAATTGCGCAGGAGAACATTGCAAATATAAGGCAAAAAATAAGCCCGCCACTTTTCTAGGCAGTTTTTTTTTATGTTAACGAACATAATTTTTGAAAAAACCAAAAAATATCGCAAAAAATTTCCCGAAAAACTTTTGTAATTTTCAGAAAGCTCCATATATTAGTCGCCGGAAATTGAAAGCTAAAGGTGAGGAGGCGCCGAACCGCCGGTAGCCGGAAATTCCGTAATCAACTTTTTTACAAACTTTAAAACTTTGAGAATATGGCATTTAAAGCGTCATTTAAGTTTTCAGACTCAAGAGAGTTTGATGTATTGAGATGGGATGTCAAGTTCAATCGCGATGTGGATCCCAAAGGCCGTCCGGCATCTGACATCTATGGTGGTAAAATCTATGTAGAAGTTGAATCTACTCCGGACACCATTGTGTTGGACAAGATGTTCAAACAGTATCAGCCCGTAAACGGAAGCATCGTCTTCAAAAAAGCGGATGAGGATGCAAGATGAAAGAATTGGTATTTGAGAACGGTTACGTGGTGGAATACGAGGAGGCACTGAATGTGGCCAACCCCTATCCGATGACAATCAAGTTCGCCATTTCCGCACAGACAGTGAAGATGGACGAGGCTACATTTGTACAGGATTGGCCGGAAAATAACTAACGGTTGTTTTCTAATCAAAGTTTTTAAGGTGCCGGAATATACCAATTCCGGTTATTTCGGCACCAAAAAACATACCGACTGGTCGGTTTGATTAATTAATTTTCATAGCAAAAGATAGTATGGGAGCAAGTTTTCTGAATTTGGTAACTACCAAGGTGACAGTGAAAGGAGAGGAACAGAAGTTCGTTTCACTACGGCTTCATCAGCGGTTTAACCGGCATCACGCCTTTACTGTAATTGTGAATTACCTCTCGCCCGGCAATACGTTCAAGCAGACACCTGAAAAATTCATCAATTACATCGGGGAGACTGTCAGCATCTCGTTCGCTCACAAGCAGACGGGCGAAAGTTATGACTTCGAAGGGGTTGTCACACAGGTAGAAATGGTCGGAAGCATGGGTGAGGCGGGCGGAGTGGCCATTCACGGAGCAAGCCCCACGATATTGTATGAGAACAACGGGACGCTTGACTCGTGGATGGACCAGACCCTCTCCGCCATCATAAAGGAGGCGACACAGGAATACGGGAAGGTCCCGCTGGCTTCCAATCCCAAATACTCCGCCAAAATTCCTTACATGGCGCAGTACAACGAGAGCGTCTTCGACTTTATGAATCGGCTCTCCGCCCAATATGGCGAGTGGTTCTATTACGACGGGAAAAAAGTCTATTTCGGCAAACCCGACAAGGACAACACGGAAAAGATCATGTACGATGTGGACTTGGAAGAGGTACGTCTGGTGGCAAATCTGGTGCCGGGCAAATCTGCAAGATACGATTATGTAGCGCAGGAGAACAAACAACATAATGCAGACACGCCCGCCAAACCCGATGGTATGAATGACCTCCAGTCCATTGCGCATGACTGTTCCGAAAAGGCGTATGGGGCCAAGACGACTGCCGCCGCCAATCCGCACATCGCTGACAAGGCGGGACTGGACGGGCAGATGAAGGTCCTCAAAAATGAGTCCGGTGCCAATTTGTTGAACATAAGGGCATAGGAAAGACATGCCGGATTCGGATAGGCGAAGTCATTGAGGTCTCTTTCCCCGGTGATATGAACCTGCCGCCTCTGGGAAAATTCCGCATCACCGAAATCACGCACGAGGTGCGCCGTGACGGGCATTTATGCCAACACGTTTGCCGGGATCCTGACGGAACGGTAAACATCCCTGTTCCCGACGCAAAACTCCCGCTGGCATTGCCCGAGCTTGCGACGGTGAAGAAAAATGACGACGAAAAGGAACAGGGACGGGTGAAAGTGAGTTTCGACTGGCAGAAAAACGGGAAAACAACCAACTGGATCAGGGTGCAGAGCCCCAATGCGGGAGTAAGCGACGCCGTATCCAAAAACCGCGGATGGGTGTTTGTTCCCGAAGTCGGTGACCAGGTCATGGTGGGGTACGAACACGGCAATCCGGATCGCCCCTATGTGACCGGAGCCATGTTCCATTCCGCTTCAGGAAAGGGAGGGGACAAGGACAACAAGACCAAAAGCATTATCACACGCAGCGGAAGCGCCATCGTTTTCGATGATGAGACGGGAAGCATTGTCATCACCGACCGGACGGGAAAACAACTGATCCTGCTGGACGGAAAGGACGCCATTACGATTATGGCGAAAAAGAGCGTAGTCATCACCAACGAGGACAAGTCCGTTATCGTAATGGACGAAAAGTCCATCGGTATGCAGGCAGACACGATTTCCATCGAAGGAAAGAAAAACATTACATTGGTCTCGGGCAACGAAAATATGGTATTCAGCAGCGAAAAAAACATCATCAACGGCAGCGCACCAATATCAAGCTAGAGGCGGCCAAGGAATATGACTTGAATACACAGACCGGAACCATGAAAGGCACGAACCTCACTGTGGAGGGAACGGCAAACATGACCGTAACGGGAGGAATTGTAAAAATTAATTCATAAACGGATTGGATATGGGAGCATCAGCATCTGTAATACAGGAATACTACAAGGCGGTCGATTACTGGGCGGACATAGCCGGAAAGAAAGACTGGAAACTGGCGATATGGATTGTCGGAAGGAACGATGTGGACCTGGTGGACAAGTTTCTGGAGATAGAGCGTTCCCCTGTAGGACAGTTCGATGACATATTTTTCCGTTTCGACACGCCCTACAGAGGCGATGACGACGAATATGCCGCACAGCTTTGGCAGGAATATGCCGGATGGTTTGAGGAGCAGGCGGAAGAGAAGGATGACATGCTCAAGGCGTTGCGGCACGATGGGCTGCTCAAGACGGAGTACCGCCCCGACACGTCGGCCGAGCCCACGGCGGCAAACCTGTGGAAGGAGATGTTGCGCTTCAAGGAGTGCATATCCCGTTTGGAGAATGCCTTCTTCTGCATCTATTTTCCTCCGGAACAATCCGGGGAGTTTCCCCGAACGGAATGGTTCGGACAGGTACTGAAAGAGGGTGTCCCGCAGGGCATCCGTCTGACAACCATTGATTTGAAAAAGAACAGGAGTGTCGCTTTGGACGAGTCGCCGGAGGTGGTCCACATACGCCCCCGCCTTGACATGGCGGCGGCACTGCATAACCGGATGGCACGGGCGGATGCCGGCAACGACCTGATTGCGCCCGAGAACCGGTTCAAACAGCAGGTGACGGCAGTCATGGACTGCACGCAGAAACAGAACTTGAAACTGCTGGAAAAGGAAATAAGGAAGCTCCTGGATATCGCCGGGGAACTGAAGGATGCGAATATTCGGATATCCGCTCTCTTCATCGCTTCCGAAGCCTGCTATGCTATCCGCGAATACAAAAGCAGCATGAGATACAGCGACAAGACCATCCGCGAAGCGGAAAAGGTGATGAAGGATGGCGAGGCGGCGGGATACAGCTACTGGAAGATGGCTGTTTCCATGAAGGCGGCAATCCTGACGGCAGAAAAAAAACGCGAAGAGGCGGTGGCTTTATACGAGGAGATAGCCGGGAAAGCTGTCGAACGGAAGGACCCCTATTATGTCATGGAGGGCTACCGGATGTGCGGCTTCCTGCGGTACGAGGAAGGGAAGCTGGAACAGGCGTTCGAATATTTCCTGCTGGCACTGGCGGAGGAAGCTATCTTTCCGAAGACATCAGACGGGTTCCACCTTCACCTACGCGGCACACCTGGCGCTCCATACGGGCAGGCAGGTGCGTGCGCCGATTGACATCGAGGTACTGGAACACCAGCTTCACGAATGGCTGGGCGAGGACTGGAAGGAACTGGTGGAGAACCCCTCCATGCGGCAAGCAAAAGCCAGAAGAAAAGGAGGTATTTTCAACTGAAAGAGAATTTAATCAACATATAGTTTAAACTTAAATATCGAATTTATGGATCTTGGAAATTACGGAATCGGCGGAAACGAAGTGAAGATTGACGCCTCCGAAGGCATTGCGGAAATTCCACAAAACCGGACATTATTGGTGGAGCAGTTGACTAAAGACGAACCGGTGGCTCCCGAAGTGATCACGGGGCTGACCAATATCGACCAGGTCTTCGCGCATTTCTTACCGGAGATAGATATTGAGTTCACCGATGCGGAAGGTGCTCCCGTGGAGGAAAACTTCCGTTTTCACAATGTGGGGGACTTTTCTGTCAAGAAAATGACGGAGCAAAGTCATTTCCTGTCAGGACTGAATACGGAAAAGCAGTTCGCTGACAGAATGGAGAAGTCGTTGCGCTCCAACAAGGTGCTGCAACGGGTATTGGAGAATCCGGCGACACGCGAGGCATTCGTCAATTCGCTTTCTGCCATGCTGGACGATTTAAAGAAAAACGAGAAGTCTAACCCTGCAAATGAATGACAACAGCTATGAGTGAACAGAACACACACAGGGAGGCAGCCGTACAACAACAGCAGGCTGCGGCACAGCCAGAAACCTGAACGCGGAGCTACAGGTCCTGGCTAAGTTTGGTGGTTTCAATGTCCTGGAGTCCTCTGTGGACGGCATACAGAACCTGAACCCGGAGCGCAAGGCGCGCCGTAACATTTCCTTACAGACCCCGAACGGGCGCCTGAGCGCAAGGAGCTGGAAAAACGGCTCGAAATGTGGGTGGACATGCTGCAAGGCAACAAGTCCATCAGCGAAATGATCGAACTGTGCCAGAAGAAATCGGCGGCCGTCTCCGACCTGCTTTCCCAGAACCAGCTGAAGGCGGTGGAAGAGGTGAAACAATTGGAGAAGTCATACCGTACGGTCATGCTTTTCTACAAGAATACGGATTCCGACAAGATTAAGAACATTTCCATCGTCAATGCTTCCATGGACAGCTCACCGACCTGGACAACTCTTTCTTCATCGATGCCATTGCGGACGAGCTGCGTGCCAACTACGACCGTCTGGACCTGCGTACCAACTATTCCTTGCTGGTCATCCCCGGCTACCTGGGTTCCAACAAGGTGATTGAGAAATGGGCGAAGATAGCGCATGACAACAAGGTGATGATTTATACCGACTTCGCCGACCTTGAAAAGCCGGACGATGTCATCGAAATGTTCTTCGACTCCAACCTGTCGGGAGGCGATGTGTACAAGTCCAACGTATGTATGGCCTGCAACTACCTGGTCGGACGTGGACGTTATGCCGAACTGGGCGAGACGGAGGACTTGCTGATTCCGCCTTCCGCGGCACTGGCGGGCAGCGTGTACAAGACAGTGATGGCACAGGTCACCGCTGGCAAGAAATACGGTTCCATGAGCGAGGTGGACGGAGTGGCTTTCAACCTGAAGAAGAGCGAGATTTCCGAACTGGAGAAGATTGGTCTGATTCCCATGGTGAAGGAATACGGCAAGGTGATGGCGTTCTCCGCCAAGACGTTGTTCAACGGCGACAACCTGGGCTTGCAGACCTATTCGGTGGTACGTGTGTTCGACTGGGTGACCAAGGTATTGATGGACTTCCTCAACCGGCGCGCTTTCGAGAACTGGAACAGCAAGGCGGAGAGGGATTTGCGCGGACAGATCAGCAAGTTCCTGGACAGTATCCAGGTCCCGGACGCCTGATTGAAAAATTCAAAATTCTCCGCTTCGAGCGTGACCCGAAACAGAAAGACCGCATTTTCCTCGACATTCACTTGACTCCTTACTTCCCGGCAAAGAGTTTTGTCATCAAGTTGGAAGGCACCAAGGGGGATGACGAGAATGACTGGAACAGCGATTATGCACAGGATGCATAAGCAATCCCTTTTCTGAAACAGCCGGAGAATTCCGGTTAACCTCTCCGGCTGTTTCCTTTCTTTACTTTTCTAAACCGTTCTCACTATGTCAGATGTGTTGAAAAATATAGCTGATGCCGTTGACAACAACAGCACCAGACGGGGATTCTCCGACCTTTTCGCCGACTCAAAGGCTGCCCTGGACAAGCTCCAGGCGGGACTGGGCGGACTGCTCCCATCCATGCCGGGCATGCCCGTAGCCAAGTTCGGCGACCTTGCCATAGGGATAGACATGCACCCTACGGTCACACCGCCGTCACCCGTCATGCCCGTGCCGCATGTGGGGAAAGTATATGACCTCATGGCGGACATCATGGCAGGCATCGCCGCCGCCATGCCGCCCGTCACCGAAGGGGTGGCGGGAGTGGCGTGCAGCATTCTCAAGGGGATGCACCTACGGTGAAGGTGCATAACCAGTGGATTGCGCAGGCGGGCATAGGCATCGTGCACCTGCCTGCATTCGTCCTGCACCCGGCACCGCTGGTCAGCGGCATGTCCGAGTCGGAGATGTGGATGGGCAGCGCAACCGTGCTGGCGGACGGTGCCCCCTGCTCCACGCTGACACATCCGGCGCTCTCCTGCAACCTGGTCGGCATCCCGACCATTCCCCGCAAGGGAAAGCCCAAGAAAGTGAGCAAGGCGTTGCTGGCACCCACATCCATGCTCTCCACCATCGCTTCCGTAGCAAGCCGGTGCTCGTGGGCGGGCCGCCCACCATCGACATGTTCGCGCTGGCAATGAAGTTCGGGCTCAAGGGGCTGGGAAAAATGTGGAAGAAACTGGGCGACAAGTTCCAGGACCTGATTGACAAACTGAGAAAGAAAGGAAAG
>ENA-OQER01000774-OQER01000774.1-human-gut-metagenome-genome-assembly--contig:-NODE-774-length-16797-cov-5.396281_pt1 | contig 16797 bp, 21 predicted proteins | sample MGYA00242797_ERZ504639 | MGnify/ENA primary metagenome ERZ504639 (study PRJEB26092, sample SAMD00036306) | human gut metagenome | host: Homo sapiens | study: EMG produced TPA metagenomics assembly of...
TTGCCCAAAAGCAAGACAACGTTATTCCCCATAAAGTTCAATAAAATAGGCTTCCTAACGATAATGGATACCGTTAGGAAGCAAAAAGACGTAAGACATATGTGACTATCTTGGCAACAGTACTCATATTTGGCATTGTTTGACCACGTGTATATAGCTAAACCCCCTCAAACAGCCCAAACGCCTATTTCGATGCGCGCTCCGCCGCCTCAATCACGTGTTTGGCGAGAATCGCGGTGGTCACAGCTCCCACGCCGCCCGGCACAGGCGTGATGGTGTCAACAACCGGCTCTGCAGCATCAAAATCAACGTCCCCGACCAACTTGCCAGCGGCCTCGTCCCAATTAATGCCAACATCGATGATTGTCTGGCCCTCGCGAACCGCGTCCACACCAATCGTGTGCGCGCGCCCAACGGCCGCAACCACAATATCAGCCGCACGGCACTCGGCAGCAAGGTCGCGCGTATGCGTATGGCACGTCGTCACGGTGGCATTGCGCGCCGTAAGCATGGCGGCAACGGGACGCCCGATCACCAGCGAGCGCCCGACCACAGCAACCTTAGCTCCATCCAGCTCAACGCCGTAATGATCCAGCAAAGCAAGCACAGCTTCGGCTGTGCAGGGGGCAAAACCCTCGCCGCGCCCCGAAAGCGTGGTGAGCAGCGAAGCCGGCGTCATGGAGTCAACATCCTTGGCGGGATCGAGCGCTGCGGCGACGGCGTTCTCGTCAAGGCCGGCGGCAGCGGGCGGAACATCAGACAGCCATGAACAGCCGAATCGGCATTGATGTCCTCGATAGCCGTCAACAGCTCGTCCTGCGAAACATCGGCAGAAAGCAAAACGCGACGAGCCTCAATCCCCACTTTTTCGCAGCGCTTGAGCGCACCGCGCTCGTAGGATAGGTCGTCCTCGCGTTCACCTACACGCACAATAGCCAACGTCGGAACAACGCCCCGCTCGCGCAGGGCTGCGCAGCGAGCAGCAAGTTCCTCAGTCAAAGCGCGAGCAACGGGAGCACCCTTCAGCAGTTCAGCCATGGCTATCCTCTCTTCCTTGCAGCGTCGGAGGCGCGGCGCGCCAGCGCCTCGGCGCGCGGCAACCATGTGTCGAGCAGCTCATCACACGCCGTCTCGAGCTCCTCGGCACGAACGCGATCCTTCATAGACGTGGTGTTCGCAAAGAGCGTCAAACTCGCGCCTTGCATAGCGGCACGGCAGAACACGGCGCCGCACGCCACATCGGACAGCAGCTGACGCGAACCCTTGTCGGCCATGTCCTCGAGCAGCGCCAGCGCACGCCCGCAGGCATCCATAATGCGATACGGCGGCAGAGCGGCCACATGCAGCGCATCCTGAATCGCGGTCGCTCGAGCCGGATCGTCACGCGGAATACCGTACGCCGCGGACACCTGCCCGTAGGCACGAACGTCCTCGGCAACCAGACCCACAAGTTCCTGCGCCAACTCATCCGCCTGGGCAAACGCGCGCGTCAGATCGTCTGCGCGATCGGCAAGCGCGGGGTTTGTCGCCCCATAGCGGGCAACCATTCCGCAAAGCGAGGCGCCAGCGCACCTACAAAGCGCTCGCGCTGCCACCACCGGGAACCGGCTCGCGCGCGGCCAGCGCCTCGGCAAAACCGCGACAGGTTTTATCCATCATCTCTTGGCTCATACGCACACGCACCTTCAAGTCATATATATCGGTCGGGCGGCCGACGCCGGCCGACCGCATCGATCACGTAATGGTGCTAAGTCTAGCCCATAAGTACGCGAGCGTCAGCGCACCTGGCCATCGCGGATTTCTATGGCACACGATAGGCCATGCCAACGCAAACATGGGACACATGGCCCACCTTTCGAGACTCCCGAGCAGCACAAGCTGGGGCATATCTATAAGTAAGGAACCTGTTGGGGAACGGCCGCGCAACGGCCACAAGCGATGAACGGAGGCATAAGTCGCACAGTACACAGAGACATCCGCCGCCAGCGCAATCAGTACCCCAACAGCATGCGGCGCCGTGATGTCATCAGCAGACAAGGAGGACGCCACCATGATGAAAAAGACCCTATCAATCCTTTCCCTTTGCATCGCCCTCTTTGCCGCGCTCGCCCTTGTGGGCTGCGGCGGGAGCGCATCGGGCGGCGGCAGCGCCCCCAAGAGCGAGAGCAAGGAAAAGGCCCCCGTCGCCAAGAAGACCGACTACATCTGGTTTAAGGTCGAGATGCCCGAGGCGTCGGCGTAAGCGACTCTGCCGGCAAGAATGCCGACAGGGTCCAGCTCACCTTCCCCGAAGACGAGAACGCCTCGGCCGATCGCTTTATCCCCGTTTGGAAAAAAGCGCTGACGGCCGAGGAATCCCACGCCGACCAGGCGGAAAAGAAGGGGGATACGTTCCAGTGGAAGGATGGCGGGTCCGTCGAGTATAACGGCAGGACGTGGCTCGTCGGAACATACGAGGACAACAGCGGCATCTCAACCATGCTTTTTACCGATGTTGAGCCGGGAAGCGTCTACGTCCTCATCTCGAACTTCGACCAGCACAAGAAAGAAGCCGAGGCACTCCTCAACTCCATCGAGTTCCCCGATGACATGGAAGAGGCAGTTTCCGAGGCACGCGAAGTCGAGATTTCGAGCATCGAGATCAAGTAACGGGACACCCGCACGCGCCTACGCGCACCCGCGCACATGCGCCCCATTAAAACAACGGGCGCCCAACCCGGGGAGGGCCGACAGCACCGGCCCTCCCCTCTTTTGGACCCGTGCATATTGCCACTTAACGGCGCAAATCCGGCCCTCAGAATGGGACACATGGCCCACCCTAGCGAGCCGTCCACGCGTACAGTAAAGGCAGGTAATCCATGGGCGGTTACAGATCGAGGAGGACACGACCATGAAAAGAAGGCCTTTGCGATTCTCACCCTCTGCATCAGTCTCTTTGCCGCGGTTGCCTGGTGGGCTGCGGTGGCAGCGGCGGCGCTACCGGCAGTGGAGGTGGCGGCGGAGCAGAAAAGCCAGCCGTGGATATGAGGACCGACTTCATTTGGTTTAAGGTCGAGGTCCCCGAGGGCGTCGAGATCACCGACGTCGCAGGCGACACCGCCGACAGGGCCCAGTTTAAGTTCACCGAGAGCGAGCACGCCAGCGATCGCTTCATCCCCGTCTTCGACTCTGACAAGAACGCCGATGAACTGTTCGACTACGAGGCAAAGTGGAATGCCAGCTTTGAGTGGACCGAGAATGACCCCGTCAAGTACAACGGCAAGACTTGGCGCAACGCTTCCTATACACACTCGGGCGGCGTAACGACCGAATACTTCACCGACGTTGACGGCGGCAGTGTGTATGTGCGTATCGACAACGTCGAGGAGCACAAGGACGCCGTCGAGACCATGATGAAGTCTCTGGAATTTGCCGACGACATCGCCGAGGCCAAGACCGAGGCCATGGACGTCAAGCTCGACGATATCGAGATCAAGCGCTAAGCGACTGGCGAGCGCAACGGGAAACACGGTCGCAGTGCAAACAGGCGACGGTACCCCAGCGCTTCGTACCCAGGGAGGGCCGGTAAACCGACCCTCCCTTTCTTATGCCTGTAGCCGACGAACGCGAGGATGCCGGACGCCGGAACCGCCCCAAATGTGGCAACAGTACGAAAACGACAAACACCCCAACACGTCCGCCCACCGATTTATTGCGCCGCGCAGACAATTAAACCAGCATCTTTAAACATCTGGGCAGTATAGTGACCAAAACTATCGCATAACCGCACTCTGCGAATGGAGAAGTTATGACCGAACACCATGCCATCAGCCGCCGAGCGTTTACGCTGGGCCTAGGGCTTGCGGCGTTGTCACCACTTGCAAGCCTGCCCGAAACCGCAGCGCCGGGCATTCCCCTGCGAGCGGCATTTGCAGACAACACACCCGCACCGTCGGACAGCCTCCACAATTTCGTCATTCGCCTTCGCCCCGCGGGCTATTTTCGCACCGCGAGCGTCAACCAAGACGGCAACGTTCGCGGCAACGTCTGTCACCTGTTTAACGACGGCACGTCCAGCAAGCTCATCCTTGAGAACGTAACGACCAAGAATGACGATACAAACTGGTACGCCATCCGCACCTTGCTCAATTTCGAAGAGCATAAAAAGACGGGCTACAGCATTTGGTCGGTCGACGACGACTCGGACAAAGATGGAAAGGTCATCCACGTATGGGGCGGCGAGTATGACAACAAGCCCAGCCGCGCTTTTGCGTTCGAGCGTCAATCAAACGGAACCTACATCATCCGAGACCGCACGGTCGAGAAAGAAACCGAGAAAAAAGACATTAAGTACCTGGCAATAGAATCGAACGGCAAAGACCAGGACAACAATAAGATCTGCCATAAGAGTAAGAGCATTCCGTGGGAGCTCGAACTTATCGGTTACGACATGAAAAAGAACGATGCCACGGTTAGCAGCCTCGACTGGATCACGTACAGCAGCTACGTCGACGGACCATGTTGGATGAAATACGTCGACGACAACAAGTTCCTCGACGAGCTGAGCATCCCGGGTACGCACGATTCGGGCACCTGCAGCGTGGACAACGACACTGAGCCCAATCCTCGCAAGTAAAATGCCAGCAGGATTACATTCCCACGCAGTTGCTCGAAGGCATTCGCTATTTCGATATCCGGCTCGGAAAGGGCGATGACCCCGGCATCGACCACGGGATTTTCTACCTACTCAAAAAAGACGGGAACTATCTGCATCTCTCCGATGTCATAGGCTACTTCAAAACGTTTTTGAACGAAAACCCGACAGAAGCGCTCATCATGCTTGTATCACGAGGCAACGACGAGGCTACCGACGAAAGTGTTACGACGGCTTTCGCCAAGGTTTTGGACGACAACCCCAAACTGTTCTATACGTCGAGCCGCGTTCCCACACTGGGCGAGGTGCGCGGAAAGATCGTCCTGCTACGTCGATTTGGACTCGACGGCGACAGCGTAAGCGGCCACACGTGGGGACTCGACCTCACCGAATGGGATAACAAAATCGCAGTGCACACCGACAGCAGTTCCATGTGTCTCGTCCAAGACGCGCGGGGCTTTGAAGCCGCGGGGGAAACAGGCGACAAAGAGCCTATTGCACCAAGGTATACGCCCAGGACAAGTACAAACTCACGGGAACCGACAAGCTCAGCTGGGTCGATAATGCGCTGAAGGAAACGACCGGGCGCACGCGCAACGAGGTAGATGTCGAGGACGATAACGGGGCCAAGGAGAAAGTCCTGGAGCGTTGCTGGTCTATCAACTACACCAGCTGCACGGGCTTGTCGCACGGAGGCAATCCTTTTACCTCGGCACGAGTAGTCAACGAGCATCTGTATAAGAGCCCGTACATCAATCCCAGCGGCATCGAGGATACAAAGTCAGATTACCTCAAGCACATTGGCATCATCGCATCCGACTTTGTTGATGCGGCGCTGGCCCGGAGCATCTACCAGCGCAATTACAATTACGATACGAAGCACACGCAGTCGGCTTCGTGCTGCCTCCCGACCCGCATGCGCATGACGTACGGCGACTCGCTGAGCGATGCCTCGCTCCAGGATGGCAAGACCGTTGGCGAGGGCCATTTCCGCCTTGTCGACAGCAGCAACGTACTCAACGTGGCGGCTTCGGGCCATGCGTTTACCATCGAATACGTGGATGTCGACGCCTTGGGCAACGAGACCGTTACGGGGCTGCAGGGATCCGTGCCCATCGATATCGATCCGCGCGCACTGACACCCCACTTGAGGGGCTCGAAGCCTTAAGGCCGGCGAGGATGTGCGCACAAAGGTCGCGGCGCTGCTCGAGGGCAAACTCGAAAACGATGCCTGCACGGCTCAGCTCGAGTTTGTGCACGACGCGGACGGCGCTCCGGGCACGGCAATGGTCGAGGGCGAGGCATTTACCGCGGGAACGTACTGGGTGCGCGCGAACGGTCTTTTGGGCGACGCGGCGCAAAACTACAAGCTTGCTAATGACGGAGCCGCGAGCTTTACCGTAGCGGCCTCGAGCAGTGCAGGCGGCACCGACACCGACGGTGGCACGGGTTCCAACGCAGGCAGCGCTGATAAGAACGGTAAGGGCAACAAGGGCAAGAACTCGGGCGGAAAACTCGCCGACACGGGCGACGGCTCCGGCATTGCCGCCGGGCTCGCTGCCGCCGCCGTAGCGACAACGGTCGCCGGCGCGGCAATGCTTGCCAACGACCGCGAAAACGCTGGGGACGGTAGCGAATAGGCAAGCCGGCCTTTTAGACACATCGACTCAATGGGGGCGCAGGACACCGTTCTGTGCCCCCGATTTTTACCTTGGCCCAAACGCCGCCATAGGCTACATCACCATGTTCAGCGCGTTAACAAACTCCTGGGCCTTCGCACGGCTGCTCAGGCTAAAAACACAAGCAGTCAACAGCCTGTTACGCAGAAAAACATCGCGGCCCTTGATCCTGTTGACCCCCGTAATGTCCTTAAGATAGACAATCTCGGTGTGCTTGCCACCAAAAGTGCCCTTCTTGAGCACCTCAATACGGTTGGGGTAGATCTTGACGTCTTTATACCTACCCGAACCTTTGTCCTGGAATAGCAGCGTGTTATTGTCCATACGCGTCACTCCCGTGGGATTCGCTAAAACTGCCTCTATGGTCACATTTTAGTCACCGCAAGGCCCCATGCGAAGATGTCAGACAGCACAGCAATTCGTGTCCGCGCGAGGCTTTAAACTAAATGCGATAAAGACGCATTCCACAAAAGGAAAGTGGGGCGACAGTGATGGGCGAACTGGTAAACCGTGGAGAATCGGCAATCGTGCCCGAAGGTTTTTACAAGCAGGTCTCCTCGATTCTCAACGCCGCTCGCGACAAGGCCTATACCGCCGTTAACTTTGCGATGGTTGAGGCATATTGGGAGATCGGCAAGAGTATTGTTGATGAACAGGGCGGAGAGGGGCGCGCCAAGTATGGCGATGCACTGATCGACGAACTTGCCGTTAGATTGACTAAGGATTTTGGCAGAGGCTTCAACGCCAGAAGCTTAAGATACATGCGTCAGTTTTATCTTGCGTTCCCAATCCGGAACGCGCTGCGTTCCGAATTGAATTGGACACATTACCGCAGGTTATCGCGTATAACCGACCCTGATGCTCGAACATGGTACATGAACGAATGCGCCGATTCTCGTTGGAGCACGCGTCAGCTCGAACGCCAGATCAACACCATGTTCCGCGAGCGCCTACTTGCCAGCAAGGACAAGGAGGCCGTCACCCAGGAAATCCAAAAGAGCGCCCCGGCTCGTCGCCCCGAGGATATCATCCGCGACCCATATGTACTGGAGTTTTTAGGTTTCTCGGACGATACTGCGTTTCGCGAGAGCGATCTAGAGCAGGCGCTCATCACGCATCTTCAGAAGTTCCTGCTGGAGCTTGGCCGTGGTTTCGCTTTCGAGGCGCGCCAAAAGCGCATCACCTTTGATGGGCGCCATTTCTATATTGACCTTGTTTTTTACAACTATCTGATGCGCTGCTTCGTGCTCATCGACCTTAAGACGGACGACCTTACGCATCAGGACCTGGGCCAGATGCAAATGTATGTGAACTACTACACGCGCGAGCTCATGAACGAAGGCGACAATCCGCCCATAGGCATCGTGCTCTGCGCGGACAAAAGCGATTCGATTGTCGAGTACACGCTGCCCGAAGACAACGACCAAGTGTTTACCGCCAAATACCTGCCGTATCTTCCAAGCAAGGAAGAGCTGGCGCGCGAGCTGAGTGCCGAGTACCGCGCCATCAACGAAGCGACTAATGGCGAAACGCAAGGGTAGCAGCACGTTGCGACCGAAGCCACCGCAGCCGTCGCAGGCGCACTCGCGGTTGCGACGCACGCTACGAAACAATACCGGTCATGGACGCCGGCAACGACATTCTAGCCGTGGCTGGCGAGCGTGACCTGACAGGCAAAGACGCGGCCTTCGTCTGATGTGGGTCCATTGGCTGCCACAGAAAAGGGCCGGTTGCAGCCGGCCCTTTAGACGATAATACCTGCGTTGCCCGCGCTTCCGAAGTGTGACTAGCTGAGGAGCGGGTTCCGCGGCACAACCTGATTTTACCCAGTGAGGAGGCTCTTTTGCAGCCGCTCCACTGTTTATTTACATCTGGCACCCTCAAACAATCAGACGGCAGCCCGCACTCCTGAGAGCTGCCCCGCACCCCCGGCCATCACCTTACGGCAACAACCGGTGCTACTCCCCTACTTCCCAAATAGCGCACCCAGCAGACCGCGGCGTTTGGGCTTCTCCTCTCGGTAGGAACCCTCGACGGCGGCTGCAACCTGGCGCGGTTGCTCGCCGCCTCCACGGCGCACGATCTGGTACAGGAAGGGCGATTTAACGTATTTGACCTCGAGGGCGTGGCGTGCACGGTGCTCTCACCGGACAGATGCAGGCTCGGGCTGAGCGGCGCCACGATATGCGTTTCGCGCTTGTCGCTAAACACCACCGCGGCCGCGCGGCCCGTCTGGCCGTTTACGGCAATGCGCACCTGCTCGCCATCGCGGCCGTCTGTCGCCGGACGATCGACAAAGTAGACCGGCACCATCACCAGGCCGTCCTTATGTTTGCGGGCCTTGCGCGCCCACATGCGAATGCTCTTTTTATTGAGCCCCAGTACAGCCTCGGCGTCGTTGCCCGCAACGTCGAGCGCCAACTTATCAATGACCACCTGGTCCTTGGTAGACGCATCGACTGAGACAACGCGAAAGTCACCTTCCTGCATAGCGGGATCGAACGGCCCCACCTTGCCAAAGTCCCACGGCTCCAAAATGCCCATAAGGCGAACATCCAGGTAGTTGGCCCTGGGATATGCCCAGTCGAGCACCTCGTAGTACACCAGGGTCTCCTTGCTCAGGCCCTTGCCCGGGAAGGATGCCATCATGCGCAGGTCCGCGAGCGCCATGGGGAAATAGAAGAGCATCATGTCGTTTTGGATCGCGTCTTCTACGTCGTGCCCGGCAAAGGCGTCGGGATACTGACGCACCAGCTGCAGTGCGTTGGCGCGTGCCTGCTGCGGCGTTATCTCGCAGGGAATACCCTGCTCGGGCACATATTCCGCACCAACGCCCATGGTCAGACGCTTGCTAAACGTCCCCGGCTTGAGCAGGTCAGCGACACCGATTTTATTGCCGCACGAAGGCACTCAAACACGCGCTGGGTTGACTCACCCTCAAAGGACGCTCCGCAGAAGGGGCAAGGAATACTCACATGCGTGGCATCTTGGAACTCCTGCGCCGTGCCGCGATCCTCCCACAGCAGATGTTCCAGGACCGACTGATTGCGCCAGTGCGAATTAAAGAAATACCAGTCCGGGTCCTCCGGGCGCTCGAGCTGCGAGACGTGCGTGAGCTTAAGCAGCCCATCGACAACCGTCAGCGGCGCATGGCGAATGCCCAAGGCGCTTTTGGGCTCCCCCGCATCGGCCTGCCACGGAATGACCGCACCGCAATAGGCGCACTCAAAGCTGCGCTTAGCCTGGTGTGAGTACATGGGGCCGCCGCAGTTTTGGCATTTAATAGCAAACATCTCATCCATGGAAACGTCCTCCTTTGCACAGGGGCTGTCGACATTAAGTATGTCGAGTAAACAGTCACATGCCCATACCCATGTGGCCCAAAATGGACCACCCAGGCAGACGAGAAGACTCGCTCGTTAGCACCGGCAGACTATTGCTGCATTTTCTGATCATCGGTGCACGGCGCCCCCGCGCGAGCTACACTATCCCCTTAAACATGATTGTGAGGACGATTGCCATGCTATTTGTTCATCGACTGGTACATAAACTTGTTCCCGGCAGCGAGGGCGAGCCGGTCGATGCCGGCACCCGCACCAACGCGGGCTTTGCCGCAAGCCTCATCTGCATTGGCCTCAACATCACCCTGTGCCTGGCCAAGGGCATCGCGGGCCTGCTCGCCGGTTCCGTCTCCCTCATCGCCGACGCTTTCAACAACCTCTCCGATGCCTCGAGCAACATCGTGAGCCTGCTTGGGTTCCGCCTTGCCAGCCGCCCGGCAGACGAAGGTCACCCCTATGGCCACGGCCGCTATGAGTACCTAGCCGGCCTATTCGTCGCCGTCCTGGTTTGCGCCGTCGGCATCAACCTGATCCTCGAGTCGGTCACTAAGATCATCAAGCCTTCCCCCACCGCATATTCGGTGCTCTCCTTAGCCGCCCTCGTCTTGTCCATGCTCGTTAAGCTCTGGATGGCCGCGTTCAACCGCGCACTGGGCAACCGAATCGATTCCGAGACGCTCATCGCCACAGCACAGGACTCCAAAAACGATGTCATCACCTCGGGCGCGGTCTTGACGGCAGCACTTATTTCGCAAACGACCGGCTTTGACCTCGATGGCTGGGCAGGCCTGGGCGTGGGCATCTTCATCTGCATCAGCGGCATGGGCCTCGTGCGCGACGCCATCAGTCCACTGTTGGGACAGGCACCCAGCCCTAAGCTTGTTCAAGCGATTCGCAACAAGATCATGTCGTATCCGCAGGTCCTGGGCACGCACGACCTCATGGTGCACGACTACGGTCCCGGCCGCCAGTTTGCCAGCGCCCACGTGGAGATGCCCGGCGAGGGCGACGCGTTTGAGCACCACGAGATCCTGGACACCATCGAGCACGACATCAAGCGCCAGATGGGCATCGACATCACGCTGCACTGCGACCCCATCGCCACCACAGGCGACGACCTGCGCGGCTGGGTCAAGCGCGGCGTCATGCAGATCGATCCCGCGCTCTCCATCCACGACCTGCACGAGCACGACGGGTTCGTTTCGTTTGACCTGGTGCGTCCCGACGGCTTTGACATATCCGACGAGGAGCTGCTGGAGCTCGTCACGCGCATCGTGCACGAGCGCCGGCCCGATGTCTCGTGCGTCGTCACATTTGACTCGGGCTTTAGCTCGCCCGAGCGTCCGGCAGAGCAGCTGTAACCCCGCTCCGCTCGGCCGCTAGTTTCCCTGTGCACCCAAAATGCCGTTTTGTAGGGCGTTCCAGGCATCTGTCGCCATGTCTCCCAAGTTCTGCGCGGTATCGCCCAGGTTTTGTGTCGTATCGCCCAGCTCTTGCGCCTTGTCTCCCAATTCCTGCGCTTGTTGCTCAGGTCCTCCAGCATGTTGGAGCTCGAGCTGTCGGTGCCGCTTTGGCCGTCGGACGAGTTGCCCGAGCTGTTCTTATGCGTGAGTTGAATTTCAAGGTTACCGTTGTCGTTATAGTAGGCAGAAGTAACGACCCAGTTGGCATCGAGACGGGCGTTGAGCATCATCAGTCAGAACCACGGCATTCGAAAGATCAGCGCCGCGCGACTTGAGAATCTTTTTGGCGTTGGACCAGTACTGTCCCGGGATATCGCCCAGCTCTACTGCACCCACCTGGGCGACCTCTGTCTGCTCGGCCGTCGTGCTGGTTGTAGCACCTCGCTTGTTGAGCATGCCCGACACAATGGCGAACACAATCGAGAGGGCAAAGAAGATCGCCAGCACAATGAGGATCTTCTTGATCACGCTCGACGAACGCGACGGCTTCTTCTCCTCGTCCTCGCCATATTGCGGAATCGACTTGGGGTACTCGCGATACGGCTCCCGCGACCCGTAGCGAGCTGCGCCGTGCGAGGCATATACGTCGTCTGCTGAGGCTGCGAAATGGGATTCTGCGGCAGGTCATCATAGGGATTCGGCGTCGAGGCGGCATAAGAATCCTGCGGCGCGTAATCAAACGGTCCGGAGCTGCGTTGCCATAGGGGCCATGCGAAGATGCAGCGTAAGAATCCTGCGCCGTGTCGCCATAGTCCATAACCCGGGTGGGCTCGGCAGAAGGCTGCGTCGCGGCGGGGTCGGTATAGCCGGGGTTGGGAACAACGCGGGTCGCATCGGCGCTATCGCCAGCCTGCGCGGAACCGTAGCCGCCCATCACGGTTGTCTTGTCCTGATCCATGCAACGATTCCTTTCCGTCGCCCGTAAGCATCAAGTTATCCATGCATTCTACCCGCGCAAAAGCCTATGATGGGCAGAGCCCGTCGGTATCTACAAGACAAGCGCGGCCAGAAACAAAAGCCCCGCCGGGCCTTGGTGGGCGCGGCGGGGCGGGCAAGCGGCTATGCGCGGCAGGCTTAGAACAGGCCGGTGATGTTGCCGTCGTTGTCGACGTCGATGTTCTCGGCCGCGGGAACTTGGGCAGGCCAGGCATGGTCAGAACGCTGCCGGTCAGCGCGACCACAAAGTGGGCACCGGCGGAAACCTTGAGCTCGCGCACGGTGATGCGGAAGCCTCGGGAGCGCCAGCGCTTGGCGTTGTCGCTAAAGCTGTACTGCGTCTTGGCCACGCACACCGGCAGGTTGCCAAAGCCGTTCTCACGCAGCTCGGCGAGCTGGCGCTTGGCAGCCGGCGTAAAGTCGACGCCGTCGGCGCGATAGACCTTGGTGGCAACGGCCTCGAGGGCGTCGGCCACATCGGCACCGTCCTCGTAGGCAAACTTGAGCTCGCTCGGCTGCTCAATCAGGCGCATAACCTCATCGGCCAGGTCGAGCGCGCCCTCGCCGCCCTTGGCCCAGACCTCGGACAGTTTAACGTTGACACCGAGCTTCTGGCACTCGGACTCGATAAGGGCAAGCTCTGCCTCGGTGTCCGTCGGGAAGCGGTTAATGGCAACCACACAAGGCAGACCGTAGACGTTCTGGATGTTGTCGACGTGACGGAGCAAGTTGGGCATACCGGCCTTGAGTGCCTCGAGGTTCTCCTCGTTGAGGTCGGCCTTGGCAACACCGCCGTTGTACTTAAGGGCGCGAGCGGTCGCGACGACCACGACGGCGTTGGGACGAACGCCCGTCATGCGGCACTTGATGTCGAGGAACTTCTCGGCACCCAGGTCGGCACCAAAGCCGGCCTCGGTAATGGCGACATCGCCAAAACGCATGGCCATACGCGTGGCCATGATGGAGTTACAGCCGTGAGCGATATTGGCGAAGGGACCGCCGTGGACAAACGCGGGCGTACCCTCGAGCGTCTGAACCAGGTTGGGTTTAAGCGCGTCCTTGAGCAGGGCAGCCATGGCACCCTGAGCCTTAAGGTCACGGGCGCGGACGGGCTCGCCGGCAAAGCTGTAGCCGACGACGATCTCGCCCAGGCGCTCCTTGAGGTCGCTGATGCTCGTAGACAGGCACAGAATTGCCATGACCTCTGAGGCGACGGTGATATCGAAGCCGTCCTCGCGCGGCACACCCTGGGCCTTACCGCCAATGCCGTCGATGACGTGGCGCAGCTGACGGTCGTTCATATCGACGACGCGCTTCCAAGTGATACGTTTAACATCGATACCGAGCTGGTTGCCTTGCTGAATATGGTTGTCGAGCATGGCGGCCAGCAGGTTATTGGCGGCGCCAATAGCATGGAAGTCGCCGGTAAAGTGCAGGTTGATGTCCTCCATGGGGATGACCTGCGCCCAGCCGCCACCGGCGGCACCGCCCTTCACGCCAAACACGGGACCGAGCGAAGGCTCGCGCAGGGCCACGGCGCTCTTGACGCCGCGACGACGCAGGCCGTCGGCCAGACCGATGGTCGTGGTGGTCTTGCCCTCGCCCGCAGGCGTTGGGTTGATAGCGGTCACGAGGACGAGCTTAGCCTGGTGATCAGTCGGCTCGTTGAGCAGTGAATAGTCGACCTTAGCCTTGTCGAAGCCATACGGAATAAGGTGCTTAACGTCGACGCCGGCGTTCTTGGCCACCTCGGTAATAGGCAGCGGCGTGATAGAACGTGCGATTTCGATGTCAGTAGGCATGGGCGGTCCTTTCGTTACCGAATGAGAAAAAGACCAATTCAGCATAGCACGGGCGCGCAATAGTAAAACACCCATAACCGATGAACGGCGATTTGTTTACCCGATGCCCAGCGATAGCCCAACAGCCCGCCATAACAAAGCGCCCTAAACGGTAGGTTCAATCCCCAAATGCTCAAAGGTGCGAAGGGTTGCCTGACGGCCCTGCGGCGTACGAATCATCAACCCGCACTGCAGCAGATACGGCTCATAGACATCCTCAAGCGTACCCGGTCCTCGCCCACCGCGCTGGCAAGCGTGGTCAAGCCAACGGCACGGCCGGAGAACGTCTTGGCGAGTGTCTCCAAAATGCGAATATCCATCCAGTCCAAGCCAAGCTCGTCGATCTCGAAAAACTCGAGCGCCTGACGGCAGATATCGAGCTCGATAGGGCCGTTGCCGCGCACCTGCGCGTAATCGCGCACGCGCTTGAGCAGGCGATTGGCAAGGCGTGGCGTGCCGCGCGAACGCGAGCCGATCTCGAGCGCACTGGGATGGTCGATCGTCACGCCCAAGATAGTCGCCGAGCGCGTCACAATCTGGGCGAGCTCCTCGACCGTGTAGTAGTCCAGGCGATATGAAATGCCAAAGCGGTCGCGCAACGGGCCGGTCAACATGCCCGAACGGGTCGTGGCCGCCACCAACGTAAACTTGGGAATATCCAAGCGAATCGAGCGCGCAGCCGGACCCTTGCCGATCACGATATCGAGCGCAAAGTCCTCCATCGCGGGATACAGAACTTCCTCGACCGAACGGTTGAGGCGGTGGATCTCGTCGATAAACAGCACGTCACCCGGTTGCAGGTTAGTCAGAATGGCCGCCAGGTCGCCGGTGCGCGCGATGGCCGGACCGCTCGTCGTCTTAATCTGAGCGCCAGCTCGTTGGCGATAACCGTAGCCAGCGTGGTCTTGCCCAGACCCGGAGGGCCCGAGAAGATCACGTGGTCGAGCGTCTCGCCGCGGCTCTGCGCGGCCTCAATCAGCACGCGAAGGCTCTGCTTGATATGCTCCTGACCGCAGTAGTCATCCAAGCGCTGGGGACGCAGGGTACGATCGACATCGAGGTCCTCGGGCGTCAGCTCCGAGCCCACCATGCGCTCACCGTGCGCCATGGATGCCGCCGGCGAGTTGCCGGGCGTCGCCCACAGGTCCTGAGAGTCATCGGCTTCCCACATCACGCATCCATTCCAAGTCGCTTAAGCGCCGCGCCGAGCAGATCCTCGACACGCATATTCTGCCCATCATACCCGCTCAGGCAACATCGGTCTCCTGCGGGCTAAAGCCCATGGAGAGGAGCGCCGCGCGGGCATCGTCGATGGCCGAGGGAGCGGCGGCGGGCACGGGCATCGAAACCTGACCGGGAATCACATCGACCGGCACAAAGCCCTTGTCCTTGGCAAAGGTGCTCTTGAGCTCCAAGATGAGGCGCTGGGCGGTCTTTTTGCCCACGCCGGGCACCTTGGCCATGCCCTTGTCGTCCTCGGCCATCACCAGCGAATACAGCTGTCCCACCGTATAGGTGGAAAGCACGGCAAGCGCCAGGCGCGGACCGACGCCCGAGACGGACACGAGCCTGTCAAACATCGTGCGCTCGTCCTTGGAGGAAAAACCGAAAAGTGTCATGGCGTCCTCGCGCACCTGCATACGCGTGTAGAGGCGGACCTCGCCGCCGGGCGTCGGCAACGTGGCCGCAGTGCTGCCCGAGATGCCGAGCTCAAAGCCAACGCCCGACACATCGACGACAGCAGAGCTCATCGTGGCCTCGACAAGCGTTCCGTGGAGCTGGGAAATCATCAGTATCCGGTTCCTCTCTGTTGATAGAACTCGCCGCCGGTAAGCGCCGGGTGCGGCTGAGGTTTACGTGGCAGATGGCGCAAGCCAGGGCATCGGCGGCATGGTCGGGATGCGGGTCGTGATCGAGCTGTGTGAGCGTACGCACCATATAGGCGACCTGCCGTTTGTCCGCGGCACCGGTGCCCACCACAGCCTGTTTGATCTGCATGGGCGTGTACTCGCCAATCTCGAGCGCGCACTCCGAAAGCGCACGAGCGCAGCACCGCGGGCATGCGCCGTGGGGATGGCCGAGCGGACGTGGCGCCAAAGTAGATGCTCTCGACAGCCGCGGTATCGGGGCGATAGCGCTCGACGACATCCTTAAGATCGCGGGCGATATGCGACAGGCGCACCGCGAGCGGACTTCCGGCACTGGTCTCGATGCAGCCATAGGCACGACAGCGAACCTCGCCACGCCGCTCCTCGATAATCCCCCAACCCGTATGGGCCAAACCAGTCGATACCCAAGATAACCAAGCCGACCTCCCCTCGCCAAAAGCACGGCGCAAGGCAAGGCCTCGCGCATCATTCACGAACGTCTGTTCTAGAATAACACAACGGGGTCAAGACGCTTAGTTGAAGTATCGGGGTTGGGAGCGAATCCCATCCCCAGTTTAGTTCTGCGAGAAGAATGGGAACTGTCGGGAATCAACCGGCGGATGCGGCATCGGGCCACCCTGGGGACCACCTTGCGAGCCGCCCTGACCGCCCATCATCTTATCGATGGCGTCCTGAACCTCGCCCTCGAACTTCTTCATTCCCTCATGCAAACGACGCTGACCGTCCTCAGAGCGCAGCTCCTCCATCTGCTCGGGCGAAATACCCAGTAGCTCGCCCAGTATGCCCATCATCTCGCCGCGCATACGCTCACTCGTATCCTCGTCAGCAAAACGGCGCACCTCGCGCGCGCCAGCGAATCGACCGACATACGCTCCTTGCCGTTAAGCCCAGGTCGGACCACGCGAGCATGTACGGCCAAGAGCGCTCGGCAAACGAGCGGGATGAGACGATCGGTCCGTCGGCAACATGCGGCGGCAGCCTCACCCTGTCGAACGAGCATCAGCAGCAGCGAGCA
>ENA-OQER01000775-OQER01000775.1-human-gut-metagenome-genome-assembly--contig:-NODE-775-length-16768-cov-4.413196_pt1 | contig 16768 bp, 16 predicted proteins | sample MGYA00242797_ERZ504639 | MGnify/ENA primary metagenome ERZ504639 (study PRJEB26092, sample SAMD00036306) | human gut metagenome | host: Homo sapiens | study: EMG produced TPA metagenomics assembly of...
TTTTTGTCAAGTGGTGACCACGGTCCTTTAAGATCAGGTGCAGTCACTTTCCATATCCCAGCAAGAAACATATGATAAAGATTATCATGTTTCACTATGTCCGCATCAATAATAGATGAACCATAATCTACCATTTTTTAGGTTCTGAGAGAACTGTAAAATCACTATTGGCGTAAGAATAATAGATTGTGAGATAATCATCTTTATTTTGTAATGAATAATATACCATATATTTTTTCTCTTTTTCATCATAAATCGTTTGGGGAGCCCACACACGTTTCAAATCGTCACGTGTATAAAGATGGGGAAATTCTGTTGGGAAATCAACCGCTGTAATTCTCCAATTTATTAAATCTATAGATTTACATAATACTATTCCATCATTAGATGACCACCCTACAGAGGATTTCATATCTGTAGCAACCATATAAAAAGTTTTCCTATCATGTCCACGAAGTATATGTGGATCTCGAATACATTTCCAACGTGCTATATCATCTAAATTAACTATACGTTTACCATCATTTAATGGTATATAATTATATCCATCTCTACTTACTGCAAAATACAATTGTTCACCTTCAGGAGAATTATTCATAAAATAAACAAAAAGATAAGCAGCCATTGATTCATTTCTCACCATAGGCCAGCATTCCAAACACATACATATACCACATATAATCAGTAACAAGAATCTTGAAATCTTACTACACTTATTTTTTCTATTCATTATCATATTTTCAGTATACTAAATTATCAATCGGCTCACCATTCAAGATACAGCCCTTCATAAAAAATACTTTATCGTATAGCGTGATCTGCACCAACATTAGCACCGCACCATGCTTTCCGAGCAGTCCATTCCACTGGTGGATTAGTCCAAAAGGCATCATCCGGAGATAGTCCCAACGGTAAAAATACAGCCATACAAAGATAGAGACTACCCGTATTTATATATTCTTCAGACATTTGTATTTGTCTACCTGTATATCCTATACGTAGCCAACCAGCCGAATCAAATGTATCAGCCTGACTAAGTTGGCGTTGAATTATAGAAGTCAACCCACAGCGTACTTGTGCAGGATTGAGGCTTTTAGGTAATAGATGTAAAAAAGCAGCATCAGCAAGTGCATGAAAAGAGCCAAATCTATAAGTTATGGAACGCCCTATCACTGGATAACTACCTTCGGGTGAAATCATACGTTCCATCTCTTCCGCAAAACGAGAATGACGTTTCTCTTGTATTGGAAGGAATTCTGCTCCCGATAATCCATGCTTTTTCATAATACGTAAAACTCCTGTTAACATAGGATGAATAACAAGACTATTATAATAATCAAAATGAAAATCTTTTCCATCACCATACCAAGCATCACCTTTATACCATTCATCACGGAAACGACAAACACCATCATTCAAACGTTTCACATCATATTCACCTGTAAACTCTAATAATGCAGCTTCAATAATAGAAGCAAAAAGCAACCAATTACTTTCAAAAGGTTTTATACTTCGAGATACCTTCCATTCTTTTATTAACCATTCCTGCGTCTGTCTGTCAAGTCGTTTCCAAATCTGCGTAGGAGCACGTAAAACACCTTCGGCAAGAAATGCTGCATCAACAAGTGGTTGTGAGTGATGATTATCAAATACTAAATAATCAGAAGACTCTGGATCAAGACCATTACGTAACCCTTTTACTACCAAATCGATATAATATGCACGTAGCTTCCCCTCCTCAGTATCATCAGGACCTAATTCCAACCAAGGAGCAATGCCACAAATAGTCCGTCCAACAGCCTCCAAATAAGAAACTTTACGACGTAAAGAATCATTAGATAAAGATTCAAAAGGCATATTTTTTTTAATGTGCCTGCTGCAAGGTTCTCCAAAACAGGAGATGCAATACGCGTCATTTGCTTTATCCAAACCTGACGTTCATTTAGACCTGTAGGTTTAGATATTAACTTTTTAAGACGTAACAGAGCTTCAATATAATAATAATCCCCATAACTTAAAGGAACATCTACTTCATTCTTGCTCCGTAAATCTCCAACCCCATGCTTGATAATGAATCCTCCCATAGTACCCGCTTCTGCCAAATATTCAGGTGAGCTAAGTGTACGAAGTTGTTTTTCAGCTGTAGCGAGCCATATTGAAGCCATATTACTCGGATCAAGTTGACTTAATTCAATAAATGCTGATGCCATGATAGAAGCAGCTGATGCGTCACGTTTTGCATTAGGTATTTGGGGATCATCATAATCCCAATAAGGTACTTTATCTTCTGGTAAACGCGGATGTGAAACAAGAAAATTACCAATTTTACGAGCCTGCTCTAAGTAAATAGGATTAAGAGTTTCCCGATACATCATAGTATAACCATAAAGCCCCCATGCTTGTCCACGAGCCCATGAACTATAATCAGCATATCCTTGGGCAGTCCTCTTTGTATGTGGTATACCAGTTATTGTATCATAAGAAACAACATGATAAGTACTATAATCAGTACGAAAATGATTTTTCAATGTAGTCTGAGCATGCGTTTCTGCTATCTTTACATAAGTACGATCAGAAAACTCCCGAGTCATAAAACAAAGCATCTCCAAATTCATCATATTGTCAATAATAACTGGATATTGCCACTGTTTTCTTTCCCATGATTTGATAACTCCTAATTTCGGATTCCAACGCGTCAAAAGATTCTCAGAACCCTCTTTTATCACATTGAGATAATGAGGATTCTTTGTTAAACGATACCCTTGTCCAAAACTACAATAAAGCATAAAACCAAGATCATGTGTATTCTTCATCTTTTTCGCAGGTTCTACACGTGCTGTGTAAAGTTCTGCATATTCTCGAAATTGTATATTTTGACTATTCTCATAAAGAAGCCATAGAATACCAGGGAAAAACCAGATACCCAATGGTCATAAAATACAGTTTGCAACCTGTCATTCTCATAGGTACGTGGTAAAACACCTTCTCTGTTTTCTAGTTTTTTGCCAAAATAAGAGACTGGCTTTCTGCTCGATTCAGCCCACGCTCTATCACCTGATTTATTGATTCTTCCTGTGCCATATTTGGTAAACAAAAAAGAAAAAAACAAATTAAAATTTAAAAATCTATCTTAAACAACACCATAAGCATAAACAAAATATTAATACAAAAAGACTAAAAATAAAAAGATTTACTTATAATTAAGCCAATATATTGTTCTTGGGAATTATTTTATTTTACTCTCATCAGCAACAGCATCTTCCCAATTATCCCACATTTCAACAGAAGGATCATAACCATCATAACCGTAATTCTGTGCTAATTTAGCCTTATTATTGGCTGTAATGGCCTCATTAGGAATAGGCCAAAATACATTACGCTTGTCCATTGTATAATTAATGGCACTCGCACTACCTGAAGATATTGTATAACCACGATTATAATAAGAATAATGGATTATACGCTGATACCAATAACTACCACCATCTGATGTCGTACCAGATTGTTTATCCCAATCAGAACTATAAACATTTCCCCATTCATCAGGAATTCCAGCATTAGCCAAGCACATAGAAATACGCGTTAATTCTACTTTACGCCATTCTTCAAGAAAAAGTTCACGGGCACGTTCATTGACTATATCACCTATATTAACAGTTGTATAATATTCACTACAGTTAGCACGACGACGTACTATATTAACATCCTCAGCAGCTTCTTTAGGACGATTTTGATATAATTTGGCTTCAGCACGTAATAAATAAGTCTCAGCCAAACGGAAAAGATACATATTCCCATTACTACCTTTAGTAGCACCACGAAACTCTGTAGATGCTAAATTACTTTCAGCAAATACATCATGGTAATAAATCTTATAAAGCGGAAAATCAAACCAAGAACGAATAGTATCGTTACAAAGTAACTGTCCTTTGGCTATCAATATATTTCCATTACTGTCCATTACATCTTCAGGTGCATACAGAGTTAATCCTTTACCATACCAAGAAGAAGCAGGATTATTATACCTAATATTTTCCATATTCACCCAATTACCAACTTTACTATTATGACGCAAGTCTTGGGTATCCTCCTTACCATTAACTTCCCATAAAGTGTGTTGGGCAAAATAACTCAACCGCATAGTAGCAATACCACGTCCTAAAACACGACTCCAATCATTATTTACATCATAATTAGCATCTGTACGGGCATAGTTAATAATCCCTTTACCCGAAACACCATCAGGACAAGTTATATTACCATTCCAAAAAGGACCAAAAATACGCATTGTAAGATATTCAGTAAATGACTGAGTAGACAAATTAGGAATCCCCATAATACATTCCTTATTCAAACTTCCAATCATATTTTCAGCACGATGAAGATCCCAAATAACATTACGAGTTATTCCCCAAGTCTTTGCCTCACCACCAGGATTATCTGTACCAAATGGTTCCGTCATTAATTTTAACCCATAGTTATTTATTAGATCTGTTGCTAATAACTCAGCTTTATTATATTCTCCTACAGCTAAATAGCATTTGATAAGAAGATGTATACAAGCCTCTTTATTTACCATACCATAGAGAGACATGCTCTGTTGTGAGGGTACATGTTCAACAGCAAATTTCAAATCATGAATCAACATATCTAAAATTGCTTCTTTTTTCGTTGAACGGTAATTTTGTTTAGGCATATCGATGATTTTAGTAACCAAAGGTACATCTCCAAATTCAAACACTAAATTATAATATTTCATCGCACGATGAAAATAAGCACGGCCTTTATATTCATTACGAATTACTTCATTCAACCCCTTTACCTGATCAATATAAGAAAGAACCGTATTAGCATATTTAATACCATTAAAAGCCTCATTCCAAAGATACATTAATCTATTCGTATCACCACCTGTATCCATATTGGAAGTTGGAGTAAGTTTATTTGCAAAATCATCCTGAAAACCTGACCCCGCATCTGTCTTACCATAAAGTCCTATTTCAGAAAAGAAATAATCAGATGCTAATGGAGTATTATTACCATTTTTAGGATCAACAATCATCATTTTGAGATGGCGATCACAAACAGCCAATGCTGCCTGAAGTCCTGCCTCTGTGGTATAAGTAGTGTAGTTCGTAAAATGACAATGGATCTTGAGCCAAAAAATTCTCAGAGCAACCTGACAATGTAAAAGCTGCTGTTATATAAACAATACCTTTTGCAATAAGTATATTCTGTTTTTTCATATCTGTAAATGTTATAATGTAAAATTCAGACCAAAATTATAGGTACGAGTAGCTAATCCACCAGTTTCTGGATCTCCATACTCCCAATCATTAGTAAAGACAGCTATATTACGAATAGAAGCAGTAACACGTATACGATCAATTAAAAACTTGCGTGTCCATTTCTGTGGTAAAGTATATCCCAAGGAAATATTATCCAGACGAATAAATGAACGATTATAAACTTTTGCTGGGGCAGTAGCTCCCGATGGTCCAAGCGCATCTAGCCGAGCATATTTGTTTGTTGGATTTTCAGGAAGCCAATATCCACCTTTGAAATTATTAAAGGCATAAGTAACAGAAGACGCTTGATTAAGCTGATTAAGATAATTGACTGATTTACTCTTATGTCCCATATAAGAGTAAAGAGAGAAATATATATCTAAATTCTTCCAAATAGTAAAGTTATTACGTAAGTTCCAGTAAATCGGTGGAGTTTTCTTACCTTGAAAAACCTTATCCCTATCATTATAAACAGGTGTCCGTGTACCATCTTCATTGATAATATCATCCGCCGTATATATATTACTTACTTTAGGATCACCTGGCCGTTGTCCCACCAAACTTGCCTTCTCGGTTCATCTACTTGCCAAATACCCTCTACTTTAAAATCCCAAATTTCATCAATAGCTTTACCTATGAACCAACCATTAGTTTTATCATCCATTTCTTTTTTACCTATTACATTACCAGTATTATCGATCACATCTTCATATTCATAATAAAGATGATTTATTTTATTGGCATTAAAAGAAAAGTTCAAAGTTGAAGTCCAACGAAAATTTGGCCGATCAATATTTACTGAACTAAAAGAGAGCTCGACACCTGTATTTTGAATTTCACCTAGATTTGTATAAATAGAACTAAAACCTGAGAAATTAGGTAAACGTTGACTCATAATCATATCATGTGTCTTTTTAAAATAATAGTCTATACTACCACTTAAACGATTATCCAACACAGCGAAATCAAGTCCAATATTAAATGATTCCGTTTTCTCCCATTGTAAACCTGGATTAGCCAAACGGTCCATCATTAAATACTTCATATCTGTTGCTACTGATCCATCAGGATTCAAGTAATTCATTGTGGCTCCTAATCCTGCACCTAAATTAGCCAATGACAAATAGGAATTTGCAAGTGAACGATTACCATTCTTACCCCAAGAAAAACGTAACTTACCTGTATTCAGCCACGGAAGGTTCACAAACTTCTCATTGGAAAAATTCCAAGCTACAGAAAAAGATGGAAACGTTGCATAAGGATTGGAAGAGCCAAATGCTGAATAGCCATCACGACGAACAGACCCTGTAAATAGATAACGATTATCATAAGAATAAAATAGACGTCCTAATAAAGCGCAGGCCGTTTCATGGGTATCATCAGTTCCAAAACTACTATCTTCCAATGTAGCATTTTGAGTATTATGGAAACCTAATGCATCAGAAGGCTGGATATTACGAGCCTTAATATTATCTGACCAATAGCGTCGTTCTTCAGCTTCTTGTACCAAAGTCACCATAAAATGATGTACATCTTTAAAAGTATAATCCCACGTAATCGTATTATTTAAGGACCAATCAAATCTTTTCGCCCATCCACGATTAACACCGCGATCTCTAACATTGCTATCCGGATAATCAGCCGACATAAAATAGCGATCATAAAAAAACTGATAACGAGGTGCAATATTAAAATCATAGGTAATATTAAAAGGCAATTTTATTCTAGAATTAAATACTGTATTAAATATAGTATAGCCCTTCTCTAAATCATTATATTGATTACTAAACCAATAATTATAACCGCGTTTTATATCACTATCCATCGGATATTGAATGTAACTACCATCTTCATCATACAATGATGCATAAGGACTTAAACGAAGCATAGTAGTAGTTGACAACATATTCTGTTCTGTTTCAAGATTAATAGACTGTGTTCCATCACTACGATCTTGAAAATTGATATTAGCTCCTATTTCCAGCCAATCAGTAACCTTTCCATTTACTTTAAGATTGGAACGAAATGACTTATAATCATCTCCATAAAGTACACCTTGATTTTTTAGGTATCCGAAAGATATATAGTAATTGATACGATCGCTAGCGCCACTGATATTTGCATTATAATCCTGTCTGATCCCAGTTCGAAATACTTGATCCTCCCAATTTACCGTTTTACCCAAAAGATAGTTATTATAAACATTAGATGATTCATCCAAGCCGAGACGACGAGCATATATACTTTGAAGCGATTCTCCATCAGAACTAGTAGAAAGAGCTTTCCATTGATCAATATTCATACCATACTGTAAAAGATTATCAGGGCTATCATAATATCCTACCCCCTTATCTCCAATGGCATAGTAAGAATAATTACCTTTTTCATCAAAACCAAGGGTGGTAGTTTTATACCAATCTTCTCGAAACTTCATATACCCCATTGCATCATAAACACTTCGAAAATCACTTTTCGTATCAAGGCCAAGACTTGTAGAATATTAATAACAGGTTTGCCTACTTTACCTTTTTTGGTAGTAATAATGATGACGCCACAAGCTGCCTTAGCTCCATAAATAGCTGTAGACGAAGCGTCTTTCAAAACATCTATTTGACTAATATCATTAGGATTAATTTCTGACAATTCACCATAAAACACCATACCATCTAAAACGATAAGTGGGGCATTATGATCACCGTCTGTGTACACAGAGTTCTGGCCTCGTAATTGAATTGAGCCACCTCCTTTAGCAGAAGTATCGTAACCAATCTGTAAACCGGCTGTTCCACGAAGAAGCTCCTGTACATTAGTTGGATGAGTATCTGCAACTTTATTAGGATTAATCTGTACTACAGCCCCCGTCAGATCTTTCTTACGCATAGAACCATAACCAATTACCACCACTTCATCAAGTGTCTTGGTATCCTCCTTTAAGATTATATTCAGCTCTTTCTGACTCCCTACTTTCACTTCTTGAGAAACATACCCGATATACGTAATCTGTAAAACGGCATTCTTCGGGGCATCCAACACAAACCGCCCATCTATATCTGTTATCGTACCTATTGACTGACCTTTCACCGTGACATTGGCACCGATTATCGGCTCGCCATTCGTATCTTTCACAATACCTGTCACCTTATTTGCCTGTTGGGCAACTTCCCCATCTTTCGCCTTGCTCATCAGCATGATATTCTTACCCTCCATGGCATAATAAATATCAGTACCTTCAAAAACCTTATTCAACACTTCGGCTACAGATTTATTTTGCGCATTCACCTTCACATTGCGCTTCAGATTCACCTCGTTTACATTATATACAAACAGATAATCTGTCTGTTTTTCTATTTCACTGATTACCTTGCCTGTTGACATGTTATCCGCCACAACAGTCACCTTCATTGTCTGAGAATAAGACTCAGTGGCAAAAGCTGTTCCGGCAAAGACAAACAGGGCTAAGAGTGTGTTTCTCATCATACGGAATAAATGTTTAATTTCTACAATAGATTCCTGATACAAAATATTTTTCATATATTTGCATTACTAATTTTAGGTTCAACTTAAGATTATTTGAGAAAAAAATTGTCAATACGTAATTGACGTTTCCATGGGATGGTGTTGCAGCACTATCCCATTTCCTTTTTAGACCAGGTGTGTTATTTCATAGGCATATTCTCTTTTAAGGGTTAATTAATTGTTATCACATTCGTCTCATCATCCTTTGTATAAGTAAACTTATTATTGAGTCTCAAAACTTTCAGTACGTGTTCCACCCCATCTTTCGTGCGGAATTTACCTGTATAACGGTTCTTTAAAATCCGGGTATTATTTACCACAATATCCACCCCATAATACAGTTTCAGTTTCTCTATCATATCACGTACGGATATATCATTAAAACAAAGCAAGCCCTCACGCCACAAAAAATAATCGGCCTCCTTGATGCGTCCTTTTACCAGTCTGTTGCCTTTCAAGCTGGCCATCGTGTTCGGTTCCAGCCTCATTCCACTGTTATTCGAACCGGGCACTAAAATTTCGACAGCACCTTCCAACAAAGAAGTTTCCCATACGCTATCCGCTGCATAAGCCATTACATTGAACTCTGTACCCAGCACCTTCACATTACATTTGTTCGTCTCTACAATAAAAGGCTGTTCCACATTCTTTGTCACCGCAAAGTAACCCTCACCATCCAATTTCACATTTCGGATATCCCCTTTGAAACTTCCCGGGAAAGTCAAGGTACTGCGTGAGTTCAACCAGACTTTCGTACCATCCGCCAACATCAATTCCGCCCGTTGGCCCGCCGGCACATAAATGGACTGCCATGTTTTGTCTTCCGGTACCTGATGTTTTCCTGTCCAATAATGTGTACCCAACAAGACGATCGCCAATACCGCTGCTATCTTGGCAGCTTCCATACATATTCCGCGTAACGAGAAATGTTTCCTTTCCCGGCTATTCTCCTCCGCCACAGGTTCCGTACGCCACAATGCCATGTCATGCAACTTCCGTTGTGCCATATATTCACGCATATTCTCAGGATTTTCCTGTATCCATCCGGTCACACGCTGCTTTTCGACTTCAGTAGCATTTCCGGCTATATATTTTTGCAATAATTCAGGATTCATATTCTATGCTGTTTTATTAGAAACGACTCAAGAAGAAATTACCCTAAAAGAAAATGAAGAAAAATATATAAAAATCGTTTTTGTCCTCAAAACATCCGTATCCCCATCCGGTCAGGCTTAATAATAAAAGAAGAAATAAAATAAAGGAAGATAATCTTTTAAAGTCACCCGCAGTACTTTCAATGCTTTTGATATATGATATTCCACCCCCTTTATAGAGATTTCCATCTCTTCGGCAATCTCTTTATTAGATTTATTTTCAAAACGGCTCAAAATAAACGCCCGTCGCGTCTGTTCCGACAAGGTGCTTAAAGTAGCACTGATGATTTTTTCCACTTCTTCCGAAAAAATCTCATCAGGATTGCACGCTTCCAAGGCAGACATACGGATAGACAATTCCTGTTGTTGCCAGTCGGCCATCACTTCAAAAGCACTGCGTTTTACCTCCTCGTGCTTTAGATAGTCCAAAGCCTTGTTCTTCAAAATTGTCAGTAACAACGGTAAGATATATTTCTCTTCAACAGGCTCGGCCTTCAACTTTTCCCACAACTTTATTAATGCCTCGGAGGCAATATCTTCTGCTGCCAAATCATTATGAACGTATGATTTGGCAAAGAAAAAAGACTTCTTATAATAAGAGGTATAGATATCATTAAAAGAATTTCCAGGTATTTTGCTCATTTGTATATCGGTTGTGCTTTTCATCCATATTACGATGGTAGAGCAAAGTTAGTAATAAACCTTCGATAAAAACAAAATTATCCTGTTAATTCTTTCTCTTATATGCTATGAGCTTGCCTTATATGCAATCGCCCTCCACCGTCAGACTAAGTGGCAAAGAGGGAAAGTTGCCATAAATATAAAGTTCACGGACAAACACCCCTATACTGTCCGACTGGAAGAAAACTTTCAACTGTAAGTATCTCCCGGAGCAGCATGATACTTGGAGCATCTCGTTTCCAGACAATCACAAGAAGAAACAATGTAATAAATATGTAAACTGTCACTTCTCGTGTTTTTATAGATAAAAAACGCCACCACTAAAAAAGTCGAACAAACAAATCGCTAAGCAATCTTTTTCATTTATTTCGCCTTATGCGATTCCCCCTGAAAAATCCTTCAAAAGCTTCATCTCTCCCGCAAACCCTTTGCCGGAGGGCGTTCCGGCTGAAAGATCACACCGGGAAAAAGCTTCAGGCCGCGGAAGAATCCTTCAGCTTCACCAGCCGGTACACATTGCCATACTCGGTATGAATGCGTTGTATTCCTAATGCAACCATCATCCTGCCCAACCGATTCGGAGTCACCCCGCGCATGGCTGCCGGATAATGCTTCTGCAAATAATTGAACAAATCCGTCGTGGTATAGGGCTTGGACAGCTCCCCTTCTTGCGGCATCCGGAAACAACGCAAAAACAGTTCCTGCTCGGCAGGCATTTTATAAAAATTCCGATTGCTATGCTGTATCTCCTTCTCTTCCTCTTCCGAGAACCAGTAACGCTCTCCCCCGACTAACTCCGCTTTCAACTGAGCGAACAATTGCACATGATCGGGCGGTGTGCAGTCAATCTTATCATCCACCTCCGCACAAAGAAAACGGCGGCTTCCTGTGGGATCAGTCAGCAGGTCCGTCATATTGGACGTACCGATGAAAGAGGCGATACGAGGCAGATGACTGAATGCCGGACGATGTGCCTGCGGAAAGTCAGTGTGGTCATCTGCATCAGATTCTTCAAAGCAGGCATCTGTCCGGCACGGTACTTATCGAACTCATCCATATTGATCAGTCCGAAAAGCGAAAGTTTCTGTTCACATCCACTCTCGCTCGTCAGGTCGAACTTGTCTATATAATAAGGTGTAAGTTCCTTAGGCATCAAAATCTTGCAAAAAGAAGACTTGCGCTTCCCCTGCTCACGGCTCACCAACATAGGCGCCACCGCATTGGCGCAATCCTGTGCCTGCCCCAGCCATTGGGCAGTAACACCCAGCATCCAACGGTGAAACCCTTTCACCCACATCGGTTTACGCGATATACGCACGGCCAGCGGAGTAACACGATCCACCCCGTCCCATTGAGGCAAGTGTTCATATAATGCAGAAAAGGATGATAGTTTTCCACCTTTCTGGAATGGAGCAAACGGCTCACATCCTTATCCCAGCAATTGATGCCGCCGGTACGCGCCTCCAGGCAGAATGTATTCAAATCACGTTGAGCCACTATATCATACTCTTCATCCGGCATCTCTTTTCCACGATACTCCGTCTGTTCGGTGAGAAGGTTATAACGAAAATCATACCGTGCGGTCAAAAAGCACTGCAAGGCCTCCAGCATATTCTCCGGTTTCTTGCGCCCCGATTTGCCAGAAACCGCCTTTTCATCGATAGTTTCTGCCATACCAACTGCCTCGACAGCCGCTGGAAGAACAGTTTCGCCCACCGTTTCCATAGCCATTGAAGGCAACACTCTTTCCGGATTCGCACTTTTTCCCACGCATATCCTCATTTTCATACTCTTTTTGCACCAATTCAGTAATTTTTCCACTAATTTTTTCATCCTTTTTCATTATTTGGGGTTGTGTAATATCACAAAGATAACATACAAAATACTCTTTTACAAGCATTTACTACACACTACTGCAAAAAAGTGACTAAGCGAAAATAACTGGGAAATTATTCGTTTTTATCAAGACTATTTCATACTTTTGCACCGTCAAGTTAATCATTTCACTAGAATGATGAAGTTTCATCACTTGAGTGATACAACTTCATCACTTTAGTGATATAATTTCATCACTTAAGTGAAATGATTAACTTGAAAGGAAGTTGCAGCAAACTCTTCCGTACAAGAAAGCATAAACAACCGGATAAAAACAAATAAGCGAATGGCTATCAAATTTGAATTTTATGAATCACCCAATACGATAGGTACGCGCAAGAAGCGCTATCACGCCCGTGTAGTAAACTGGCAGCGCATCAACACCGACTATCTGGCACGGGAAATACAGTACGGCTCCTCGCTCACCGTGGCGGACATCAAGGCAACCATCATCTCGCTCAGCGAGAAACTGGCCTATTACTTGAAAGACGGCGCCCGGGTGCACATCGAAGGGATAGGGTATTTCCATATATCGCTTACCTGCCCCGAGACACGGACACCAAGCTCCACACGTGCCAACAAGGTGAAATTCAAATCGGTGACATTCCGTGCGGACAAATACCTGAAGCATCAGTTGAGCGACGTTAAGACCGAGCGTTCGAAATACAAGCCGCACTCCATGCCGGTGACAAAAGAGAGTATAGACGAGGCATTGACGGAATACTTCCTGACAAACAGCGTGCTGACACGCCGGAAGTTTGAATCGTTATGTGGACTGACACGTGCCACCGCAGGACGTTATATCGCCCAACTGGCGAAAGACAAAAAACTGCACAATATCTCCATTCCACGTAACCCCATCTATGAACCGATGCCGGGATTCTACGGAAAAGAGAAACTGCCCGAACCGAAGAACGAAACGGAAAACGTATCGGCAACAAACGACACGGACCTGACAATAAAGTAAATATACAACGAAACAATATAATAGAAAACTTCTACAAACGAAGCTCAAACCATAAAGAGCTGAAACTTCTACACTAGGCTGAAGGAATTCCGGGAGGAAATCCTTCAGCCGCTTTTCTTTATTGACGAACGTTTGCGAAGAGGCTGAAGGATTTGAAGGAAAAAACTGGGAAAACTTCGGGAGAGGTACTTTTCAGCCCACCAGCCATACCAGCATGGGCAAATAATCCTTTAAGGAAACACGAAGCAGCTTCAATGCCTGCTGGATGCGGTAAGCCACCGTCTGTGGTGACACATCCAGCACTTCGGCAATTTCTTTATAACTCAGTTCCTTAAAGCGATGCATCACAAAAGCCTCCCGATAACTGTCGGGCAGAGCAGCCATCGCCTCCTTTATTTTCCGGTCCAATTCCTCAAAACGAGCATAGTCCACTTCACACAATGCCGCCTGTGTCCTCTCATAAAAGGCAGCTTCAGCCTTGGTTTTCACCTGTTCCCGCGTCAAGTGGTTCAAGACCCTCCGATAGGTCATTTTGAACAAATACTGATTCAATGAAGACTCGATTATCAATCCCCACGATTCTCCCATAGCCATAACATTACCTCCTGAACAATCTCTTCGGCATCTTCCAACGATACCAACCGGTGGGCATAGGCACACAGCATAGGATAGTATCTTCTGAATAAATGGTCAAAAGCATTACCATCCCCCTGTCGGAGAGCATTAAGCAAAGACAAGTCTTCGACGGTATGATTCATAGTATAATAACTGTTTTCCTTGCGCACAAAGATAACGGTTTTTATCGGAAAAAACTTTTTTTTGAAAAAAAAGCATTTTTCGTTTAGATACCTTTCATTCTCGCTTGTCTTAATAATATAAAGGAAGAAATTAAAGCATAATTTATGGAAAACCATACCGATATAGAAACTTTGTTAACTAAATATTTCGAAGGGAAAACCACTCCTCCGGAAAATGAACAGATAGAAGCATGGCTGAATGCCGACGAGGAACATTTACATATAGCCAGGCAGCTGAATACGCTCTATCTGGCTGTAGACACACAGCATATCACAAAGAAAATAGATACGGAAAAAGCGTTAGATAAGGTAAAAAGCAAAACAAAAGTTAGAAACCTGTCCTGGTGGGGATGGACACAACGCATTGCGGCCATCCTGTCCGTTCCCCTCCTGATAGGTGTATTGGCTCTGTATCCGGGCAGACGGCAGCCGGTAGTCACCGCTCAGATGGTGGAAATAAAAACCAATGCAGGCATGACTACCTCCGTCCTGTTACCGGACAGCACGGTAGTTCACCTCAATTCGGAATCCTCCCTCCGCTATCCCACCTTTTCGCCGGCGATGTACGCCAAGTGGAGTTAAACGGTGAAGCTTATTTCGATGTGACCCATCATCGAAACGATTCATCGTCTCCACCCCTCATCATTCTCAGGTGGAGGTGTACGGAACAAGTTTCAATGTGGAAGCATACGGTAATGAAACTCCCATTTCCACCACGCTTATCAAAGGCAGCGTAGGGTTTATTTATAAGAATAACAAAGGAAAATTTCAAAAGAGTATGCTCTCCCCCAGACAGAAGTTAGTTTATTCCCCACAAACCGGGGATATCAAGTGCTACGTCACTTCGGGCGAATCGGAGATTTCATGGAAAGACGGCAAGCTCATCTTTAATGACACTCCGCTGGATGAAGTGCTGCACATGCTTGGCAAGCGGTTCAATGTGGAATTCGTATTATCCAACAAAGAACTAAAAGGCTGTTCGTTCACAGGAACATTCACCCATCAGCGTCTGGAGCGTATTATGGAATATTTCCGGATTTCTTCCCGTATACGATGGCGGTACATTGACAGTGCAGATATAAAGACGGAAAAGCTGAAAATAGAAGTGTACTAATATACGTTTAACCCTTAATTTAAATACTAGAAAAATGAACAGACAACAGGCTCCCTAAACAAAAAACATACGGGAGGATATTGGCGTATCACCCCGTATGAAAAATCATCTTTCTATGCTTGTTTGGCGACAAGCAAAGACAACATTTTATTAACTTTATCTCAATTACAAAATTATGAAAAATTATTTTAGCGTCCAATTATTATGGATGATAAAGTCGTGTAGGTTAATCTTAAATAAAACTCCATTACCTATGAAACTAAGTGTACTCTTTTTAATCTGTTCGTTAAGTATGACTTATGCGGCAGAGTCGTATGCGCAAAAGACCATGATCAGTCTTGAAGTACGTAATGAAACAGTTGGCACTGTGTTGGAAAAGCTGAAAAAAGAATCGGGGTTTGATTTCTTCTTCAACAATAAACACGTAGATCTGAAACGTATTGTATCAGTTTCGGCAAACAACAATAATATATTCAAGATACTAGACCAGATCTTCGCAGGGACGAATGTGAAGTATTCAGTGCTTGAAAAGAAAATTATTCTTTCTACTGAGATTGTGCAAGGAATACAGCAAGGACAAATTAAGGTGACAGGTATTGTAAAAGATGCGAATGGCGAACCGATAATCGGTGCCAATGTCATCGTAAAAGGCCAGTCAACAGGTACAATCACAGATATAGACGGGCGGTTCGTTCTGGATACTCCAAAAGATGCCATTTTACAGATTACTTATATCGGGTATGTTTCTCAAGAAGTGAAAGTTTCCGGAAAGAAAGAACTTAATATAATATTGAAAGAAGATACAGAAACTCTTGACGAAGTGGTGGTAGTAGGCTATGGTACGATGAAAAAAAGAGACATTACAGGATCTGTCAGCTCCGTCAATACTTCCGTCCTCACTGCTGGATCTACTCCATCCGCAGCCGATGCTTTACAGGTAGAATAGCTGGTGTAAACATCCAGAAGAATGCCGGACGTCCGGGAGGGAGTTATAGTATTCAGATCAGAGGTGTCAGTTCCATTAAGAATAAAAATAGTGGTCCTTTATATGTCATTGATGGTATTCCTACTTCTGAAGGAATGAACGACTTAAACCCCAGTGATATTGAAACTATAGATGTATTGAAAGATGCTTCAGCTACGGCTATATATGGTTCCCGTGGCGCTAATGGTGTAGTAATTGTAACAACCAAGAGAGGAGAAAAAGGCAAAGTATCCATCAGTATGAAGGAAATGTAGGTTTTAAAGAAGCCAGTCATTTACCTGAGATGATGGAAGGAGATGAATACGTAAAATTTCGTACCGATTTATACCATCAGTTAGGCCGGAGCACGGATCGTAGCAATGCTGAATTCTTTACTCCGGAAGAATGGAAC
>ENA-OQER01000776-OQER01000776.1-human-gut-metagenome-genome-assembly--contig:-NODE-776-length-16761-cov-4.943189_pt1 | contig 16761 bp, 27 predicted proteins | sample MGYA00242797_ERZ504639 | MGnify/ENA primary metagenome ERZ504639 (study PRJEB26092, sample SAMD00036306) | human gut metagenome | host: Homo sapiens | study: EMG produced TPA metagenomics assembly of...
CCGTATCACAACTTAGGAGGGGATGGGGCTGAGGGGCGGGCGATGCCGTTGCCTGCCGGTTAGTGGCGACCGTGGTGGCGGAGCTTGTCGATGGTGGAGTCGGTGCCGTGTCCGCGGGCGTCGGTGCTTCGGCTGCGGGCGTCGGCGGCGGTTTGGCGCTGGCGGCGGTAGTCGATCATGCCTTGGATGATGGGCTTGCCAAAGCTCACGACATCATCGTTGTAGATGGCGGTTCGGGCTGCGAGGAGGCAGTCGGTAAAGTCCATATGGGTCTTGCCGAAGAGTTTGACGGCAAGGGCGACAACGGTGGGCTCGTCGACCATGACGTCATCGAGCAGCCTTTTCATGGCCGCAGCAATTTCAACGCTGGGAACCTTATAGACGTCGCGCAGCGTGACCACGACGCGCGTGATGATTTCGGGGTAGACACGTGCGGTGCGCGTGGCGATGACCTTGGCAGCGCGCGGTGACAGGACCTCGTCGTCGTCAAGCAGGTAGCGAAGGATGACGGTCTCGTCGATGATGGTGCTACTCATGGATATCTACTTCCTCGGGACCCAAAACCGACTCGTCGCTTTCTGTGGCTAGGTATTCAATCCAGGCATTGCGCTCCTCGGAGCGGCGATTGGGGTCCCCATATGCTTTGAGCAGTCCATAGGCGGACGTGCCGTCCTTGGAGCGCACGGCGACCGGCTGAAAGGGGAGCTTGCGCATCAAAATACTCTGCGCGACAAATAGACGGACAGCCTCGGCGAGCGATGTGCCCATGGCGTCGTAGAGACGCTCGGCATGCTGCTTGTCTTCCTCGCGAATGCGCACCTGCAGGATGGCTCGTTTTTGAGTCGATGACATCACTGGCCTCCCTTAATGAGCGTGCAATTTGAATAGTCAAATACAACATCGGCTAATAATAGCCAATCTTACAACCACTACTTTATTGCACTAGAGTAATTGAGTGTAAACGATATTACAAACGTACTACATCTTTCAGAAACGAGCGTGAAATCTCCCTTGGATGTACGCATGTAATACACTCACCTTTATAGCTTCTAGAGAATAATTCCAACCTGCCAAAACCCCTGCAATACACCCGTATTGCAGGCCTATGCTCAAGTTTGCCCCCTGCAACTGCGTATATTTAACCTGTATATCGTTGGAGAAACTCTACCGAGTGCATGTTTCGCCGCATGCATTCGATTCGTCGATGCCGGACACGGGCGGTCCGGGGCAACGTCGACAGGGTCTCTCCGGCATGGGATTCAGGAGGGAGTGAACAACATGGGCAATAAACGAGTCGTGGCTGATTCTTCACGCTGCATTGGGTGCCAAACCTGTATGGCGGCGTGCATCGAGGCGCACGATATTCCCGGCAACATCGCCGCACCTCGCTTGCGCGTAACGCGCACCTACGAGATTTCCGCGCCGGTGGCATGTCACCACTGCGAGGACGCTCCGTGCGCCAAGGCCTGCCCCACGGGCGCCTTGTTCTTTGATCCAAAGAACCATCGCATCGGCGTCAACGAGGACAACTGCATCGGCTGCAAGAGCTGCGTCATGGCATGCCCCTTTGGCGCCGTGAGCGTGGCGACCACGCAGGTCCCCGTCTTGATGGGTGACGTTCGCGTGGGTTCGCAGACTAAGAGCTTCGTGCTCAAGTGCGACCTGTGCGTGGACCGTCCCGGCGGTCCGGCGTGTGCCGAGGCGTGTCCGACCAAGGGCCTCACCCTGGTAGACGAGGAGCGTCTGGCAGAACTGACTGCCGAGCGTGCCCGCGCCACCATCGAAAACGAGGCGTAAGCGTCGGGCGACAGGCCCAATGATTGTCAAATAAGTACCGAGCATTCGGTAGCAGAGAAAGGAAGGAGGGTGTCATGGAGAAGCATAAAGTGATCTGCCGTACTGCGGCGCCGGTTGCCAGTTTAACCTCCTGGTCCAAAACGGCCAGGTCGTGGGCACCGAACCGCTCAACGGCATCACCAACCAGAGCGAGCTGTGCCTTAAGGGCATGAGCGGCTACGACTTCATCAACGACACCAAGATCTTGACTCCTCGCGTACTGCACCCGATGATCCGCCGCACTAAGGGCGCGGATCTTGAGCGCGTAAGCTGGGACGAGGCACTGGATTTCACCGCATCTAAGATGCAGGCCATAATTGACGAATATGGTCCTAACGCTGTCATGACCACCGGCTCTTCGCGAGGCGGCGGCAATGAGGCGAACTACGTCATGCAGAAGTTACGCGTGCGTGCATCGGCACCCACAGCGTGGACAACTGCGCCCGTACTTGACACGGCCCTACTGTCCTCGGTCTGATGGACACGGTTGGTTCAGGTTGCATGTCATGCTCCATCCCCGGTATGGAGGATGCGGGCTGCATTTTCCTCTTCGGCTATAACCCTGCCGATTCGCACCCCATCGTCGCAAGGCGTATCGTGCGAGCCAAAGAAAAGGGTTGCAAGATCATCGTCGCCGATCCGCGCCATATCGAAACTGCGCGTATCGCCGATCTCTACCTTCCGATCAAGAACGGTTGCAACGTTGCGTTCCTCAACGCCTTTGCCAACTGCTTGGTCAACGATGGCCTCTACGACAAGGAATTCGTCGCCGAGCACACGAACGGCTTTGACGAGTGGTGGGAGACCATCAAGAACTACACTCCCGAATCCGTACAGGACATCACGGGCGTCGAGCCTGCGTTGATCCACCAAGCTGCCGAGATGTACGCCACGGCGAAGCCCTCTGCCATCATTGGCTGGGGCATGGGCGTATGCCAGCAGAAGCAGAACCTGAAGACGGTGCACACCATCGCCTCCATCGCCTGCGTTGCCGGCCAGATCGGCAAACCCAACTCCGGCCTCGCGCCCGTGCGTGGCCAGAACAACGTCCAGGGCTCCTGCGATATGGGCATGCTGCCCAACCTGTATCCTGGCTACCAGAAAGTCACCGACGGCTGTGCGTGCCAAGTTTGCCAAGGCTTGGGGCGTGCCCGAGGAAAAGCTCCCGCTCGAGGAGGGCTACAAGCTCACCGACCTGGGCCACCTGGTCGACGAGGGCAAGGTGCACTGCTTCTACAACTACGGCGAGGACCCGGTGCAGACCGAGCCCGATTCGGCCGGCATGCGCAAGACGCTCTCCGAGCTGGATCTGTTCATTTGCCAGGACATCTTTATGACGCAGACGACCATGCTCGCCGACGTCATCCTGCCCGCTACCTCTTGGGGCGAGCACGAGGGTGTCTTTACCGCATCCGACCGTAGCTTCCAGCACTTTGACGCGGCTGTTCCGCCCAAGGGCGAGTGCCGTCACGACTGGGAGATCTTCGCGGACCTGTCTACGCGCATGGGCTATCCCATGCACTACGACAACACCGAGCAGATCTGGAACGAGTGCATTAGCCTGTGCCCCAACTTTGTGGGCGCGACCTACGAGAAGATGGCTCCCGAGGGCGGTTACGCCCAGTGCCCGTCAAGAGCACCGATGTGAACGACCACGGTACGCCTGACATGTTCGCTGGTGGCAAGTTCACCACCAAGGATGGCCGTGCCAACCTGATGGCGCACGACTGGGAGGCGCCCTCCGAGCTTCCCGACGATGAGTACCCGCTCATCCTGTGCACCGTCCGCGAGGTCGGCCACTACAGCTGCCGCTCGATGACCGGCAACTGCAAGACGCTGGCGCTGCTTGCCGACGAGCCCGGTTTTGTCCGCATGAATCCCGCGGACGCCCAGGCGCGCGGCATCAAGAATGGCGACATCGTCTCGATTCACAGCCGCCGCGGCCAGGTATACAGCCGTGCCGACGTGAGCGATCGCATCAACAAGGGCACGGTCTACATGACCTACCAGTGGTGGATCGGCAAGTGCAACGAGCTGACCATTCACAAGGTCGACCCGGTCTCGCATACGCCCGAGGACAAGTTCTCCGCCTGCCAGGTCGACGCTATCGCCGACCAGGTCTGGGCTGAGGGCGAGGTGGAGCGTCAGTACACCGAGCTCAAGCAGGCTCTGGTGGACGCCGCCGCTCCCCAGGACGTTGAGCCCGGTGCCGCCAAGTTCGACGACGAGACGCACGTGAACCAAATCGTGTAGTCCCGTTCTCGTTGGCTTTTTGGGCCGGGCGTCCCGTACGTTCGGGAGCCCGGCCCGTTATTTGAAAGGAAGTGGGGATGAACCGCTTCATCGACATCAACCCGGAGAGGTGCATCGGCTGCGGAACATGCCAGTCCGCCTGTGCCGACGCCCACCGGATGCAGGTCTTCAGGATACGCCGCGCCTGGCGCTCGTGAAGACCGGCGGTATTTCGGCCGCCCTTGCCTGCCACCATTGCGAGGGTGCCCCCTGCGCCGAGGTCTGCCCGGTGAATGCCATCGAGCACGATGCGACCGCATCCACGTCAAGGAGCAGGAGTGCATCGGGTGCAGGCTGTGCGCCATCGCGTGCCCCTTCGGAGCCATCCATCCCGATGGCACGTCTATCGCCGGTGTCGCAGGCATGTGCGACCCGACGCCTTCGTATCCTAAGTCCCTGAGCAGCCTGCTTACGTGGCTCCTGGCCAGTACACCTGCGCTGTCAAGTGCGACCTGTGCGCCTTCGATCCGGACGGCCCGCATTGTGTGGCGGCGTGCCCCACCAAGGCGCTGACCGTCATGGGCGGCGCGGCCGATCGCGAGCTCGACGAGGCCAAGCGCCTGCGCTCGATCGAAAACGGTCCGGTCGTCGACGTTACCGCTGTGGCCCAGGGCCTGTCCGAGAAAGCAGAAGGGAGCGTAAACAATGGATAGCATGACGCTGTTTATCGCATCGCTTGCCGTCTCGTGCATCGGTGCGCTCGCCTCGGTTCTGCTGATCAAGGCCGATAACGCCGCCAAGACCGCCGGCTGCCTAATCGGCGCCGTCGCCGCGGTGCTTTCGTTTGTGGCTGGTATCCAGGCCGTGCTGGGCGATGTCACGTCGGTCGACACCATCGTGTTCTTCCCGTTTGCCCATTTCCAGCTGCTGCTCAACCAGCTGTCCGGCCTGTTCGTGGCGCTCATCTCGGTGCTCGCGTTTGCCGGTTCAATCTACGGTCTCAACTACTTTGATGAGTACCCGGGCAAAAAGGGCCGCGCCGGCTTCTTCTTTAACACCTTCGTGGCGTCCATGATGCTCGTCATCACCGGCGACAACGTGTTTTGGTTCCTGGTCGCCTTTGAGCTCATGTCGCTGACCTCGTACTTCCTGGTCGTGATCGAGGAGAACGAGAACTCCATCCATGGCGGTTGGCTCTACTTTGTGATCGCGCACGTGGGCTTTGTGCTCATCATGGCGAGCTTCCTCACCATGACCAACTTCGCCGGCGGCTCGTTTGCCTTTGCGGATTTCCGCGCTACGCAGTTTAGCCCCGCGGTCGCATCCGTGTGCTTCGTGCTCGCCTTCTTTGGCTTTGGCGCCAAGGCCGGTATCATCCCGCTGCACGGCTGGCTGCCCAAGGCGCATCCCGAGGCGCCGTCCAACGTGTCGGCCCTCATGTCCGGCGGCATGATCAAGATCGGTATCTTCGGTATCCTCAAGGTGGGCCTCGACCTGCTCTCCGCCTCTGGCGTTCAGGTCTGGTGGGGTCTTATGGTCATGGTCTTCGGTGCGATCTCGTCGGTCCTCGGCGTGGCCTTCGCCCTGCAGGAGCATGACATCAAGCGCCTGCTGGCCTATCACTCCGTCGAGAACATCGGCATCATTCTGCTCGGCGTCGGCGCTCCATGGCCGCATGCGCTCAACTCGGTCGGCATCGCGTCCTGGCTCTGATGGCCGCCCTCTACCACACGTTTAACCACGCGATGTTTAAGGGCGAGCTGTTCTTGGGCGCCGGTGCGCTGCTGTACTCCACGGGTACGCGCAATATGGAGAAGATGGGCGGCCTGTTCCGTCGTATGCCGGCAACGGCCATCTGCTTCCTTATTGGCGCGCTTGCCATCTCGGCCATCCCGCCCTTCAACGGATTTGTGTCCGAGTGGTTTACCTACCAGTCGCTGTTTAACGCTGCCATGCAGGGCGACAAGGCCGTCATGATCGTGGCCGTGTTCGCTGCCGTCGCGCTTGCCATTACCGGCGCGCTGGCTGTCACGTGCTTCGTCAAGGCTATGGCGTCTCCTTTGCCTCCGCGCCCCGCTCCGAGGCCGCTGCCAATGCCAAGGAGGTTCCCGCCCCCATGGTGTTTGCGCAGGGCCTGCTCGCGGCCATCTGCGTCGTGCTGGGCATTGGCGCTCCCGTGATCGCGCCCGTGCTGGTCGATGTCGCCGCGTCCGTGCTGCATCCGTACGGTGGCGTGTTCGCCGCCGAGGGCATGGAGCTCATGAACCAGTACTCCGGCGCTGCCACCTCCACGCCCGCGATCGCCATTGCGCTCGTGGTGCTCGTCGGCCTTGCCTGCGGTTATCGCAAGCTCAAGACCGTCGGCAAGGTGCAGAAGTCTCAGCCGTGGGCATGCGGTTATGCTCCCAACGAGCATATGCCCGTCGTGGCCAGACCTTTGCCTCCGAGGTGTCCTGGTTTATGCAGCCGCTCTACACGCTGCGTGACCGCTGCACGGCCGTCTGCTGGTCCATCGCACACTTCTTCCAGAAGCTCACCGGTGTGGCCGAGGCTGTGGAGCCCGTACCCGACAAGGTTCTCGTCGATGCCCCGCATAAGGGTGTCGAGAAGCTCGCCGACCTCGCGACTAAGCTCGAGGGCGGCAACTACAGCATCTATATCTGCTACATCGTCGCGGCACTCGTGGTGTTCCTCGTGCTCGCCGTGCAAATGGGTTAAGGAGGGGAGAGCATGAACAACATCGTACTTGCCGTTCTGCAGGGCGTGGTCGTCATGGCCGTCGCACCGTTCTTCTCCGGTCTCGGCCGCGTGATCCGCGCAAGATGCACAACCGTCGCGGCCCCAGCATCATGCAGGACTACCGCGACCTGGCCAAGCTCTTTGCGCGCCCCGAGTCCCAGAGCGAGGATGCGAGCTTTGCGCTGCGCATTATGCCGCCGCTGTTCTTCGCCGTCGCCTTTATGCTCGCGATGGGTCTGCCGCTCTTTACGGCACAAAGCCCCATCCCGGTCTTTGGTGACGCCATCACCATCATGTACAGCCTGGCGCTCGCCCGTTTCTTCTTCGCCCTCTGCGGTGTGGATTCGTCCAACGCTTACGCCGGTATCGGCGGCGTCCGCGAGCTGCTCATGAGCGTGCTCATCGAGCCGTCCATGCTGCTGGCGCTGTTTGCCGCCGCCCTGGTGTGCGGCTCCACCGACATCGCCACCATGGGTCAGCACATCATGACGGGCGCCATCGACGCGCCGGTCGCCGTGATCCTCGCCGCATCGCCTTTGCGATTGCCTGCTACATGGAACTCGGCAAGCTGCCCTTTGATCAGGCCGAGGCCGAGCAGGAGCTTCAGGAAGGCCCGCTCGCCGAGCTTTCCGGCCCGTCGCTCGCCATGGCCAAGCTCGCCATGTCCATGAAACAGGTCCTGGTCGTCGCCTGGTTCTGCGCGATCTTCGTCCCCTGGGGCGAGCCCGCGGCCGTGGGTATCGCGGCCGTTCTGGGCGCGGTCATCTTCCTGGTGAAGTGCCTGATCGACTTTGTCGTATGCGGCGTAATCGAGAACTCCTGCTCGCGCTCGCGTTTTAAGGTGCTTGGCAATCAGACCTGGGCCGTCGTGGGCATCGCCGTTCTGGCGTTTGTCTTCGTGGTCGTCGGCGTGTAGGAGAAGGGAGAAACAATGTCATTTGCAGTCAGTCTGTCCCTTCTGGCTTGGTCGCTATTGCGGCCCCGATGGTGGCTCGGTGCTCGTCGCCCTGTTCCCCCGTCCGTACGCCAAGTGGTTCAGCGTTTTGGGTGCCGCCGTCTCGACGGTCTGCACCGTCGCCCTCGCCGCGAATTTCGCTGCGCCGGCATGCCCGACACGCAGGTCCCCCTGATCTCGTTTGGGCAGACCCTCGTCATGGGATTCACCTTCGATCGCATGAGCACACTGCTCGCGCCCGCCTTTGTGGGTATCGGCCTGCTTGTCGTGATCTATTCGATTCCCTATATGAGCGAGAATAACCGTGAGCATCCCGACGCACCGCGTCGTCGCTTCTACGCGTACCTCGCGACCTTCATCGGCGCCATGGCCGGCCTTGTGTACAGCTCGACCCTTTTGGGCCAGCTCGTGTTCTTTGAGATCACGGGTGCGTGCTCTTGGGGCCTCATTAGCTACTACATGTCGCCTACCGCCAAGAAGGCCGGCATGAAGGCCTGATTATTACGCATATCGGTGCGCTCGGCCTGTATCTGGGCGCCGCCATCGTGTTTGCCCACACCGGCACCTTCGCCATCACCGCGATTGCCGGCCTCGACGCCAAGCTCAAGGCTATCGTCCTTTTGCTCGTGCTGTTTGCGGCTTGGGCAAAGTCCGCACAGGTCCCCATGTACATGTGGCTGCCTTCGGCTATGGAGGCACCGACGCCTGTTTCGGCCTACCTGCATGGCGCTCGATGGTTAAGGTCGGCGTGTGCGTGTTCGCGCGTGCACTCGTCTCTGCCGGCGAGATTCCCGAGATCGTGGGCTGGGTCGCCATTATCGACGCCATGGTCACCATGCTCTTTGGTTTCCTTATGTACCTGCCGCAAAAGGACATGAAGCGCCTGCTGGCCTTCTCCACGATCGCCCAGCTCTCCTATGTGTTCTTTGGTTTGGGCGTTTCGGTCTTTGGCAGCCAGCTGGCCTTTGACGGTGCCGTGTGCCACATCTTTAACCACGCTTTCGCCAAGACCCTGTTCTTCCTGATCGCCGGTTCGTTCTCCTTTACCCTCGGCACGCGTATGCTGCCCAAGCTTCGCGGCATCGTAAAGAAGTACCCGATCTCGGGCGTGGGCTTTGGTGTCGCGGCGCTCGCCATTGCCGGCGTGCCGCCCATGAACACGTTCTTCTCGAAGTTCCAGATCATCGCCGGCGGCTTTTCTGTGGGTGCCGGCAACGTTGCGATCCTGGTGCTCGTGTGCATCATGGTCGCCGAGACCGTCGCCACCTTTGCCTGGTTCCTTAAGTGGATGGGCTATTGCCTGCCCGGCGAGCCGAGCGACGAGGTCGCTGCGGGAGCCCCGCTTCCCCGCGCGATGGCGTTCGTGTTCATCGTGCTCATCATCATGGTTATCGTCAGCGGCCCGCTTTCGGCCAGCTGGATCGGTTAGGAGGTAGAACGACATGGGTTATTCGATCGTCAACATCCTTGGCGGCCTTCTGATCGTCACGTCCACCATGGTGGTCGTCTCAAAGAACATCAAGCACGCCATCAGCTGGTATGCGGTGCAGTCACTGGTGCTCGTGGGACTGCTCGCTACGCTCGGTGCCACCACCGGTGCGCAGGAGCTGCTTATGTGGGCTGGATCTGCTTTATCACCAAGGTCGTCCTGGTCCCTTACATTCTCAACCGCGCATACAAGAAGATGGGCGAGCCGAGCGACGCATCGCTCAAGGCCGGCCTTAAGCCGCGTGGGCCATTTGCATCATTGCCGTCGAGGTCGCGATTTGCTTTGCCGTCGTGACGCAGATCAGCCTGCCCACGGCCGAGGTTGCAACGCCAGCGCTCGCCATTAGCTTCGCTCACTTCTTCGTGGGCCTCACCTGCATCATTTCGCAGCGCAACATCATGAAGCAGATCTTTGGATACTGCCTTATGGAAAACGGCAGCCATGTGACGCTCGCGCTTTTGGCCCCCACCGCTCCCGAGATCATCGAGATCGGTATCGCCACCGACGCCATCTTTGCCGTCATCATCATGTCCATCGTCGTGCGTCGCATTTGGGACGACTCCCACTCGCTCGATGCGCGCGACCTGTCCGAGCTGAGGGGGTAGTCCATGGAAACGTTGATTCTCGCCCTGCTCGCGACTCCTTTGGTGTTCTCGCTGGTCATGGCGTTTTTGCCCAAGAACACGTCCTATAACGTGTTTGCCGGTCTCAACCTGGTCTCCGTCGCAGCCGTCCTGGTGCTGTCGATTATGACGGCTGGTGACGTCCTTATGAGCGGCGACACCGCGAGCGCTCTTGGCCTGTGGTTCCACCTCGATTCGCTGGGTGCCATCTTTGTGCTGCTCATCGGCTTTATCGGTTTTCTTACCGGGCTGTTCTCGCTGCCCTATGTAAAGGCCGATATCGAGGAGGGCTCCATGCCCGCCGACGCGCCAAGCAGTATTTTGCGCTGTTTAGCCTGTTTGTGTTCACCATGCTGCTCGCGTGCCTGTCCAACAACATGATCCTCACGTGGGCCGCCGTGGAGGCAACCACGCTTTCCACCGTGTTCCTGGTGGGTATCTACAAGAACAAGACGGCCCTCGAGGCTTCTTGGAAGTATGCGATGGTCTGCACCGCCGGCGTGGCCTTTGGCTTGTTCGGTACGCTGCTGATCTACGCCAACGCCGCCGACGTGATTCCCAACGCCCACGAGGCCGCATTCCTGTCGTGCGTACTGCCGTATGCCGACCAGTTCGATCCGACGCTCATGCGCCTCGCCTTTGCGTTTATCGTGATCGGCTTTGGCACCAAGGCCGGCCTGTTCCCCATGCACACTTGGCTGCCCGATGCTCACTCCCAGGCCCCGAGCCCTGTCTCGGCCCTGCTCTCTGGCGTGCTGCTTAAGTGCGCCATGCTCGTGATCATGCGCTTCTACGGCTTTACCATCCAGGCCGTGGGCGCCGAGTATCCGCAGCTTTTGCTGCTGATCGTCGGCACGCTGTCCATTTTGGTGGCGGCACTTTCGATGTTTCGCCAGGACGACCTCAAGCGCCGATTTGCGTACTCGTCTGTGGAGACGTGGGCGTTATCGCCCTGTGCCTGGGTATCGGTGGCCCGCTGGGTATCGCCGCGGCCCTGCTGCACTGCGTGTTCCACGGCTTTACCAAGACGCTTGCCTTCTGCGTGTCCGGCAACATCCAGCACGCCTTTGGCACGCGTAGCCTGGCTAAGATTCAGGGTGTCGTCGAGGTTGCCCCCGCAACCGCCGCGCTCGCCATCTTGGCACTGCTCGGTCTTGGTGCCTTCCCGCCCTTTGGCATGTTTATCTCCGAGTTCCTGACTTTTGTCGCCGGTGTTACCGCCGGTCCCATGTGGCTGGTCGTCGTGGTCGCCCTCGGTCTTACCGTGGCCATCTCCGCGCTCACCCGCATCGCACTCAAGTCGGTATTCGGCCATGCGCCCCAGGCCATGGGCAAGCATGAGGCCCCGGCGCTCATGCTTATTCCCGAAATCATCCTGGCTGTCATGATCTTGTGGTTTGGCATCGCCACCCCGCTGCCTCTCGTGCACGGTGTGGAGACTGCGACCGGCATCGTGCTCGAGCAGAGCACCGAGGAGCTTCACGCGACGCCGATGTACCGCGCTGTGTTCGGTACCGAGACCGCTCAGAGCGAGGTGGAGTAACGAATGATTGAAACTGAGAACAAGGTGTATGCCCGTCGCTGCGAGAGCCATGTCGAGGCCCTGCGCCGCGCTGTTCCGGGCTGCATCGAGAAGGTCGAGTGGCAGTGCGAGGACCAGCTGACGATCACCGTCAAGCAGGACAAGCTGCCCGAGGCCGTCCACTACCTGTACTACGAGCGCTACGGCTGGATTCCCGTGATCATCGGCAACGATGAGCGCAGCCTGTGCGGCCGTTACGCCGTGTACTATGTCATCTCCATGGAGGGGGAGGATCCCGGCTGGGTGACCGTGCGCACCGAGGTCGATCCCGCAAGATGACGTTCCCGTCCGTGACACCGTTCGTCCCCGCCTGTGTGTGGGGCGAGCGCGAGCTGCGCGACATGTTCGGCTTGATTCCCGAGGGTCTGCCCGATCGTCGCCGCCTGGTGCTGCCCGATGACTGGCCCAGCGGCCTGTACCCGCTGCGCAAGGACTCCATGGACTACCGCTTCCGTCCCGCTCCTGCGAGCGACATGGAAAACTACGAGTTCTTGGCCGATACCAAGGGCAAGGAGACGACGCTTGTCCCCATGGGCCCGTTGCACATTACCTCCGACGAGCCCGGCCACTTCCGCCTGTTCGTTGAGGGCGAGACGATCGTCGACGCCGACTACCGTCTGTTCTACGTGCACCGCGGCATGGAGAAGGTCGCCGAGACGCGCCTGAACTATGACGCCGTGACGTTCCTCGCCGACCGCATCTGCGGCATCTGCGGCTGCGCCCACTCGGTGGCCTATGCCGAGGCGTCGAGCGCGCCCAGGGCATCCATGTTCCGCCGCGCGCCCAGTACATCCGCGCCATCATGCTCGAGGTCGAGCGTCTGCACTCGCATCTGCTCAACATTGGCCTGGCGTCGCACTACACGGGCTTCGACTCCGGCTTCCAGCAGTTCTTCCGCGTCCGCGAGAAGTCCATGGATCTGGCCGAGAAGCTCTCCGGTCACCGCAAGACCTACGGCCTCAACGTGATCGGCGGCGTGCGTCGCGACATTTTGGCCGAGCAGAAGCTCTCCACGCTCACGACCATCCACCAGCTGCGCTCCGAGGTTCAGGAGCTCGTCGACGTCTTACTCTCCACGCCCAACTTTATTGAGCGTACGAGCGGTATCGGCATCTTGGACCGCAAGATTGCACGCGACTTCTCGCCGGTCGGCCCGCTCATGCGTGGCTCGGGCTATGCCCGCGACGTGCGTTTTGACCATCCCTTCGACGGCTACGCCGATCCGGACGTCCAAAAGATGCATGCTGCCACGGCCGACACCTGCGATGCCTTCGGCCGTACCGCCGTTCGCATCCAGGAGGTCTACGATTCGATCGACATGATCGAGACCATGCTCGAGAACTGCCCGTCGGGCCCCATCCTCACCACGGATTGGGAGTACACCCCGCACAAGTACGCCATCGGCGCCACCGAGGCGCCGCGCGGCGAGGACGTGCACTGGGCCATGCTCGGCAATAACCAGAAGTGCTACCGCTGGCGCGCCAAGGCCGCCACGTACAGCAACTGGCCGGTCCTGCGCTACATGTTCCGCGGCAACACCGTGGGCGACGCGGCGCTGATCGTCGGCTCTCTCGACCCGTGCTACTCCTGCACCGACCGCGTGACGGTGACCGATGTCGCCGCCAAGCGCGACCATGTGCTCGACAAGGAACAGTTCGAGAACGTCTGGCGCGACAAGTCGCCGCTTGCGGGCGAGGGCACCATGGCCGCTCCGCTCGATGAGGAGGCGCTCTAATATGCTGAAGCTTTGGAAGGTCAACGCCAAGCCGGCGACGCGACGGTCAAGTACCCGTTTGCGCCGTTCCCCACCAATAAGGACATGCGCGGCAAGCCCGAGCACAACGCCGAGCTCTGCATCGCCTGCGGTGCCTGCGGCGTGGCGTGCCCGGCCGATGCCATTCGCATGGACACCGACCTTGCGGCCGATACCATCACCTGGTCGATCGACTACGGCCGCTGCATCTTTTGCGGCCGCTGCGAGGAGGCCTGCCCCATGGAGGCCATCAAGCTCACCGAGGAGTTTGAGCTGGCCGTCATGAGCAAGGACGACCTCACCAGCAAGAGCGTCTATACGCTCGAGCACTGCTCGCGTTGCGGCAAGCCGTTTGCCCCGCACAAGGAGATCGACTACGCCAAGCGCCTGCTGCAAAAGGCCGGCGGCATGGAGGCCGAGCAGGCGCCCGTACCGTCGGTATGTGCCAGGAGTGCAAGCGCGAGTCGATGCCCTGCGCGCCGCTTCGGCCGTAAAGACCGGCAACGCGCGCGGCATGGCTGCCAACGAGACGCTTGCGTCCGGTGAGCCCCAGGGCCCCGGCATGGAGTATCTGGGCGGCCACGGCGTGAACCCGGAGTATGTCGACCGCGAGCTCAACCCCGATGCGCCCGAGATCCCCGCCGGTCCGGCGCCGGTCGAGGGCATCATCATGGATTTTGAAACGAAGGAGGAGTAACCATGGCCGAACCCACGCTTTTGCCCGAGCGGCTTCAGTACCGCCCGACCAAGATCGAGCTCGACGAGAGCATCGAGAAGGCCAAGGCGACTCTTCTTAAGAAGATCAAGCGCTCGGTGTACGTCTACCGTGTCGACTGCGGCGGCTGCAACGGCTGCGAGATTGAGATCTTCGGTTCCATCACGCCCGTCTTCGACGTCGAGCGCTTTGGCATCAAGGTCGTGCCCTCGCCCCGTCACGCCGACGTGCTGCTGTACACCGGTGCCGTGACGCGCGCCATGCGCATGCCGGCCCTGCGCGCCTTTGAGGCTGCACCCGATCCCAAGATCGTGGTGTCCTATGGCGCGTGCGGCTGCACCGGTGGCATCTTCTACGACAACTACTGCGTCTGGGGCGGCACGGACAAGATTCTGCCGGTCGATGTCTACATCCCCGGTGCCGCCCAGCCCCGCGCAGACCATCTACGGCTTTGCATGGCGCTCGGTCTGCTGGACCAAAAGCTCCATGCCGAGACCACGGTGGAGGCCGCCGGCGAGCAGGCCGATATCCTGCACCCCGGCGTGCCGTACAAGCTGCGCGTTGCATCGAGCGTGAGGCTCGCGCCATGAGCGGCTACCGCTACGGCCGCGACCTGGCCAACGAGTTTATGGATACGCTCGAGGGTGCGCCCAAGGGCGATATCCGCGGTGCCATGGCGCTGCTCATCGACAAGCAGGACGATCCGCGCCGCGTTGAGGTCTACTCGGCGCTGCAGGATCTTGTGCTGGCCGGAGGTCGCTAGATGGAGCTCACGGACCGCTCTGGTTACTTTGCGGGCCCCGGTATGCTCGGCGGCTCCTTTGGCGATGCCTCGCGCGCAAGCGACGAGGCTGCCGAGGCGTCGCCGACCCCTGCCTGGACCATGCGCCCGACCAGGTGGTCTTTTACGAGCTCACGCGTAAGTTTGTGGAGACCGAGGAAGACGTTCCCCAGGAGCCTGCGACGTGCTGTACTACACGCTCGCCGTGGGCCACCATACCGGCGTGCTCGACTGCTTTGAGCCGCGCCTGTCGGTGCCGGTGAACGTGTTCTATACGCTTATCGACGCGCTGCCGGAGGGGGAGGCCAAGACCAAGTTCGAAGCCATCCGCTCCTTTGGCGAGTGCCAGCTCGACAAGGCGGCGGTGCCGTCGCTGCTCGAGGCCTGCGATACGCTGCTCGACGAGCGCGGTTTTCGCGGCTCGGCCAAGGCCGGCATCTCAGTGTTCGATAACGACTTTGGCCTGCATGCCCAGCAGGTCGCGTTCTTAATGAAGTTCCGCGATCTGGTGGAGCGCGTGCGCGATGTGTCGGGCGTGTATCTGACGGGGAGGTTGCAGTAATGGGTCGCGTTGTGGATGGTCGTGTGAACGGCGCCCCGTTTGCGGGTATCGTGCTCACGGCGGGAAGCGTGCTGCGTGCCGATGATGCCGCCGGCCCCGTGCTCTCCAAAAAGATGGAGGACGCGCCCATCGCCGGTTGGTACACCATCGACGGCGGGCAAACGCCCGAGGACGACATCATCGAGGTCAAGCGCGAGCGTCCGCCGCGTTGGTTTTGGTCGATGCCGCCGACATGGCGCTGCCCGTCGGCGCCATCCGCTTGCTCGACAAACGTGACGTGGCCCGCAAGTCGATGTTCACCACGCATTCGCTCCCTTTGTCGATTCTGATCGAGGAAATCGAGCAATCGTGCGAAGATATCGTCTTCATAGGGATTCAGCCGGGCGATACGGAGTTTTACAACCCCATGTCCCCGGAAGTCTTTGACGCCGTCGACGCCGTGTACGACGCCGTGGCCGCCAACGACTTTTCCCACTTTGTCCGCTTGGGGCAAGAGCGATAGGAGCGCTTGTCCCTGCTGATTAGGAAAGAAGTGATTGACATGGCAGATTCCAAGGCAGAATATCCCGCTCCCGATTGCCTGGCGCCCGCCGCGATCGAGCCAAGACCGAGGCCGCCGGCGTGACCAAGGCCAACCTGCCGGTCGCAAAGGCCTTTCTGTTGGCAATGTTCGCCGGTGCGTTCATTGCTTTCGGCGGCCTGTTCTTTACCGTGTTCTTGAGCGATAGCACGCTGGGCTGGGGCGCCAGCGCGTCGTGGGCGGCCTGTGCTTTTGCCTGGGCCTGGTGCTGGTGCTGGTGTGCGGCGCCGAGCTGTTTACTGGCAATTCGCTTATGGTCTGCGCACTCAAGAGCAAAAAGATCACCCTGGTCCAGATGCTCAAGGCTTGGGTCGTCGTATGGGTCGGCAATTTTGTCGGTGCCTGTTCATCGTCTTTTTGGTGTACATGGCCGGCATTTACAAGCTCAACGGCGAGGCGGTCGCCAACTCCATGGTGAGCGTCGCTGCCGGCAAGGTGACGATCGACTGGGTGACGATCTTCTTCCGCGGCATCCTGTGCAACATCTTTGTGTGCCTGGCCGTGTGGATCGGTACCGCCGGCAAGACCGTGGTCGATAAGGTTGTGGGCATTCTGCTGCCCATCGCCGCCTTTGTGGCCTGCGGTTTTGAGCACTGCGTTGCCAACATGTACTTTTTGCCCATGGGTGCCGTGATGCACGCGTGCGGCTATGGTACCGACGTCGCCGGTGCCGATGCACTCAACGCCGTGGGCATTGCGTTTAACCTGTCCGCCGCCACGCTGGGCAACATCGTGGGCGGCGCGGTTCTGGTCGCGCTCGGCTACTGGTTTATCTAGCTAAGAAGTCCGAGGCGTAAGGTACCGTCTGTTTGACGTTGGGCCTCCCGCGGGGCGTTGCCGTGCGGGAGGCTTTTTGGGTCTGGGGCTCGTTGCCGGGCTTTGGCCTGTTGTGTTTGGCTGATGAAAGGGGTAAT
>ENA-OQER01000777-OQER01000777.1-human-gut-metagenome-genome-assembly--contig:-NODE-777-length-16753-cov-11.219836_pt1 | contig 16753 bp, 20 predicted proteins | sample MGYA00242797_ERZ504639 | MGnify/ENA primary metagenome ERZ504639 (study PRJEB26092, sample SAMD00036306) | human gut metagenome | host: Homo sapiens | study: EMG produced TPA metagenomics assembly of...
TCATGAAGAAAAACATTCATGAGACCTTTTCTTGTATATGTATATAATGAAGCTATTACAACTTTACACTTGCCAAGACCTTATCAGTAGCTCCAGCCAAATGAGCCACGTAGGTGCCAGCCTTATCGCCAGCCTGTTTCAGGAAGGTCTCATCATTCATCAGAGAACTCATCAAACCTGAGAAATCCTCATAGGTATTGATTTCAAAACCTCCACCCGATTTCAGCAAGCCCTGAGCCTCCTGAAACTTTTTGTTGTTCGGACCAAAGATAACCGGCATATTCCATACGGCAGCCTCCAAGGTATTATGAATACCTACACCAAAGCCACCACCGATATAAGCCACATCACCATAGTTGTACATACTGCTCAACAATCCGAAACAATCGATGATCAAGACATCAGCCTCCGCAGCTTCTTCAGGAGTTGTTTGCGTATAGCGCACCACCTTCTTGCCCTTTATCAGAGAAAGAATCAACTTCAGATGCTCTTCAGCGATGACATGAGGAGCAATCAGCAGGCGCCAATCCTTGTGCTCATTAAAGAAAGGTATAAAGATATTCTCATCTGGTGGCCAAGAGCTACCGGCAACAAATACCTTGAAATCATGATGAGGTACATCCGCAGATTGAGATGAAGCTACTCCTGTTCTGAAAGCCTTGCAAATCGGCAATTGCTTGGCTGCCTCCTTTATCTGGAGAACACGGTCGAAACGGGTATCTCCTACCACATCCACAGCCGTGATGCCGATACCTTCGAGCAATCGCTTACTCTCTTCGTTCTGTACGAAGAAACGGGTAAAGCACTTCAGCACTCCAGCATAGCTTCTGCCGTACCATTGAAGAACACCTGATCCTCGCGGAAGATACTGCTCACGCTATAAGTAGGAATGTTGCGATGCTTCAGAATATGAAGGAAATTAGACCAGAACTCATACTTGATGAAGAAAGCCATCACAGGACGTACCAGTCTAAGGAAACGGATGGCGTTCAACCTAGTATCCACCGGCATATAACAGATGATGTCAGCTCCCTCATAGTTCTTGCGCACCTCATAACCTGAAGGAGAATAGAAGGTAAGCAGAATCTTATACTGAGGATAGTCCTTGCGGATACGTTCCATCAAAGGTCGTCCCTGTTCAAACTCACCGAGCGATGCAGCATGAAACCAAATGTACTTAGCGTTAGGATCCACCTTCTGCTTCAATATTTTGAAAGCCTCACGCTCACCACGCCACATCTTGCGCACCTTTTCATTAAACAGACTTGCAATGGCTATGCCCCAAAGGACGAAATATATTACGATATTATAGATCATGATATTTCTTTATATTGGTTACTATCTATAAATACGTGAACTCTCTGAATAGCCTCCAGCAATATTCTGCAGAAAGCCATTCAGAGAGAAATTATTGTGAATTAACCCAAAACTTCGATTGCCTTGCGAAGACGGCGCAGAGTTTCCTCCTTGCCAAGGAAGGCAGAGATATCGAACATACCCGGGCCCTTACCCTCACCTACGAGAGTCAGACGGAAGGCGTTCATCACATCACCCAGCTTATAGCCCTTATCCTCTACCCATTTCATCACGACAGGTTCCTGACCTTCGATAGAGAAATCCTCAATACCTTCAAGCACATCAGCAAGTTCTGTCATCTGCTGTGCAGAATATTCCTTCCAGCGCTTCTTGGCTGTTTTAGCATCATACTCTGTAGGAGCAATGAAGAAGAAAGAACACAATGGCCACAGTTCATAGACAAAGTTCACACGATCCTTCATCATGTGTACCACCTGCTTTACGCGGTCCAGAGTTTCCTCTACACCATTGTTGGCAACAATAGGGGCAAAGAGGTTAGCTATTTCATCATCGCTCTTCATCAGAATGTATTCGTGGTTGAACCAGATTCCCTTCTTGAAGTCGAACTTGGCACCAGCCTTAGAGCAACGTGAAATATCAAAAGCCTTCACCAGTTCATCAAGAGAGAAGATTTCCTGTTCTGTACCAGGATTCCAGCCGAGGAGCGCCAGGAAGTTGACTACAGCCTCTGGGAAGTAGCCACTCTCACGATAACCGGAAGAAACCTCGCCAGTCTTAGGATCATGCCACTCCAGCGGGAATACCGGGAAACCGAGGCGGTCGCCATCACGCTTACTCAGCTTACCTTTACCTTCAGGCTTAAGAAGCAAAGGAAGATGCGCAAAACGAGGCATGGTATCTTCCCAACCGAAAGCCTTATAAAGAAGTACGTGCAAAGGCGCACTAGGCAACCACTCCTCACCACGGATTACATGAGAGATTTCCATCAGGTGGTCGTCTACGATATTTGCCAGGTGATAAGTTGGCAATTCATCAGCACTTTTATAAAGTACCTTATCATCCAGGATATCACTCATTACCTTCACATCACCACGAATCATATCGTTCACGTGAATTTCCTGTCCCGGTTCAATCTTGAAACGTACAGTATACTGCTTTCCGTCAGCAATCAACTTATCAACCTCTTCCTTAGAAAGAGTCAGAGAGTTGCGCATCTGCATACGAGTATGAGCATCATACTGGAAATTCTGGATTTCGGCACGTTTCGCTTCTAACTCCTCAGGAGTATCAAAAGCAAAATACGCCTTATCATTATCCAGGAGCTGCTGAACATACTGCTTATAGATATCACGACGTTCACTCTGGCGATAAGTCCATGCTCTCCACCGAAACTTACACCCTCGTCAAACTGGATACCCAGCCACTTGAAAGATTCCAGGATATATTCTTCGGCTCCAGGCACGAAACGATGAGAATCTGTATCCTCAATACGGAACACCAGCTCACCTCCATGTTGGCGAGCAAACAAATAATTATACAGAGCGGTACGAACACCGCCAATGTGCAATGCACCCGTTGGACTAGGGGCAAAACGCACCCTTACTTTTCTATCTGCCATGTCTTTTTATAGCTATTTTCAAATTTTTCTGCAAATTTACATCTTTTTTTGCGATTTTAGCCGTTTTTTTTTCGTATTTTCGCACTGTAAAACGAAATAAGTAAGAAAAAAGTAGGAAAATGAGCATATTTAACAACCCAGAAGAGAACTATTGGCGCAATTTCGCCACAAAAACGGTTTTGATATTAATTACCGTTGCTATCATTGTTTGGTTCCTTCCTCGCAACGAAGGAAGGATGTTCCGGTACGATGTTGGAAAGCCATGGATGTATGGTTCCGTCATCGCAAAATTTGACTTTCCGATCTATAAGACCGATGAAGCCATCAAGCGTGAACAGGATTCGCTGATGAAGCAGTTCCAACCTTATTATTCTGTCAATGAATCCATCGGCAGCGAACAGGTGAGCCGTTTCCTGCACGACTTCAGCCAAGGTGTACCAGGTTTGCCAAAAGAATATGTGGGACTCATAGCCCACCAGCTTCAGCGCCTTTATCAGACTGGCATCATGCTACCACGGAATATAATCGTATCTACAAAGATTCTACCAGTATGATACGAATAATCAACGGAAAGAATGTGAAGAGCGTACCTATCGGTTCGTTCTACTCTACTATTGCCGCTTACGAACGCATCTTCTACGATGAGAAACTGGCAACCCAGCGACAGCTTTTATCCCGTTGCAACCTTAACAATTATGTTGAAGCCAACGTCATATACGATAAGGAAAGAAGCGAGGCAGAGAAAGCCGACATGATGAGCAGTATTCCACTGGCAAGCGGAATGGTGATGAGCGGACAGAAGATTGTGGATCGTGGCGAAGTGATTACGAACAACACCTATCGGGTGCTCAATTCATTCGATAAGGAGATGAAGCGCCGCAGTTCTACCCAGGAAGAGCTGACAACCACTATCATCGGACAGGTACTGTTTATCTTCATTCTTGTCATGCTGTTTACCTCTTATCTCTCACTTTTCAGAAAAGACTATTTTGATAAGCCGCGCAGCATTACCATGCTTTATGCGATGATTACGCTGTTCCCAATCTTTGTGTCACTCATGATGAAACACAATTTCTTCAGTGTCTATATCATCCCATTTGCCATGGCGCCTATCTTCGTACGTGTGTTTATGGACTCGCGTACAGCCTTTATCAGCCACGTTACGATGATTCTCATTTGTGCAGCAGCTGTAAAGTACCAATACGAGTTTATCATCGTACAGCTGGTAGCTGGTCTTGTTGCTATTTACAGTTTGCGTGAACTCAGCAAGCGCTCGCAGATATTCATCACAGCCCTGTTGGTAACTATAGCCAGCGGTGTAGTATATCTTGCCCTTCAGCTGATGCAGGACAACCAGGTGTTCAACGTAGATGCCAGCATGTATACCTACTTTACCGTAAACGGCATCTTCCTGCTACTCTCTTATCCGCTCATGTACATTATAGAAAAGATGTTTGGATTTACATCTAATGTTACACTTTTCGAGTTGTCAAATACCAACAAGGGATTACTTCGCAACCTGAGTGAGATTGCTCCAGGCACCTTCCAGCATTCTATCACCGTAGGTAACCTGGCAGCAGAGATTGCCAACCGCATCAGAGCCAACAGTCTTCTGGTACGTACCGGAGCACTCTATCATGATATCGGTAAGATGACTAACCCTGTTTTCTTCACAGAGAATCAGGCGGGCGTTAATCCTCACGACCAGTTAAGCGACCTTGAGAGTGCACAGATTATCATAAGCCATGTTTCAGAAGGTCTGAAGATGGCAGAGAAGGTGGGTCTGCCAGGCATCATAAAGGATTTCATCACTACTCATCACGGAACGGGCATCACCAAGTATTTCTATATTAATTACTGTAATGCTCACCCTACAGAGGTGATTGACAAGTCACAGTTCCAATATCCTGGTCCGAACCCATTTACCCGCGAACAGGCCATCCTGATGATGCAGATACGGTTGAAGCGGCTTCGCGCTCTCTGAACGAATATACTGAAGAAAGCATCAGTAACCTCGTCAATAAACTCATCGACGGACAGGTGGCAGATGGTTTCTTCAAGGAGTGCCCTATCACGTTCCGAGACATCGCTCTCGCTAAGCAGGTACTCATCGAACGACTCAAGGCTATTTACCATACTCGCATTTCGTATCCTCATTTGAACGTAAGACAGAATGCCGGCAAAAAGACGAGTCAGGAGTCTAAAGAACAAGAGTAAAGATACACTACGTGAAGTTCTTATGCCGTAAAGCGTATAAACGGATATACAAAAAGGTAAAACATAACCAATAATAGTCCTTTTTCTTGCACAGTTTTTAAAATCTGTGCAAGAAAGGGCTTTTTGAGTTAATATGCTTTAAATATTTCGAGAAAACTATAGCGAAATAGAACATTATAATTACCTTTGCGGACGTTTTTATTTAATATTATTAAGATGAAGAAACTAAAATTAGTTAGTTTAGCCATTGCGATGGCTTGTGCAACCCCATCTTTTGCAGGCGGTTTGCTCACCAACACCAATCAACATGTAGCATTCAACAGAATGATGAGCCGTGAGGCTTCAATTGGTATCGACGGCGTTTATTATAATCCAGCCGGAGTTGTATTCATGGGTGAAGGTCACCATCTCGCCATCAACTGGCAGTTGGCTTACCAGACACGTAGCATAGAAAATGATTATGCTCTGTTCACAAACAATGTGAACAATTCGATTACTCCTCGTACATTCAAGGGTGAGGCTTTTGCGCCTGTCATCCCTTCATTCCAGTATGCTTATAATAAAGGTAGATTGTCACTCCAGGCTAGCTTCGCCCTCACAGGTGGCGGCGGCAAGTGTACCTTCGATAATGGTCTGGGCTCTTTCGAAAAGATCGTAGCTGAGACAGCAATGGCTGCTTGCGGTTTGGCAAGAACTGTTGACAACGTATTGGGCAATACACTTGGACAGCAGGAATGCAAATGTTTACAACCGACCAAGCTTTCGGTCAGAGAGGCGAATATAGTTACAATAGCTATATGCATGGACGTCAGTACTATTACGGTCTCTCTGTAGGTGCTGCATACAAATTCAGCGACAATTTCAGCGCATTTGCAGGCGTACGTGGTGTCTATGCATCAACAAACTACTATGGATATGTTGAAAACATCAAGGTAGGCAACATGCCTCTGTACAAGGTTCTCGACCCTAACAAGGAAAATGCAGCCAACATTGAATTGAGCTGTGACCAGAGCGGCATCGGCTTTACTCCTATCATCGGTGTAGACTTCAAGACAGGCAAGTGGAACTTCTCTGCAAAATATGAGTTCAAGACTCGCATACGTTTGAAGAACAAGGCTGTAAATCAGGCTCCTAGTATCAGTGCTCTCCCAGACAACTTGTCCAGACAGATGGTTGGAACATTGACTCAGGTGTTCACAAATAAGGGTATGACTCCAGAGAATGCTCAAGCTGTTGCAGCAAATACTACTCAAGCTGTTTTGACTAACGATGATGTAGTAAAGACAATGGCTGGCTTGAAGACCGAGTTCGACGCCAAGCTCGAAGAGGCTATCGGCGAATACGAAGATGGCAAGAAGATTGCTGGTGATATGCCTGCTTATCTGGCACTCGGTGTTGGCTATAGCCCTGTCGATGCAGTTAGAGTAAACGTAGGTTTCCATTGGTTCGATGACAAGCACGCTACATCTTACAACAACCGACAGGAAAAGTTGAAGCGCGGTACCTTGGAGTACAACGCAGGTGTTGAAGTGGATGTCAACAAGAAGATTACCCTGAGTACAGGTTGGCAGAATACCAACTATGGCTTGAGCGATGAATACATGGACGACAAATCATTCGTTGTCAGTTCAAACTCTGTAGCAGTCGGTGGTGTTTATCACATCAATAAGAAGATGGACTTGAACGTGGCTTATTTCCACACCTTCTATCAGCACAAGAAGACCTCTGAGAAGGTTCAGCTTTCTGCTGAAAAGAGCATCAACTACAGTTCAGACTACACACGTAACAACAACGTATTCGCAGTAGGTCTTGACATCAACTTCTAAACATAACTACAATTATCATAATTAAAAGGCTACCCGTTCTTGCAACAAGTAACGGATAGCCTTTTTCATTTTATTTACCAATCTTATTTTCTTCCATTCTGCCAGAGAAAAGGATGGGCAGGAGACTACAACGGATCTACATCATAATAAATCTGCAGAGCTCCATATCTCGGATCCTTTCCCATCTGTTGCTGAGCAAACTTCAGATATTCTCTCACCTTCTGCTGGTCAATACCATTTTCCAGTTTGATAACAATCTTTCGAATGTTCATCGTCTTAACCCTTGCCACAGCAGGTTTATCGGGTCCCAACACACGCTCGCCAAACCAGCTTCTCAGCGTTTTGCTGAGCTCATGGCTAGCCTGTTCGCATACCTTATCGTATTTATGTTTTACATACACATTAATCAGGTGGAAGAAAGGTGGATAATGAAAAGTTCTTCTCTCCTCCAGAATACCCTGATACAAACCTTCATAATCATTATGCACCACCTGTCCGATGACAGCAAGTTAGGATTCTTGGTCTGTAGAATCACCAAGCCACGCTTACCTTTTCTTCCAGCTCTACCACTCACCTGTGCCATCATCATGAAAGCATGCTCGTAGGCGCGGAAATCGGGATAGTTGAGCATAGAATCAGCATTCAGGATGCCAACAACACTCACCTTATCGAAATCGAGACCCTTAGAAACCATTTGCGTGCCTATGAGAAGATTCGTCCTACCTTCAGAGAAGTCTGCGATAAGTCGTTCGTAGGCATTTCGTGTACGTGTTGTATCCAAATCCATTCTGGCAATCTTGGCTTCCGGAAAGATTTCCGCTATCTGGTCTTCTATCTTCTCGGTACCAAAACCGCGTCCCATGATTCCCGTACTGCCACAGTTAGGACATTCCGTAGGAACCGGATAAGTGTAACCACAATAATGGCAAGTCAGCAAGTTAATGCTTTTGTGTAACGTAAGCGAGACATCACAGTTTTTACATTTCGGCACCCAACCACATACCTTACATTCAACCATCGGCGCGAAACCACGACGATTCTGAAAGAGGATTGCCTGTTGCCCATTCTTCAAAGCCTCTCTTACTGCAGCCAAAAGCTGTGGAGAGAAAGGACCGCTCATCATCTTACGGCGGCGCAAGTCTTTTACATCTACCACCTGAATTTCCGGCAACTGAATACCTTTGTATCTTGTTTTCAGTTCTACCAGGCCATACTTGCCTTGCTGCGCATTATAATAACTCTCCATCGAAGGCGTAGCCGTACCCAATAAAGTCTTAGCCCCATACATCTTGGCAAGCACTATGGCAGCACTTCTGGCATGGTAGCGCGGAGCGGGATCTGTTGTTTGAAGGAAGTCTCGTGCTCTTCGTCTATGATGACGAGTCCCAAATTCTTAAAAGGCAGGAAGACGGCACTTCTTGCACCCAGGATTACATCATAGGGATGATCAGAGAGTTGTTTCTGCCAGATTTCTACACGCTCAGCATCACTATATTTAGAATGATAGATGCCCAGCCGGTCACCGAAAACTCTATGAAGGCGCTCCATGATTTGTACGGTCAGAGCGATTTCCGGCAGAAGATAGAGCACCTGCTTATGCTCCTCTATGGCTTTTCTGATAAGATGAATGTAGATTTCCGTCTTTCCGCTGGATGTCACACCATGAAGCAATACAACATCCTTTTTCATCATTTGCATCAGGATACCATTATAGGCATCTTGCTGAACCAAGGAGAGAGGTTTAATCAAGTCAAGATGAGATTCTCCATTCGTATTCAATCGTCCTATTTCCAATTTATACGTAACAAGGATTCCTCTATTGATAAGTGCCTTGACAACAGCATCCGTACAATGGCTCTCGTTCATCAGTTCTTCCTTGGTCACTTTTTTTATGCCTTCCCTAGGCGTATCGCCATCAAGACTGTCCCAATGCGAGAGACTCAGAAAGGTGGTTAAGGTTTTGGCTTGCTTCAAGGCTCTCTGCACCAGGTTGAGCGCTACATGAAGTGCCTGCTCACTACGGTACGTACTGGCAAGTTCCACATAGAGTTCCATCTTGGGCTTGAATTTTTCTGTAGACTTCAGTCCACCGGGCATAGCAGCATTATAGACATCGCCTAACGGAGCCATATAATAATAGCCAATCCATTGCCACAATCTCATCTGCTTAGGCAACAGCGAAGGCGTATTGTCAAGTACCGCCTCGACTGGTTTGCAGGAAAATGAAGGCTTATCATCATGCAGCCGGGTAGCCATTGCGATATATTTCTTACTTTTACCAAGAGGAACCAGCAAGCGTACCCCAGGCACAACTTTCCCTTCCATCCCATGAGGGACAGAATAAGTAAAGGTTCCGTCGAGCGGAAGGGGTAATATCACATCTACATATTTCATATCTAATCTTCTTTAACCTTGAAATATCCATCATTCAGGCTTTCGACTTGCAAAGTTAGCAAAAAAAAAGCAGATACCCATCATCGGATACCTGCTTTTATATATTTTAAGATGTACTAGACGAGACCATACGATGTTCTCACCCATAATCTGTCCTGTTCTTTTGCAAGATTAGAACCAATAACCCAAAGCAATCTGCCAACTGTTATTCTTACTGTTACCATTCACAATATTTTTGCCTGTTTCCTCCCAGGTAACATCTGCAGTCTTACCGCAAGCGATGTTATAGTTTGCAGAAAGCTGGAGATGGCTCAGCAGGGTAACACCCAAACCTACGTTTACACTGAAGTTTGTTTTCTTCAGAGAATAACAGCCTGATTTATTCCACTCGAAGTTCTTGTCACCAACATTGATACCCCACTGTGGACCAGCGAAAACGAAAACATTAGCCAAGCTGCTCAAGCCGAAGCCATAACGTACGTTTACAGGAATATTAAGAGATTTCTGAGTCATCGTTGTCTCTGCATCCTTTACAGACACCTTAGCTTCCTTCTGATCGTACAAGGCAGCAGCATCAAAACTCAAGCCAACAATAGGGATAGTAACCTTTACCATTGGACCAACAAAGAAACCTGTCTTGTTAGATGCATCGAATACATCGTTACTCAAAGACATATTAGTAACATCCAAACCGCCCTTCAAACCAAACTTAATCTGGGCATTAGCATTTGTAGCAAACATCATGGCTGCTACAACCATTAATACTGATAAAACTTTCTTCATTCTATATTTACTTTAATTCTTATATAAACTAATGACGCTCTCTACGAACCGTTACCCTAGCTGAGCCACCAGAAGAAACATTGCTTCCTCCTGATCTGCGTTTTTTAACAGTAGAAGTCTTAGCTGGTTTAGATGCAGAACCACTTCTTCTGTTACGGCTTTTCTTCAGAGTCTTGGCATCCATATTCTTTTCTGACTTGGCAATACTGTCAAGAGAATCCTTCCGAGCCTGATTACCCCAGATATTCTTCTCAAAGGCAGCCAACTCAGCTTCTATGCGTTTCTGTTCCTTCGCCATAGCAGTATCCGAAGGACAGTATTGTGCCAGGGTATTGCCCTGCATATTATTGGTCTTGTAGATTTTACCCTGATACAGATTCTTGGTAAAATAATCTTCTGCACTCATCACAGCAGCATTGTTCACATTACTGGTCATCAGCTGCTGCTTAGCCAGGAAAGGAGCCAGATCATCATACTTCACCCAGAAGAGCGGATACTTGTTTCCTACATCTCCAAAGTCATCATTACGGGTCATGATAGGGCACAAAGCCAATACCTTGGTATGGAAAGAAGCTGTTTTCTGGTCATAATAAGAAGTCTCCTTCACATAGTACGCCTTCACTTCTGCTGATGGAATATCGCTGTCATCAATATGCACCTTTCCATTATCAGTCTTCTCGTAGTAGATATGATAATTATCTACGAATGCTTTCGGAGTAAGACGGTTGGCGGCAGAAAAATCTTCATTACCATCCATACGATACTGATAAACAGGCACTCTACCCGTAAACATCAGTTTAAAGATATAGGTAAAGAGATTCATCTTACCATCTGTTGGCTCTACAGGATAATACAAGGCAGCATTGGCATCATCTGTGAGATTGAGTTCACGATAGATGTCTCTTCTCCAAACCACGTCCTCATCCATCGGGATGGCTGTAGGGAAATAAAGTTTGGCACGCAAGGTAATATTGTCAGCATTCGACTGTTGTGCCTTTTGCTGAGCCTGCTTTCTGCGAGCCGCTGGCTGTGCATGATGCTCTGCACCATTCCCAAAAGCATGAATATGAATAATATCTTTTTCATTACATTGAACTTTGAACTTTGAACATTGAACTTTATGATAAGTAAAGCCGTTGAACTCTTCACTTACCTGACGATAACTTCCATTGCTGCCGGCAGATTTCGGGTAATTCCATCAGGACCTACAGCCTTGATATGCGAGATATAGAAGCGTCGGTTTCTTGACAGTTTTCTGAACTCTTCGCGCTGTCGTTCTGAGAAATTGGAACCCGCCGAAGCCAAAGGTATGGCATTTCCCATATTATCGAAGAATACGGTTTCGAATCCCAGCACCTTGAACGGAATATCAAGGAGTCCGTCATCTATGGCTGCATGAATGCCTGGAGCACCCATCAGAGCACCTTTCGATAGAGCACCACCTCTAAATCTATCTGTACCCATCGCAATATAAGCTGTTGGGTCAGGAAGTTTTCTTACATGGAATACGAATGGAGCAGACTTCTCACCTGTCCCTTATCGCGGGCTGTCACATGGATGGTAACATCCTTACCCACCGCTGAAGGTGTAGCCACGAAATGACCATTGCCATTAGCCACGAAAGAACCGCCTGTCATGGTTGCAGAGATAGCATTTGCCGGAACACCAGGAACGCTGATGCTGATAGGATTGGCATAGCTGCATAGAGCACATTCATCAGGTCGGCAGCAACGGTAGCTGTATTAGGAACAGGCAATACGGTGTATTTCTGAACGAAATTGCGTCGCATCATCTCGCCATTCTTGCCTTTCATCAGGATATAACCGCCAAACTGATGTTCACCTATGCCACCTGCCACAAAACTGTATCTGCCATTCTCGGCATTCAGCCTGCTACCATTCACATAGATTTCCGGGCGCTGTGTACTGTCTATTGCAGCCATCACCACATGCGAATTGAAACGTTCACCGGCATAGAGGGTTGTTTTCTCCGGAATAACGAATGCATCGAGTTCATTCACATTCAGTTCTACCAGATCTATATTTTTCTTCTCCTCATCCGATTTCTTCCCATCATCAGCAAGACTTTTCTTGATTTTCTCGACAACAGACTTGCCTTTGACACCGAATTCCTCATCTGTAGGAGTATTCAGCGCCAACATAGCCATCAGGATGACATACATCAGGTTAATCATCTTCTGGCGAGGCGAAACCGGTCTTTTCTTGATTGCCATGGATATAAATTTGCTTGATTCTATTTATTTTCTTCGTCTTTACTCTTCACTTGTTACATGAGGAGCCGCCACACGCATATTGATGGTCATGGCATCAATCATACGGGTATAAATCTTGTTCAACTGTTCTATCTGCTTTGCCATCATCTTGGTCTGCTCATTGATCTGGTCAATGGTACCAATCTGCTGGCTGGCACTTTTCAGCTGCATCTCGTATACCCTGCTGATACCTGTCAAGGTACGGTTCAGATTCTCCATCTCCTCGCTGTCACGAGTCAGTCGGCTACTCTGTTCGTTTACCTTACTCAAGGTTTCTACCAGACTCTTCAACTGTTCTACGTAGCTGTTCTGAACTTCCACCACCTCAGGATTAAGTGGAGTCAGTTCTGGCGCAGCAGCCATTACAGGAGAGACAGGAGAAGCAAGCTGAGGTTGAATGGTTTCAGAACGATTCTTGGCAGTCATCATTTCTTCAGCCGACACCTTTCCTTCCAGATACTCCTCTGTAGCATGGGTAGGCAAGTCTCTACCTTCGGCAGTCTTGTCGAAAGGACGGTCGAAAGCAGAAGGAAGAACACGAAAATCTCGGTTCCCATACCTAAGAAAAGCATGAGATTGGCACCAGAAGATGGGTCAACTTAAAGAGGGTACCAGCGATTACGATAGAGGCACCCCAACTGTAAGCATAGTTAAGGAATGTCTGACCCGGCACACTATCCATCCACTTCTGCAAGCGGTATACGATATTGAATTTGCTATAATAGCTCATATTATTTATCTCCTATTCTTATTCTTCAATGGTTTCTGTTTTCCGCTTGCCGTAGTAGCAAGACTTCTCACGCAACGGAATCCGATGTATGAGCGAGGCTGATTCTGGTACTCGAAAGTGCGCCATGCCGAACGGATAAACGATTCAGGGTCTTTCCAGGAACCACCTCTTACACTCTTCTTCTTCAAACGGTAAGGGTCTTCTATGGCAGCATTATACTGTAAAGTTGGGTTAAAATCGCTCATTGCATCAACACCCGCCTCTGTATAAACGGTACTTGTCCACTCTGCCACATTACCAGCCATATCGTAAAGTCCATTAGAATTTGGCGAATAGATAGCCACCTTGCTGGTTATCAGGTTGCCGTCTTTGGTATAGTTGCCCCTGTCTGGTTTGAAATTAGCATAAAAACAACCATCCCCGTTCTTTACATCCGCATTGTCCCAAGGAAATTCATTCTGGTTCTTGCCTCTTGCTGCATATTCCATTCTGCCTCGGTTGCAGACGGTAACGCTGCACATATCTTGCTTCAGGACCTAAGCCCTTCAACAGATAGTCTGTTCTCCAGGCGCAGAAGGCATTTGCCTGTTCCCAGGTAACACCGACTACCGGATAGTCATTATACGCAGGATTGGTGAAATAACTTCTCAGATAGGTTTCATTCTCTGCATTCCTGAAGTCGTTTACCCAACAGGTAGTGTCAGGATAAACATTCACGATATAGGTGTTCAGGAAATCCCAAGGTCCTGAAAGCGGACGGTTGATGGTCTCACGCACCACTCTACCTCATCATCGAAATAAGCAGTATCTTTCGAAATCATCACCACCTCGTCCGGATTTATCTTCACATCGGTGTTTAAAGTACGTTCCTGCGGATTCAGACGGAACTTACGCTGAGCCGCAGCTGTATAATCATAGATTTCGTATTTATAGTTGAGCTGACGCCAGTCGATGAGTTTTTCTCCTGTAACAGGATTGGTTTCATACAAACTTTCAAAAGCTCTCTGCTCATCCTCATTAGGTTTCTTAGGCAGTGCTTTCTTCCAGTTTACATGAGGCGTAACCGGATCGCCATTCTTATCTTCTGTAATCATGTAAGTCTCGTCGCCTCCATAAGCAGGATCAGCCAGACGGGTACGAAGAATAGAATCGCGCACATAAGCCACAAACTGCTTATATTCAGAATTGGTGATTTCGGTATCATCCATCCAGAATCCATCCACCGACACATCCTTGCGTGGTGTTTTTATTCCCCAGAGTGAATCTTGGGTCTCCAATCCCATTTTCAGGAAGCCACGGTTTATCTTTACCATACCATAAGGGGCTGGCTCTACAAAGCTTCTACCGCTCACGCCAACCACCTCGCCACCTCTGCCTGCAACAGAAGCTTGCTTGGCACCGAAGCAGCCGCTCAAGGTGAGCAATATAGCGAATGCACTAAGGAGCAATATACTTTTCTTCATTGTTTTATGATTCTACTATGTTCTAATTTCTATTTACATTATAATATTCTGACGCTCTGATGGCGGTTTCTGCCCTTCTTGGTCTGATTGATATCGGTCTGATACCCCACAAAGAGTTCATGACTGCCATTTCCAGCACTAAGTTTAGAGGTGTATGCCTCGTAACTGTAACCAAGCACTACCCCATGAAAACTACCGCCTACCAGCACGGTCACAGATCTGTCCGGACTGTAAGTCACACCACCATACAACATCCGTTTCTCATATTGGTAAACCAATCTTCCTGTCAGGTCGCCTCGCCATGTGGTACCGTCTGTTGTTACAAGAACAGACGGCTTTATTGTTAAGAACGGATTTCTCAGTCGAATATTGTATCCACCTGTCAAATAATATGTGGCATCTATTTTCAATTCGTTGGTCTCACCAATATTGATTGTAGGCGATGTAAGATGCTGGGCAGAAAGTCCTACATACCAAGCCTTATGCTGATAATACAAACCCAGACTCAAATCCATTCCGCTTCCATTTACGTCTGAAGTAGAAAAGGCTGGGTCACCACTTTCTCCCAAATCCACCTTGCTTCCATCAAACTTCTCACTCAGCATGCCTCCTTGCACACCCACGCTCAGCGTTCCACCTAGTAGTTTATTCTGCAAAGCATATTGTAAAGCCAGCCGCTGATGAGTAAAAAGACCAATCTGGTCATTCTGTAGCGACAAACCTACTCCATGCCGGTGATTGAGCAGGAAGAAAGGCATGTCAGTCGCCACCTGAAAGGTACGGGGGTTATGTTCGAATCCAGCCATATCAAGTGCGTAGGCCGCCGTAACATTGAGTTTCGACTGCTTACCCACAGCAGCAGGATTGAATGATGGTTCCATGTCAAAATAATGACTGAAGGAAGGATCATACTGTGCCCTCATTTCGAGCACCCCCACTAGCAGAATCCATATAAAGATAAATCTTTTCAACACAATAAGATAACGGAATTTCTTACACATTATTATATAGGTAAGAAACAAAAGATGAAAAAGGCTACCCTCTTATAAGAGAGCAGCCCTATCATCGAGATTAATACTCGTCATCATTCCACAAGAAGTCATCCTTTGAAGGATAATCAGGCCAGATGTCTTCGATGCTTTCGTAAACATCGCTTCGTCTTCTATCTCCTGCAAATTCTCTAGAACTTCTAGAGGCGCACCAGAGCGAGTTGCATAGTCAAGCAACTCTTCTTTAGTTGCAGGCCATGGTGCATCTTCAAGTTTTGAAGCCAATTCAAGTGTCCAATACATAGCTCTATAATTTAACGTTTCTATTAATTTGGCTGCAAAAGTAATACTTTTATTTTAAACTCCAAATATTTATGGCACAAATTTGCGCATAAATCAATAATTTACATTAAAATTCTGCTTAAATTTGGTTTTATCGAAGAAAACTATACCGCAATCAACCAAATTAAAGGTCAAAACGGTACAATTATCAGCTACGAGACGCAACCATACTTTTTTATATTCTGCATTGAGATTGATATCTGTAACTACTAAAACTGTATCATCAGACACATTCAAGAGAAACTGCTGGAAATCATCTCTCTTTAGCAGGGAAGATGCAGAGAGTTCTACTACATTAGGATAAACAGTTCTGATGCGGAAGAGGAGACGTTTCTGTCTGGGTGCATCTTGGGGATAGGAGGAGATTCCAGCATGAGTCTGACAATAGATTCTGAGAAATCCCTTTTCGTTAACCACCTTGCGCAGGAAAGAATAGCTGTAGGTGATTGTACTCCGAATCCTCGGGTACGAGGCATCCGTAGCATACGCTGACCGAAATTAGCAAACTTCTTTTTAATTCTTTTCCTATTCATGCTGCAAAGATAATAAAAATCTGCGAAATTCCAGACCGAACAGGTCTAAAATCTGCGTCATCTGCGAAATCTGCGTGACCTAAAAAACAATCAGCGTGAGAAAAAGAAAGATTCCGCGTGAAAACAAAAAAGCCTCAGAAATCTTTCGAAATCTGAGGCTCTTGATAAAAGGAGGCGGCTACCTACTCTCCCGCATTGCATTGCAGTACCATCGGCGCAAGTGAGCTTAACTTCTCTGTTCGGAATGGGAAGAGGTGGGACCTCACCGC
>ENA-OQER01000778-OQER01000778.1-human-gut-metagenome-genome-assembly--contig:-NODE-778-length-16738-cov-2.431220_pt1 | contig 16738 bp, 24 predicted proteins | sample MGYA00242797_ERZ504639 | MGnify/ENA primary metagenome ERZ504639 (study PRJEB26092, sample SAMD00036306) | human gut metagenome | host: Homo sapiens | study: EMG produced TPA metagenomics assembly of...
ATTTTTTATGCATAAATGAGTGCTCTTTGAGAAGCTCATCGTGCAGCTGGACGGAAGACCAGTGCTGAGTTACCGGTGTGAGCATGGCCTTCAGTGCAACAGGCGTGAGCTGGTTTTCACGGAAAAAAGCAAGAAAACCATCCATCTGTGCACTGGAAAAATCCTTCAGTACGATCATTTCATCGTTGAAATTGATTCCCAGATTAAACTGGGAGGAGGGATGAAATCCCGGAATCTCAAAAAGATATCCAAGCGGATGAAGAAATTCGGGAGCGTGATGATCCGTGTCTTAACCTTCTGTCGGTTCAGATAGCGGCGGATCTGGCGAAGACGTTCAGGATCATTAAAATTATATAAAAGTGCAGCTGGCTGTGTATTCATATAGTGTTATACCTCTTTTCTGTGTAAAGATTTTTGTGGAACGTAAGTTACTTTTCACGATGTGCAGGGAACCGGATTTCAACCTCCGTACCCTCTCCAGGATTGCTGGAATAAGTAAGTCCGTAATCATTTCCATAGAGAATTTGGAGTCTCCGGTGGGTATTATAAACTGCGATATTTGTGCCTCCGGACTGGCTTTTTCCCTTTCCGGAAGGATAGTTGACAGGATTTCCGGCGAAATCCCAACACCGTCATCAGAAATCAGAAGAACAACATCCTCATTTTCCATCCATCCGGTAATAACAATAGTTCCGGATTTTGATTCTTTTTCCAGGATCCCGTGGAGAATGGAATTTTCCACAACAGCTGAAGAGTCAGTTTCGGGATCTGGTATTCTGAAAGCTCATCCGGGATATCCGTGATCAGCTCAATGCTGTCATGGTAGCGCATATTCTGGAGTTGCACGTAGATGGTTACATGCTCCAGCTCCCTTGCAATGGTAGAGATTCCCTTTTTGCGGCTCAGGGTCAGCTTATAAAACGGGAAAGGCTTTGTACTGCGTGACTGATCTCATCGGTCTGTCCCTGCAGTGCATCAGTTGATCATATCCATGGTATTATAAAGAAAATGTGGATTGATCTGTGCCTGGAGGGAATTGAATTCTGCGATCCGGAGATCTTCGGCAGCCTTAGCCTGCTTCTCCATCAGTTCTTCCATTTTTCGAGTCATATAGTTGTAGGTATCGATAAGATTACCAATCTCATCATGTGCCTGTGGACTTTCCATAGGAGTAGGCGGGCCGTGGCGGACGGTCTGCATCTGCCGGATCACAGAAGAAAGTCTTCCGGTAATGGAATGAGCCAGTACATTGGCAAAAATAAGTGCCAGAACCAGAAAAACTGCATAGATCAGTACGATCTGGATCATCAGCGGTTGCTCTCATGTATCAGCGGCGGGGAAGGCAGGACCGTCACCATAAACCAGTCTGTATTGGAAATGCTGTAAAAACCGGCATAAACCTTTGTGTCCAGAATGTTCCGTTCAATGAAGTTGTTGGAAGACATAAAGGAAGCCTTGATGGTGTCGTAATCCAGTTGGTAGATTCCGGATAATGACGGATCTGAGGTAGCAACAATGGCATCACGTTCGTTTACAATATATGAAACACTTCCCTCCAGAGATAGATTGTCGGAAAGAATGGAAGTAAGCTTGTCATCAGAATAATACACTGCCAGATAAGCCTTATAAGCAGTGGAGTGATAATAAAGGCTCAAAGGACAAATATATGCCATATCACCATAATTCTTTTTTTCCCTGGGACCAAGATAGAAGGAAGGACAGAACATTTCCTGGGTGTTACGGTTTCCCTGAAAGATACCGTACCAGTAGGTACCTTTCGCCTGACTTAAGGGAGCAAGGATATTCTCAGTGTTGGGATAAGTATCCAGTGCCTTCAGATCATCAGGAAAATCCACATAGATCCGTACATCGGTAACAATGGAATCTGTGGTTCAGACGCTGAACGGCATTTTTAAAATCAGTGGCATGGTTAGATGCTGCAAGCTGTTCTGCTGAATCGCTGACCGGCATATAAAAAAGTTCCTGAAAAAAATTCTGTCCTGTAATATTACGGGTAGTAGCGAGAATCGTATCCATAGTCCGTTCGATCAGAGGTGCAGTTTTTGCGGAGGCATCCTGTTCCTGCCGGATGGTATTGGAAACCACCATGCTATAAAGTCGCCCATAAAAAAGAAAGGCGATAAGACATGCAGGAACTACCACAATGCTGATCAGTGCAATGGTGAATTTTGTCTGCAGGTTTAAATTCAGGTAGCCGTTTTTGAAACGCGCCAGAGGGCCCTCATGACATTTTCTCCCGGTATTCAGACGGGGAAAAGCCGGAGTATTTTTTGAAGCTTTTTCCGAAGTAATTGCCATCCGTATAGCCTACCTTGGAAGAAATCTCGGAAATCTTGTATCTGGGATCGGAAAGCAGCTGCTTGGCCTTTTCCATTCGGTATTCTGTCAGATATTGATTGAGAGTCTGTCCGGTCTCACTTTTGAAAAAAGTGCATACATAAGATGCGGAAAGGTATACATGGCCGCTGATATCTTTTACGGAAGTGTATCGTTCATATAGTTCCGGCTGATATAATCCTTGATCATAAAGATCGTGGAATTTTCCGGCTGGGAATTTTTCGCATCTTCAAATACTGGGCGGTTTTTTCTTTCAGAGCTTTGTGAAGCTCTTCGTAGGTGAAGGCGTTGTTTAACGTATCTACGATCAGATCCTGCTTTTCATGAAGTTCGGTTTCAAGCTGATTTTTTTTACGGGAAGCTGAAAGTGTATTAAACAGCTGGTAATAAAGATCACGGATCTGGTTGGGCATAAATGTGTGATTGCAGCTGTAATACCGGAAAAGCTCATCAAGAAACTGAGAACAGTGTTCTTCTTCTTCGGCCAGGAGATATTTGGAAAAAGTATTTTCCGGTGACTGCAGGAAATCCGGAACCGGTCCCTTCGGGGAAAGCCGGCGGATGGCATTTTCCGTCAGAAATGTTTTTTCCGGAAAGAAAAAACAGTTCTGCAGAAGGATCACGGCAGAAGCGTAGGACTGATAAACCCTGAAAATATCCGTTACGGTATTTCCGGCTGCGATCAGATGCTTTCCGCAGGTGTCATATTGCCTGGAAATATAGCTTCCCACTGCGGAAAGGGTAGTCGGGGAAAGTGCATTTCTTCCATATATGTGGTGAACCAGATACTGAACCCTTTTTTCCGCAAAAAGACATTTCAGATGGTAATGCTCCAGAAAATGGGAAATGTCGTTCTGGAGATCTTCCAGGAAAATGCCGGAGGCCTCCACAGATCCATTGAGCTTCACGATCACAGAGGTAAAATTCATGCCGTTCTCAAGAAGTTCCGACTGTCCCAGCTCCAGACAGAGATCTGCAATTTTGTTGTTATCGGAAGGTGGAAGAGTCAGCTGTTGTGCCAGCCGGGTGGCGATTTCCTGGGAATGGATCGCTTCGCCACGATGGGAGCGGAGCTTTTGTTTGTAAAGAGTCTGCGCTTCCAGAACTGCAGCCTGTACTTCCTCGGGATGCAGAGGCTTTTCGATGTAATTGATGGCTTTAGTTTGATGGCAGCTTTCAGATACTCTTTGTCAGAATATCCGCTCATAAAGATAGGGATACTGTCCGGCAGGAATTTTTCCAGACGTTCCAGCATGGCAATGCCGGTCATCCGTGGCATCCGTACATCGCAGAGAATGATCTCCGGTTTATACAGTTTGGCCATTTCCAGTCCGTTCACACCATCGTCTGCCTGAAGGATCTCGGTGATCCCCAGAGAATCCCAGTCGATAGATGAGATCAGCCCGGTACGCGTAAGTTCTTCGTCATCAACGATCAGTAATTTCATATACAGTTCTCCAATCGAGCATAGCTTCATAGCTTTGTAAATCGGACGTTTACAGTTCTGTTTATATTCCCAGAAAACTGTAACGTCAGCGTTATCATTATAGCATAAAGTATATAGAAATACGAGAATGGGACAATGGTTTATGAGTAATATTTTACAGGGAAAAGAAGAATATTTTACCCTTATCCAAAAATATTCCCATTATCAGCCTGTGGACCGGATGATAGAATATAATCAGATCAAAGGAAAGGGAGGAGAAAGAGCCGTGTCAGAATATGTTCTTGAATTAAAAGGTATTACGAAGATATTCCCCGGTGTCAAAGCTCTGAATAATGTACAGTTCCAGCTCAAGCCTGGTGAGGTTCACGCACTGATGGGTGAGAATGGTGCTGGTAAATCTACGTTTATCAAGGTTATTACCGGAGTACATAAAGCAGAAGAAGGTGAGATGTTCCTGAACGGACAGAAGGTTGACTTCAAGGGTCCGAAGGATGCTCAGGAGGCAGGTATTGCAGCCGTATATCAGCATCCGACATCATATCCGCACCTTACAGTTGCAGAAAATATTTTTATGGGTCATGAGATCATCAAACATCATATGATCCAGTGGAAAGAGATGAATCAGGAGGCGAACAAGTACTTAGGTGAGCTGGATGCAGATTTTGATGCAACCGCTGAGATGGGAACTCTTTCTGTTGCACAGCAGCAGATGGTTGAGATCGCTAAAGCACTTTCCACAAATGCAAAGATCATCATTCTGGATGAGCCTACAGCAGCACTTACCAGAAACGAGTCCGAGAAGCTTTACACACTGGTTGACAAGCTGAAAGAGAATGGTGTTTCCATTATCTTTATCTCTCATCGTTTCGAAGATATGTACCGTCTGGCTTCCAGAGTTACCGTATTCCGTGATTCCCAGTACATCGGAACCTATGATGTAGATGGAATCACAAACGCAGATCTGATCAAGGCAATGGTTGGCCGTGAGATCAATGATCTGTTCCCGAAACCGGAAGTTGAGTTGGGAGATGAGATGCTCCGTATCGAACATCTTTCCAGAACAGGATTTTTCAAGGATGTTTCTTTCAATGTACATGCAGGCGAGATCGTAGGTCTTACAGGTCTGGTTGGTGCAGGACGTACAGAGGTTATGGAAGCTGTCTGTGGAATCACCCGTCCGGACGAAGGAAAGGTTTTCCTTGAGGGAAAAGAGGTTTATATCAAGACTCCTTCCGAAGCAATGGAAAAAGGTATTATCCTTCTTCCTGAGGACAGACAGAAGCAGGGCCTTGTCATGAGCTGGGGACTTGGAAGAAACGTAACACTTCCGATCATCAGTAAATATGCAAATCCGGATTCAATGACGAGAAAGCAGAAAGAGAGCTTTCCAAGAAGCTTCTTGAAGAAGTAGATACCAAGGCTGTTGATATTTTCCAGCCTGCAAGTTCACTGTCCGGTGGTAACCAGCAGAAGGTTGTTGTTGCCAAGCACTTGCTCAGGAAATGAAGGTCGTTATCATGGATGAGCCGACAAAGGGTGTCGATGTTGGTGCCAAAGCTGAGATCTATGCGATCATGGGAGACCTTGCAAAGAAAGGATATGCAATCATCCTGATTTCTTCCGAGATGCCGGAGATCCTGGGTATGGCAGACCGTATCATCGTTATGTGTAATGGCCGCAAGACAGGAGAACTGAACAGAGGAGAGGCAACACAGGAGGGAATCCTTGAGCTGTCCATGGAAAAGAGCACTGGAAAGGGGACTAAATAATGGAAAAGAAATCTGTCATCAAGAAGATTACAGGCTCCCGAGAGGCTCTGCTGGCAATTATCGTGGTCGTGCTGTTTGCCGTTGTCACAGTGATCAGCCCGTCATTCCTTACGCCGAAGTCACTCATGGAGATGCTGAAAAATAATGCAGTAACAATGGTAATGTCACTTGGTATGCTGTGTGTCATGCTGGTAGGCGGAATCGATATTTCCATCATGTCAACTCTGGCACTTCCGGTATGTCCATCGGTATGCTCCTGAAATATGGACATATCACAAGTACATTACTTGCTTTCATCATTGCAATGGCGATCGGTATTGCCTGCGGACTGGTTGTAGGTCTTGTAATTTCAAGAGCAAACGTTCCGCCTATCATTGCAACCATGGGCTTTATGTACATCTACAGAGCAATGGGTTATCTTGTTTCTCACGGTGGTGAGTGGGCAAGTGCCGCAGCTCTTGGTGAGTTTAAGAATTTTGCAACAACCAGCTTCCTTGGGATCAACAAGGTTATCTGGGTGATCATCGTATGCTACGTGGTATTCTTCTTCTTTATGAAATGGACAAGAACAGGACGAAGGATCTACGCAGTAGGAAGTAATGCAAGCGCAGCACAGGTTTCCGGTATCAATGCAAAGAATATCAACCTTCTTGTATATGTGATCATGGGATTCCTCGCAGGTCTTGGCGGAGCACTTCAGGTATCTGTTTATGCTTCTGCAATGCCTGATATGCAGTACGGCGGTGAGATGGATGTTATCGCAGCCTGCGTTATCGGTGGTGTAAGCATGAGCGGTGGACGTGGAACCGTAGTAGGTGCATTCCTCGGTTCCATTATCCTTGCAACGATCGCAAAAGCTCTTCCGCTTGTAGGTATCAGTTCACTGTGGCAGAACATGATCAAGGGTGTTATCATCCTGGTAGTAGTTGTGATCAACGTTGTTCTGCAGAGAATCGCAGATAAAAACGCATTAAAGGGAAGGGAGATGTAAATCATGGCTGGAAAATCTGGAAGAAGTATTAACAATGTGCCGGAAAATCCGATGAAACACATCATATTCAGTTGGGAAGGCATCCTGGTCATTCTCTTTATCCTGGTAAATATTTTCTGCGCATCATTTTCTGAGTTTTATAATATGAAGAGTGTTCTTCGTCAGATGCCGGTTTACCTTGCAGAGGTATTCATGATGTTCCCGATGGCGTACATCCTGGTATTAGGCGAGATCGATATTTCCGTAGGTGCGATCGTGTGTCTCTCCGCTACCTTAAGCTGTATGGTCTGCAACACAAACGCTCCGTTCATTGTAGTAGTACTTACAGCACTGGTTGTTGGTGCCCTCTGTGGTGCGGTTAACGGATTTATCCTTACCCGTTTCAAGGAACTGCCTCCAATGATCGTAACACTGGCAACACAGATCATCTTCCGTGGTATCGCTGAGGTAACACTTGGAGCCGGCGGAAGTATTGCGATCACAAACACAGACGGCTTCCGTGCCATCGGTGGAAAGGTTGGAAATGTTCCATATATTCTTTTCTTGGTACTGATCTTTGGTGTGATCTTTGCAATCTTCCTTGGAAAGAGCACATTCGGACGCCGTACATATGCGATCGGAACAAACCGTGTGGCAGCTTATTACGCAGGTGTCCACGTAGAGAAGATCCGTTTCATCATCTATACAATTATGGGGCTTATGTCTGGACTTTGTGCAGTGTTCCTGGTATCCTCTTCCTACGGTGCAAACACAACGACCGGTAACGGATTTGAGATGGATGCCATCGCAATGGCAGTATTCGGAGGTATCTCCTCCACAGGTGGTAAAGGAAACCTGGCCGGTGGTATCATTTCCGCATTCATCATCGTATGCTTACGAGTTGGTCTTGGACAGAAGAACGTAAATGCACAGGTAATCCTTCTTATCATCGGTGTACTTCTGGTAGCAGCAGTAGCTCTTCCGAATATCATCGGTGATGTGAAAAAAGCAGTCGCAATGAAGAAAAACTAAATATCACTTTTGAAAACCATATGATTGTTAGCTGCCTCCATTGGTGTAGCGGAGGCAGCAGCATATAAAAAAAATTATATTCTTATAGGGAGGAACAACAATGAAAAAAAAAGGTAATTAGCGCAATCCTTTGTGGAGCAATGGTTCTTGGTACAGTTTGCCCGGTTCTTGCAGCAGACGACAAATCCGAAGATACTAAGACAGAAGCAGCTGGAAATCCGCAGAAGGCAAAAAATCGCTCTGGTTGGTAAAGCAGCTGGTAATGCATTCTTCGAGATCGCAGCGAAAGCTTTCCAGGAGACAGTAGAGGCTGAAGGCGGCGAGGTTCAGGTCGTTTATCCTGAGACAGCCACAGCTGATGCACAGATCAAGGTTCTTGACAACCTGATTTCCCAGGACTTTGATGCAATCTGTATTTCCGCTAACGATGTTAACGCTCTTCAGGCTAAGCTTGAGGAAGCTATGGATGAGGGAATCAAAAGTATCTTCCTTCGACTCCGCACCGAACAAAGACAGCCGTGAGATTTTCGTAAACCAGGCTGGTACAAAAGAAGTTGCTCAGGCACTTATGGATGCAGTTCTTGATATTTCCGGTGGTGAGGGACAGTTCGCTATCCTTCCGCTACATCTCAGTCCGCTAACCAGAATGCATGGATCGATGCAATGAAGACTATCATGGAAGGCGATGAAAAATACAGCAAGCTTGAGCTTGTAGACGTTGTATATGGTGATGATGAGCCACAGAAATCCACAGACCAGACAGCAGCTCTTCTTCAGAACTACAAGGATCTGAAAGTTATCTGCGCACCTACAACAGTTGGTATCGCAGCAGCAGCTAAATATCTTCAGGATAACGGATCTTCCTGCAAGCTGACAGGACTTGGACTTCCATCTGAGATGCAGGAGTACACAGGTGATGATGATTCTCATTCCTGCCCATACTTCTATCTGTGGGATATGCAGGGCCTTGGAAAACTCAGTGCTTACACAACAATCTCTCTGATCAACGGCGACATCACAGGTGCTAAAGATGACAAGTTCACAGCTGGTGACCTTGGTGACTACACAGTAACAGACGCTGATGACGGCGGTACAGAGGTTGTTCTTGGTGCACCTCTGAAATTCGATACAAGCAACATCGAGGAGATGGCTAAGCTTTACTAATCAATCCTCAGATTGACTGTATAATCATATGATAAATCCTTTCAGGACAGGCGGAGTTTTCGGACTCCGCCTGTTTTGTATGTTTGGATTTCGTGTATAGAAGGTTTCTGAAAAAATCTCCGCCTTCTGATTCTGGTTGTACTCTTATGGCTGCAGTGTTAAAATGAGGACAGCAGAACAGAAAACCATGAACAGATAAAGGAGCAAAATACATGCAGCAGGCATTACTGGATCAGCTGAGAAAGATCACAGAGGAAGAGAGAAAATCCTGGATGGAGAAGCAGAGGTGGATAGAGATCTCTACACATCCGGTCGGGACTTTACCGTGGACAGCCGTAAGATGCTGAAAGAAGGCAGGCTGATCGCTGTGCGTACACACACCCGTTTTGTGTATTTTCCGTCTCACAGGCATAATTTTGTGGAAGTGCTGTATGTGTGTGAGGGATCTCTGACTAATATCATTGATGGAAAAAAGTCATAGTTAACAAAGGTGAGCTGCTTTTTCTTAATCAGTTTACGAAGCATGAGATTCTGAAAGCGGGGCAGAATGATATTGCGATCAATTTTATGGTGCTGCCGGAGTTTTTTGATGTGGCCTATTCCATGGCGGGAAATGACAATATGCTGGCAGATTTTCTGGTGAATGTCCTGCGTCAGGATGAAGAGCGTGGGGAATATCTTCATTTTAAGGTTGCGGAAGTGCTGCAGATCCAGAATCTTCTGGAAAATATCATTTATTCTCTTGTAAACGGTGAGGAGAACAGAGAGCGGATCAATCAGACCACAATGGGCCTGATCTTTATGTATCTGGTAGAATCGGTGCAGTATGTGGAGATGCGGCTGCCCAATCAGTACGAAAATATGATTTCCATGACAACACTGGATTATATTGAACAGAAATACCGGACTGCCACGCTGACGGAGCTTTGTGGTCGTCTGCATCTTCCCATGCATGTCCTCAGTAAGATGATCAAGAAAAGCACAGGGTTTAATTTCAAGGAACTTCTTCAGAGAAAACGTCTGAACAAGGCTGTAGAGCTGATGTGTGAAACAGATCTGCCTGTCAGTGACATCATTGCAGCTGTAGGCTATGAAATAACAGTTATTTTCATCGGGTATTCAAGGAACATTATCACATGACACCGCGGGCGTCCGGGTGAAAAACAGTGAGAAAGAACAGGTGAGGCTGTAACAGCCTCACCTGTTTTTTAAATATCATGGAATTGTCCGATCTTGTTTTTGATCCGCTGCATTTCGTTATCCATATCGATCACAGCGCGAGCGCAGTTCAGCAGCTCATTGCTGACTTCCTCATAACCGTCCATTTCTTCGATATTCTGCTTGTAACGCAGCTGATGCTCCAGAGTAGCCCAGAAATCCATACCGTTGGTACGGATCTGGATCTCTGCACGCATGGGAGTTTTTCCCTTGGAGAAGAATACAGGGATTTCCACAATCATGTGATAACTACGGTAGCCGTTTGGTTTTGGATTTTTGATATAGTCCTTTACCTGAATGACGGTAATGTCATCCTGCCTGGTGATCAGGTCTGCAATGGTGTAGATATCATCGATAAAAGCACAGACAACACGGATGCCTGCCACGTCATTCAGTTGATTCTGAATATTCTCCGCAGTAAACTCATAGCCGAGCCTTTTGAGCTTTTTGTAAATGCTTTCCGGCTTTTTGATCCTTGTCTTGATGAAGGAGATCGGGTTACGTTTATATTCCAATGAAAATTCATCGTTGAGGACTTCCAGCTTGGTGCGTACCTCACGGACCGTACATCGATACATCATCATTAAATCATTAAATTTTGCGGAATTTTTGATAAAAACCTGCGGATCGGAGGTATCCAGCCAGGTGTTTGTATTTCTTTCTGCCATAGTGTTTTTCTGGTCCTTTCCATGTGATATTTATAACAATTACTTTTGTACAATTATAGAACAAAATGATATTTTTTTCAACTTTTGTATTGACATATCAGAAACACTGTGCTATTTTATAGAAAAAAATTTAATTGAGTAAACCACTAAACCGTTGAAGCGGAGATAAAGATATCCATGCGCGCACAGAGAGTCCGGGAGGGTGAGAGCCGGGTCGAGAGGCAGTTTATCAAATGGACCGCAGAGGGCACAGGGAAAGATACTTCGGGTATCAAGTATTCTGTGACGTGAGGGCATACGTCAGTTGCCGGGAATATGAAGGTATTCCGCCAAGTGCACGGGTCAGACCGTGAATCAGGGTGGCACCGCGGGTGATTTTGAATTTAAAGCTCGTCCCTGACAGAACCAGATTCTGTCGGAGACGGGCTTTTTTTTAATTTTATGAGCAAGCAGCGAATACGGATTGCAAATGTCCCGTCCTCCGGTAAGGAATGAAAAACTCAGGAGGGCCTGTATATGTATCCAACATTAGAAAAAATCAAAGAAATCGCACAGTCAGGCGAATACCGGCGAATCCCTGTATGCAGAGAGCTGTATTCCGACCGCTATACACCCGTAGAATTCATGAGGACCTTACGCACAGCCAGCAGACATTGTTATCTTCTGGAAAGTGCCAGTCAGACAGAGGTATGGGGACGCTATTCCTTCCTGGGATATGAGCCATCCATGGAGATCACCTGTACAGACGGAAAGCTTCAGATCCGTATGATCCATGAGGACGGAACTGAAGAAAAAACCGTACAGCAGGTGAAGCATCCGGGAGATGCCATTCGGGGAGATCCTGAAAGAATACAAAAGCCCGGTGCTGGAAAATATGCCGACCTTTACCGGAGGCCTGGTAGGATATTTTTCCTACGATTACATTAAGTATAGCGAGCCGAAGCTGGAGCTTACCGACGAGACAGTACAGGATTTCCGGGATATGGATCTGATGCTTTTTGACCAGGTGATCGCCTTTGACCATTACAGACAGAAGGTGCTTCTGATCACCGGCGTGATGACGGATGATCCGGAAAATTCCTACCAGAAGGCGGAAGTAAAATTAAAAGAGATGGCAGATCTGATCCGAAACGGAAAACAGAAGGAATTTCCGTCTTTGAAACTGAAATCTTCCATTGAGCCGCAGTTCCCGAAAGAAAAATACTGTGAGATGGTTGAGAAAGCGAAACATTACATTCATGAAGGAGATATTTTCCAGGTAGTCCTTTCCAATCCTATGAGAGCAAAAGCCGAGGGAAGCCTGTTTGATACTTATCGTGTTCTTAGGGCTACCAATCCTTCACCATATATGTTTTATTTTTCCAGTGATGATATTGAGATCGCCGGAGCATCACCGGAAACACTGGCAAAGCTTACCGGCACAGAATTGAGTACCTTTCCGTTGGCAGGAACCAGGCCAAGAGGCAAGACAAGAGAAGAAGACGAAGTGCTGGAAAAAGGACTTCTGGCAGATGAAAAAGAACGTTCCGAGCATAACATGCTTGTGGATCTTGGTCGAAATGATATCGGAAAGATCAGTAAGATCGGTACCGTGAACGTAGAAAAATATATGTGCATCGAGCGTTTTTCCCATGTGATGCATATCGGTTCCACAGTTACCGGCCAGATCCGGGACGATAAAGACGCTGTAGATGGAGTAGATGCCATTCTTCCGGCAGGAACACTTTCCGGAGCACCGAAATTCCGTGCCTGCCAGATCATTCAGGAACTGGAACAGAGCAAGCGAGGCATTTACGGCGGTGCTATCGGATATCTGGATTTTGCCGGAAACCTGGATACCTGTATTGCCATCCGCCTGGTTTATAAGAAAAACGGTGAGATCTGCATCCGGTCAGGAGCAGGGATCGTAGCAGACAGTATTCCGGAAAGTGAATTTCAGGAGTGCTGCAATAAGGCAAGAGCCGTTGTACAGGCAATCGAAACTGCACAGGAGGGACTGGAATGATAGTACTGATCGATAATTATGATAGCTTTTCCTACAATGTTTACCAGCTGATCGGTTCTGTGGAGCCGGATATCAAAGTGGTAAGAAATGATGAAGTGACAATAAAAGAACTGGAGGCCATGAAGCCGGAGGCATTGATCCTTTCTCCTGGTCCGGGAAGACCGGAGGATGCGGGAATCTGTATTGAATCCATAAAATATTTCAAGGATAAGCTGCCGATCCTGGGAATCTGTCTTGGACATCAGTCCATCTGTGAAGCCTTCGGAGGGACAGTATCCTACGCAAAGAGATGATGCATGGAAAGCAGAAAGAGATACGTAAAGTTGGAAAGAGCCGGATGTTTGAAGGACTTCCGGAAACTTTTCCGGCAGCCAGATATCACTCACTGGCAGCTATCCGGGATACCTTACCGGAGGAACTGGTTGTTACCGCTGAGTCTGAGGACGGAGAGGTGATGGCACTGGAGCATAAAGAATATCCGGTATTCGGATTACAGTTCCATCCGGAATCCGTTATGACGCCAGATGGAAAAACAATGATCGAGAACTTTATGAAGGTTGTCAGAAACAGATAAGACGGAGAACAGCAACCCATAAAAGATAGAATCGTTACAGAACAGGAGGAAACAACAATGATCAAAGAAGCAATCATCAAGCTTTCAAAAAAAGAAGACCTTACATACAACGAAGCAGAAGCCGTAATGAATGAGATCATGGACGGAGCGGCAACACCGGTACAGATGGCATCCTACCTTACTGCACTTTCCCTGAAAGGAGAGACTATTGATGAGATCACTGCATCTGCAGCCGGAATGCGTGCACATTGCATCAAGCTTCTCCACGATATGAATGTTCTGGAAATCGTAGGAACCGGTGGTGACGGAGCAAACTCCTTTAACATTTCCACGACATCTTCTCTTGTGATCGCAGCAGGGGGCGTTCCGGTAGCAAAACATGGAAACCGTGCAGCATCTTCCAAGAGTGGTGCAGCAGATGTTCTGGAAGCACTTGGCGTAAAGATCACCATCCCGCCGGAAAAAAGTGCAGAGATTCTGAAAAAGATCAACATCTGTTTCCTGTTCGCACAGAATTATCATATTGCCATGAAATATGTGGCACCGATCCGTAAAGAGCTGGGAATCCGCACGGTATTTAATATCCTCGGACCATTAAGCAACCCTGCAGGCGCAAACATGGAGCTGATGGGAGTCTTTGACCAGTCTCTGGTAGAGCCGCTGGCACAGGTTATGATGAAGCTTGGCGTGAACCGCGGAATGGTAGTTTTCGGACAGGATAAGCTGGATGAGATTTCCATGAGCGCACCGACTTCTGTGTGCGAGATCAAGGACGGATGGTTCCAATCCTATGAGATCACACCGGAGCAGTTCGGCTATACACGCTGTAGCAAAGAAGATCTGGCAGGCGGCACACCGGCAGAGAACGCAGAGATCACAAAAGCCATTGTAAACGGAACCGAAAAAGGCCCGAAGCGTCAGGCGGTCTGCATGAACGCAGGTGCAGCACTTTATATCGCAGGAAAGGCAGAGAGCCTGGAAGCCGGCGTAAGAAAGGCAGAAGATCTGATCGACAGTGGTGCAGCTGCTGCCAAGCTTGAGGAATTTGTTAAATTAAGCAATGAGATTTAAGGATAATGGTGGCAGGAGAAGAACAGGCACAGCTCATTAACTGACATATGAAGTTGCCAGATTTCTTAAAATTGCTGAATGAGAGTTGAAATGAAATATCAAGGAGACAAACAAAGAATGAGCGAAAAAAACATTCTGGAAGAAATCGCAGAAAAAACAAGAGAACGTATCCGGAAGGAAAAGCTTCAGTTTCCCCTGGATCAGCTGAAAATCCTGGCAGAAAAAGCGCCACAGCAGCCGTCCTTTCTGGAAGCATTGAAAAAGCCGGGTATGTCCTACATCTGTGAAGTAAAAAAGGCTTCCCCCTCCAAGGGGCTGATCGCATCGGAATTTCCGTATCTGGAAATTGCGAAAGAATACGAGGCAGCAGGTGCATCCGCGATCTCCTGCCTCACAGAGCCATTTTATTTCATGGGAAGTGACACTTATCTCCGTGAGATCACAGAAACAGTGGATATTCCGGTCCTCCGGAAGGACTTCACGGTGGATAAGTACATGATCTATCAGGCAAAAGCATTCGGCGCATCGGCTGTACTTCTGATCTGTGCTGCCTTAAATGACCGGGAACTCCTGGAATACAGGGAGTTGGCAGAAGCTCTGGGAATGGATGCACTGGTGGAAGCTCATGACGAGAATGAAGTGGCAAGAGCATTAAAGACAGGTGCAAAGATCGTCGGTGTAAATAACCGTGATCTGAAAACCTTTAAGGTTGATATGAATAACAGTATCCGTCTTCGAAACCTGGCACCGGACAATGTGGTATTTGTGTCTGAGAGCGGAATCAAAAACGCAGGTGATATCGCTATCCTGGAAAGAAACCGGGTAGGTGCAGTCCTGATCGGTGAAACCTGATGCGAAGCCCGGATAAGAAAGCTGTATTGGAAAATCTGAATGGTGGAGCGCTTGTATAAAGGCCAAACTAAAGAATAGAGCAAATAAGTAACAGAGCTGACCAGTAGCAAATAGTAACGAAACAGGAAGGTGCAGGGTCAGACAGAAAGGGCAGGATTGGCTGAATATGAGAGAACAACAGTTGAAACGTGGGAGCAGAACCAGAATCAAGATCTGCGGCCTGACCCGCCTGGAAGATATCCAGGCAGTTAACGAAGCAAAACCGGACTTTGCAGGATTCATTGTAGAATTCTCAAAAAGCAGGAGAAACGTCACCGTGGAGCAATTGAGGGCTCTCCGGGAAAAACTGGATGAGAGCATTTTGCCGGTAGGCGTATTTGTCAATGCACCGGTGGAGCTTCCCGCACAGCTTTTAAACGAAGGAACCATTGCCCTGGCACAGCTTCACGGACAGGAAGACGAGAATTATATCAGACAGCTTAGGATCATGACAGACCAGCTTCTGATAAAGGCTTTTCCATAAAAACAGAAGCAGATATAAAGAAAGCGATCCGTTCGGAAGCAGACTATATTCTTCTGGATCAGGGCGCAGGAGGAACAGGAGAAATTTTCGACTGGAGCCTGGTGCCGGCGATCAAACGTCCCTGGTTTCTGGCAGGAGGTCTGGGCTGTGAAAATCTGGAATCAGCCATACATCTGCTTCACCCCTGGGCAGTAGATTTAAGCAGCAGTGTAGAAACCGGCGGTCACAAAGACTCGGATAAAATATTAGAAGCAGTATACGCAGTAAGGAGCATAAAGGAGGAAATATAACATGTCAAAAGGAAGATTCGGCATCCATGGCGGACAGTACATCCCGGAAACACTGATGAACGCCGTTCTGGAGCTTGAGGAAGCATACAACCATTACAAAAACGACCCGGAATTCAACCGTGAGCTCACAGAGCTTCTGAATGAATATGCAGGAAGACCATCCCGTCTTTACTATGCGGCACATATGACCGAGGACCTTGGCGGAGCTAAGATCTATCTGAAACGGGAGGATCTGAACCACACAGGAGCTCACAAGATCAACAACGTACTCGGTCAGGTGCTCCTGGCGAAAAAATGGGCAAGACACGTGTGATCGCTGAGACAGGAGCCGGACAGCATGGTGTTGCAACTGCAACCGCAGCAGCTTTGATGGGGATGGAATGTGAAGTTTCATGGGAAAAGAAGACACGGAACGTCAGGCCCTGAATGTTTACAAGATGCGTCTCCTCGGAGCAAAAGTCCATGCAGTCACAAGCGGGACCGCAACCTTAAAGGATGCTGTTTCGGAGACCATGCGTGAGTGGACAAACCGTATTGCAGATACCCATTATGTACTGGGATCTGTTATGGGACCGCACCCGTTCCCAACTATCGTACGTGATTTTCAGGCAGTGATCTCCAGGGAGATCAAAGAACAGATGCTGGAAAAAGAGGGCAGGCTTCCGGATGTTGTCCTGGCCTGTGTGGGCGGCGGCTCCAATGCTATCGGAACCTTCTACAATTTCATTGAGGACAAAGACGTTCGTCTCATCGGCTGTGAGGCAGCAGGACGTGGCGTAAATACTGCGGAAACTGCG
>ENA-OQER01000779-OQER01000779.1-human-gut-metagenome-genome-assembly--contig:-NODE-779-length-16725-cov-1.724726_pt1 | contig 16725 bp, 26 predicted proteins | sample MGYA00242797_ERZ504639 | MGnify/ENA primary metagenome ERZ504639 (study PRJEB26092, sample SAMD00036306) | human gut metagenome | host: Homo sapiens | study: EMG produced TPA metagenomics assembly of...
TCCAGTTCTTCCAGGGTCAGGTTGAATGCCGGGTCAGCAGCGATCAGTTCCAGAAGGTTGTTGTCTTTTCCTTCTACTTTGACGGTCTTTCCTGCTTCCATGGACAGTTCACGGATTCTCTCATGCAGTTCCTGACGGTCACCGCCTGCTTTTACAGCATCCATCATGATGTTTTCCGTAGCCATGAATGGCAGTTCGGAACGCAGTCTCTTCTCGATAACCTTCGGATATACCACCAGACCGTCTACCACATTCAGGCACAGATCCAGGATACCGTCGATGGCCAGGAATCCTTCCGGAACGGACAGTCTCTTATTAGCAGAATCATCCAGGGTTCTCTCAAACCACTGGGTAGCGGAAGTAATTGCCGGGTTCATCGCATCTACCATCACGAAACGGGACAGGGAGGCGATACGCTCACTTCTCATCGGATTTCTCTTATAAGCCATGGCGGAAGATCCGATCTGGCTCTTCTCGAATGGTTCTTCTACTTCTTTCAGATGCTGCAGAAGACGGATATCGTTGGAAAACTTATGTGCGCTCGCTGCGATGCCTGCCAGAATATTGACCACTCTGGTATCTACTTTTCTGGAATAGGTCTGGCCGGATACCGGATAGCACTGTTTGAATCCCATCTTTTCAGCGATCATCGGATCGATCTTATCGATGGTTTCCTGATCTCCGTCGAACAGTTCCAGGAAACTTGCCTGTGTTCCGGTTGTTCCCTTGGAACCCAGCAGTTTCATAGTGCTTAAGACATAATTCAGATCTTCCAGATCCAGCATAAACTCCTGCATCCACAGGGTGGCACGTTTGCTACGGTTGTCGGATGCGCCGGCTGGAAATGGGTAAATGCCAGTGTCGGCAGATCTTTGTATTTTTCTGCAAATTTTGCCAGCTCTGCAATCACATTCACCAGTTTTTTCTTTACCAGTTTCAGAGCTTCGGTCATAACAATAATATCGGTGTTGTCACTACATAACAGGAAGTTGCACCCAGATGGATGATTCCTTTTGCTTTCGGGCACTGTACACCATATGCATATACATGAGACATAACATCATGACGTACCTGGCGTTCTCTCTCTTTTGCCACATCATAGTTAATATCGTCTTTGTGCGCTTTTAATTCGTCAATCTGTTCCTGGGTGATCGGCAGCCCCAGTTCTTTCTCGGTCTCTGCCAGTGCGATCCACAGGCGTCTCCAGGTACGGAATTTCATATCCGGGGAAAAGATATACTGCATTTCTTTGCTTGCATAACGCTCAGATAACGGACTTACATATCTGTCTGTACTCATATATAATCTCCTTTTTCTTGTACTTGCCGCCTCTTTACGGACGGCTTACATTTTATCGGCTGTACGCCTCACAACAGTAAAATTATATAATACCGCCCCCGGAAACGCAAGCTTAGTTCTGATGAAATTTTCCTAAAAATTCCTTCATTCTTGTATGGTCTGCACCAAATACCTTCTCCGGTGTTCCCTCCAGTGCCACCACACCTTTATCCATAAAGATCACACGGTCAGAGATATTTTTTGCGAATTCCATCTCATGCGTCACGATCACCATGGTGATATCCAGATCCGCCAGAGATTTGATGACTTTCAGTACTTCACCGGTCAGTTCCGGATCCAGTGCGGAAGTCGGCTCATCAAAGAACAGGATCTTCGGATTCAGTGCCAGGCTCTTGCGATAGCCACACGCTGACACTGTCCGCCGGATAACTGATACGGATAGGCATCTGCCTTATCTTCCAGCCCCATCTTTTTCAGCAGTTCCATCGCCTCTTTGTACACCTCGCCTTTGTCCCGTTTCTGTACATGGATCGGCGCATCTGCTATATTCTTCAATACTGAATAATGCGGAAACAGATTAAAGTTCTGGAAAACCAGCCCGAAACAGGAACGGATCTCTTTCATCTCTTTTTTATCCGGATGCATCACTTTGCCGTTTTCTACCCAGGCAGCTTTTTTCCCCATGTACAGGATCTCTCCGCCGTCAATCTCCTCAAGCATCGTCGCGCAGCGAAGCATCGTGGATTTGCCGGAACCGGAAGGACCGATGATAGAAACGATTTCTCCTTCTTCCACCGACAGAGAGATATCTTTTAAGACACCCAGTCCGTCAAATTCTTTTTTGATATGATTCATTTCCAACAGTTTCATGTCGACCCTCCTAGTGATAATAGTTCAGTTTCTTCTCAAACAGTTCCATCACCCAGGCTACCACATAATTAAATACATAGTAGAAAATACCTGCGATAAAGAACGGTACTACAGTAGTCTGTGCAGCTGCAATCTGTTTTGCAACAGCAAACATCTCGATATAAGATACGGAATATACCAGAGAGGTATCTTTGACCAGTGTGATGACCTCGTTGGTGACAGATGGCAAAACGATTTTTACCACCTGTGGCAGAACGATCTTGAAGAAGGTCTGTACTCTGGTGTAGCCGAGCAGCTGTGCTGCCTCATACTGTCCGGTCGGGATCGATTCGATACCGGAACGGTAGATTTCCGCAAAATATGCCGCATAGTTCAGAGAACATCCCAGAATGATGGCTGTAAACTTATACCCACCGATATTCATGCCCCACAGATAAAACGGTCCGAAATACCAGATCAGCAGCTGCAGCATCAGCGGGGTTCCACGCATGATAGAAATATAGATCTTCACCAGCCAGCTTAGTGGCTTAAACCGGCATACGCGTCCAAAATATACGATCATTCCCAGTGGAAGGGAAAAAATCAGGGTCAGAAAAAAGATCAGACAGGTCTGCCCAAAACCCGCCGTCATCTGTCGTACCATTACCTCAATACTCATTGCTTATCCTCCGTGTTATAAATACTGAAATATAGCTTTGCATTTGCCCCTTTACAGCAAACATGCCCCCCGGAAAGCCTAACGCCTCCCGAGGGGTTACATTTTTTCTTATCAGACGTTATTTCCGTCTTCTTATTCAGCTTTTAAAGTCACCATATCGGCGATTTCATATTTTTCTGCCAGTTCTGCAACTTTCCCTTCGTTTGCCAGTTCCTGCAGATCTTTGTTTACGATGTCACACAGTTCCTGGTTTCCTTTTTTGAATCCGATTGCATACTGTTCGGTATTCAGTGTCTCATCGAGGATCTTGAAGCCCTCTCCTCTGGAGTTTAACTGATATTTGGCAACTCCGACATCAATGGCCAGTGCATCCAGCGCGCCTGCCTGCAACTCGGTAAATGCGGTGTTGTAATCTGCGAATTCATTCAGAGATCCGAAGGTATCTGCCAGTGCTTTCTGTCCGCCTTCATCCTCACTCTGTAACAGATCCAGTGCTGCGGAAGCTGCCTGTACACCAACAGTCTTTCCTGCCAGATCGCTCAGCTGTTCGATACCGGAATTCTCTGCAACTACGATCACCTGACTGTTATCCACATACGGAACAGAAAAGGTATACTCATCTTCTCTTCCGTTCATGGTAAATCCATTCCAGATACAGTCGATGGATCCTGAATTCAGTTCCATATCTTTGGAATCCCAGTTGATCGGCTTTTTCACCAGTTCCCAGCCTTCTTTGTCACATACCGCCTGTGCCAGTTCCAGATCAAATCCGGTGTATTCTCCGTCATCATCCATATAACCGTATGGCGGATATTCTGCATCGAAACCTACTGTAACGTTGTTCTGCTGCTTTCATCCGTTGTTTCTGCGGAAGCATTCTCACTGCTCTCATCCGTTGTTTCTGTGCTCTCGGTCTTGCTTGTATCTTCGGTCGCCGTATCTTTACTGGAACCACATCCTGCAAACAGGGACAGCGCCATTGTTGCTGCTACCATGATACTTACTGTTTTCTTTTTCATAACAATTACCCTCCGGCTTTTCATATGCTAACACTCTATCATAGTAAAGTATTAATGTCAAGACATTTTTTAAAATTTGTCTTTGTACTGTGGACACGCCGGGGATTTCTCATCTGCAGTCATATTTTTCCGAACATTCAATTTTTATCAAAACCTGATCCCCTGAACCAATGATTGATATGCAATGCACCCAAAGAAAAAGCAGTGAAACCGGTTTTATTCACCGCCTTACTCTGCTTTTTCCTGTTTAACCTGATATTCAATTATTTTTATTGATAATTTTTATCAGTATCCCGTACTCTTATGGTACTCCGCAGTCAGCTGTTCCAACAGATGCTCCATCCCCTGCTGATAATCCTCTTCTCTGCCCTGCTTTTTTTCTTCCAGTAACTTTTTATATTCCTGGCCTTCCGGTGTGTCATAGAGGTCTTCCACAGCTTCTTCCACTTCTACATAGATTTCTTCCTGGCGTTCTTCATCGACTTCCAGCTGTTTCGCCTTTTCCACAAAAGCGTCCACACCATGTTCCATATACACGGCATACAGAAGACTCTTTACCGCTCCCATCGTGTGCAGTTTGCCGTAGGCGATCTCAAAGCAACGAATCGCTTCTTCCATCTGAAACAGCCTTGCATAGGCGCAGCCCATATTGTGGTAGATTTCTCCGATAAACTGTTTTCCGAGAAGGATCTCCTGGCGGGGAAGTTCCTGGTCTGTGGTCACTTCTTCCTGTTTTTCCTCCCGGGAAGAAGAACTATCCATCTCCGCTGCATCTGTTTCCGGATTCTCCGGTGTACTGTCGGTCTCTTCCTCTGATCCACCTGTGGATCTTCCATCATATCGATGGTGATCGCAACCGGAGACTCTGCTTCTGTGCCTGCAGGTTTTTCTGTTGCTTCCTGCACTCCTACAGTATGATCCGCTGCTGCTTCGGTCGCTTCCGGTTTTCTGATATCCGTCACTTCGGTGTCATCTTCCGCTTCCCGGCGAAGCGCCCTTTGATAAACCTTGATGGCGTTCACATATTTTCCGTGTTCCATCAGATAATCACCTTTTCGCTTCTGACGCAACACTTCCGGTTCATTTGCCAGCTGTCGGATCTGCTGATTCAATCTGCGGAACTCTTCCAGAGACAGATAACTGATCTCCTTGAACACCGGAAGGATAAAATCTCCCACCTTCATCTCATCGTCATCCAGATGTTTATACAGATTTTCTGCCAATTTCTTCAATCCCAGCTGATCCCGGATCCAGAAACACAATTCCTCGTTCAGGATCGTACTGTCCAGCAGATATATATTATGATAAAAATAAAAGCACAGTTCTTCGATGGAATAGATATTGGTACTGATGTTTTCAATATAATAAGGCAGTTTTGCCCGTTTTACCTGACACAAAATATATCCGCTCATTCTTCTGCCCCCCGACTCTTCATCGTCTCATGCCATGTAAGGTTGCTCGACGGATAAAGATCTCCAAATCCCATATCCGTCACATCAATCCTGCACTCGTCTGCCGCAGTAAATTCCAGATGTATATGCAGTCTAGTCGCTTTTGCCGGACGGTCCGGAAGACCGGGCAAAGACATACTGTAGCGCACTTTACCGGTATTTTCCATATCAGACACAACAAATTCCAGTTCCCTGGTATCATCCAGAATAATTTCACAGTCTCCCATTGCTTCGTACCAGTTGACACCGGATACGATCAGGGGATGATAGGCCGGTGTTCCGAACACGGTCATCTCCATGCCCACATTTTCCCGTACCAGATCATTGCCTACATACAGATACCCCTTCAGATTCCGTTCCTCTGTCTTTTCTTTCGCAGCATAGCAGGCACCCTTGGAAAACAGATTATTTCCGTAAAATACCCGGCGCTGGTGTTTACAAAGCTCAGCCACAGATTTTTCTGCCCAGTCTCGCTCGAACCCTTCCCCCACCAGGTAAATACTTGAATAAACCTCACTTCCCACTGATTCTGTCACAAACTGGCAAAAATCCACATCACGCTGCATATATTCCGTGTGTAGTGTGATATGACCACCCCGTCTAACTCGACATGTACCGGACGGGTACTGCGGTTCATCTCCAGTTTTGCATAAGAAACTTCATCCTTGTCAAATACAAACAAGCCTACACTTCTGCTCCAGATCTCCGGTTTCTGATATAACGTATGATAATAAAAGCTTTCTTCATAATCCTGCAGAAAACAACGGTTTCTCGGAAATCCCATCTCCCCGGCATGCACCCGGATGTTCTCCACCATCGGGCGTGTCAGTACCGGCGTAGTGATCATCAGTCCGTTGATACTCTTCACCAGATCCGGCACACCAAGGATACGAAGTGCATTACCGATAAATTTTCCGAGAAGTACTCCAACCTTCCATGTAGCCCCGTCCACTTCCACTGTCTCCTGTTTCAGACACAGTGTATACAGGTTTTCCACAGGAATCTCATCCTGCTGTTCCACAAAGTACTCTACTTCCAGGCCGAAGTGCCATTCCTCTTCTCCCGGGTTTCTTGCTGAGCACATTGGGGAAGGTATACTGACCGGTTCCCACCTTCATCGGCAGAGAAACGGGTTCTCCCTCACGCCGGTCATAATAACACAGCTGCGAGACCTTCTCCCCAAAATCAAATCCTACCAATATATTTCTGACTTCGTTCATTTTTCTGCCTCCATCTGTGTATTACGCATGGAGTACCGGAAACATTTTCTTGCAAAATGTTCTCTCTGCAGGTACTGTTCCATGGCTTTTTCTGTCTGCTCTCTCCGTCCCAGTTTCCGGCCTGCCAGCATCTGATTGATCAGCTGATATTTTGTGTTTCCTTCCTGTAAAGACTCTTCCATCGTCAGAAGTTTCTTTTCCGTCTGTCGGGTATCATCCGGCAGTTCCACTGTCAGGTAATATTCCAGTATCTCATCATAAAACAGCAGGAATTCCTTTACAAAAATGCCCTGGTACATATTTTTCATCGGTTCACTTTTAAAGTTTTCACCGGTATCTTTGTCACGGATCAGTCGATAATGAATTGTCACCCGCGCTCCGGCCGGGTACTGAACCTGGATAAACTGTTTGTCATCCATCTGGTATGGTTTTGTGAATCTTGCCGGGAACTTCCGGTAAAATGCAAACCGCAGGCTGTTTTCCGTACATTCTTCGAGAATCTCATCGATCAGTTTTTCCTGCTCTTCTGTATAAGTATCCAGTTCTGCATAATATTTCAGGAGTGCCAGGTGACAGATCCGGTCTACCTCCTGCTTTCTCCTGCAACATTGTTCCAGGCACTGGAAAATATATGGATCTGTTTCTTTTTTGCCCAGAAAATATCCGTATGCCCAGAAAGAAATGTATGCCAGGATCACAGGTTCTTTTCCCTTCTGTGCCACATACTGTTCCAGCATCGCAGCTCCCTGCCTCAGATAGACACGTCCGAACATGGAGAGTAGAAGAATCTCTTCCTCCAGCGCATACGTATCCAGCTGGAATCCGCGCATCCGTTCCCATAAAAGTGCCATCTGTTCCACAGATCCAAGCAGATTATCGCTCAGGTAAATCAGAATCACTTCATTGTAGAGTCCCTGTTCAAATACATACTGCGCCAGATACACCAGTTCTTCCTGTTCCACAAAATCATAATCCAGAATCAGATAGCTGGTCAGTTTCATTAGACTTTCCGTTTTTATGCCTTCATAGCCATAACGGCTGATCATGTCCAATGCCGTGGCATACATCCCTTTTTCAATCAGGATCTCGCAGAGTAATACCTTATCTACTTTTGCAAATGTCACCAGATCCATTTTTTTCAGATAACTATCCAGCGTATCATCGCCTGCGTGTTCTGCATAATATTCCAGAATTTTTCTGCATACCATATGGCGGTATGGCTCCTGGAATTCTGACATTTCCACCACATGCTGGTAACAGCCAAGGGTGGAAAGCCCGATCTGTCTGCGGCTGTCATTGCCACATACGGCAAGTAACAATCCGGGTGTTGCGATATCCAGATTCATGCACGACTGCAGATATGGTTTTCATCCATCAGTTTCTGTATATTGTAATCTACCGTTGTCGCATAACGCCGCCGTTTCTCATCCTCAAAAAGGATTCTCGCATCCGGTGTATACAGCTGAATATAGGCAGCACCGTCTGTGCACGGATAGCTTTGTTCTTCTTTCAGTTCTCCATGACACACGATGACGCTGCGAATCTTCGGATCATCACAGTACACCCGATAAGAAAACATAACTTTCGCCATCGCTTCTCCAAGAGCCGGCGTTGCGATGTCTTCGATGCATTCCTGATAGATGGTCGCATAATCTTCACTGATTTTTCCCTCCATCAATGCTTCCTGTGCGAATGCTTCCATCGCCTTACGGTAATTCTGATATGTCGTCTTATCTTCCTCTTTATTGCGTATCACATTGGCATACACAGATGCTCGTTTTCTGCTGCTTAGCGTATTGTTGTATACAAAATACATACGAATCACCTGCGGCAGTACACTCTGAGCCTGAGGCATGGTTTCAATATAATATTCATATAAACGGGTGATCCGGATATCTGCCTCCACTGCCAGCTGATACCAGCGGAAATACTCGCTCTTCGCCGGCTGTCCCTTCATAATGTATTTGCAGATATGATCCACCAGATCATTGCCAGGATAAGCCTCGTAACATTTTACCAGCAGACGGTAGATCACCGGCTGAAAATTCTTCACATATTCTGAGAGATGCCCGATCCGCATGGTCAGTTCTTCATTCAGTTTTCCATAACGGGCTGCATAGTGAAGAACCTGTACCATAAACGGTGACAGTTTTTCAGATAGCCTGCTTCTGTTTCCAGTTTCTCATAGGCTGCCAGATACAGAAACGGGCTTCTGCATCCCAGATCAAACAGTTCTTCCAACATATACATCTGTCTGCCCGGTGCCTGCTTATATTCCTCCGAAGTTTCCATCAGCACTTTCAGGATCGAATAACTGCCCGGATTCATGCGATAGAGATTTTCGATCCTGGTTCTGTGCTGTCATCTGCTGTTCTTCAGTAGCCACCGAGGTTTTCACTGCCAGGGCCAGATACCAGGCTTCTTCCTCCATCTGTTCCCGGGTAATTTCAGTTCTCTGAGAGGCCACAGCACAGACATGGCATTTGCCACATCTCCGGTCTGTTCATAGATGTATGCCTCTGTCAGCTGTTGTTTCGGATAATAACAGCCAAGATTCCGGAGATTTTCCAGTTCTTTCAGGGATGCTTCTTTCCATTCCTGCTGTTTTATCTCGCCCAGCAGATATTTTTCATACAACGTTGCCAGTGCCGCCTGTCCTTTTTTCTCATAAGTCCTTGTGCTCAGTTCATAGGAAGCATTGCCCGAAGCCTTCACCTCATAGATATACGTTCCATATACGGTTTTGATCCGGATCTGTCCGTATTTTCTTCCGCTTCCCAGTTTTTCTTTACGGATCAGATATTCCAGCCCATACACACTACCGATGAAATCCTCACTGGTGATCACTTTCTTTTCCACTTCCAGGAAATCTCCGGTAACCTCCACTTCCATCCGGGTATATCCCCAGGTGCTCTTATACAGATTCAGACAGTCTTTGACTGTAGTATCCAGATGATCCCAAGTCTGTTCTGTCTTTTCCAGACGCAGAGTCACCGGCTCTTTTTTTCCGGTTCCGATCAGAAACTCTTCCATATGCTGATAGGTCACCGGGTTTCTGGACATCCCCCGGTACAGGCTTTCGTATCCCGGATCTTCTCCCTGCAGCACTTTCAGAAAGCTCTCGCTTGTATAAAGACGAAATGCCTCCCGATAATCACTCTCCGCCAGTTTGATAAATGCTTCCAGATTATCCACTGCTCCGCGGGATGTCTGAATCCCGTCGTCTGTGATCTCTGCGTGTACCGGCACCCGGTATTCTCCCAAGTTACTGTTGATCGTAATCACTGCATCTACCGTCTCAACCTGCGGACAGTCCCTTCACATCCAGCCCGTAAGGAATACATACGGTTGTTCCCGAAAATTTTTCCTTTGCCAGCAGTACCCGACGATTGGATGACATGGTCATTCCCTTGATCCTGCGGTTATCTTCTGCCGCCACACATAATTCTCCCCGAACATTCTCCCCTTCATTGGTCGTAAGGTTAATCTGTGTATCGGAAAGAGTCAGCTTTGGTACTTCATATTCAAATCTTCCGTTTAGTAACTGTTCCATTCTTCTTTCAAAGTATCCACCTGCGCTTCTTCTTTTATCGACCTTGACTATTTTTTTCTTATCATTATAATGAAACTAACATGATTGCTCATTTCATATGGTGTTGGGGCAAAAGGCATTTTGCCCACTTTCTTATCATTTTGCAAAGCAATCTGCAAAAATACTCATAATTATTTTTATTATACACTACGCAAAAGTTTGTTGCAAGAAAAGAGGAGACATTATGATTAAACACAAGGATCATTCCACGGCAGTGACCTGGAAGCTATTGAGAAATGTTATCATATTAAGAAGGAGGATATCATCAGTTTCAGTGCAAATGTCAATCCGCTGGGAATTTCTTATCAGCTACGTTCCACACTGGCCGATAATCTGGATGCGATCACTACGTATCCTGACCGGGAGTATACAGCTCTTCGCACCTGTATTGCCACGTATGCGGGAACGCAGCCGGAAAATGTGATTGTCGGAAATGGTTCCACAGAACTGATTTCTCTGTTTATTCAGACGAAGCACCCGAAAAAAGCACTGGTACTTGGTCCTACGTATTCGGAGTATGAACGGGAAATCGCACTGGACGGCGGTACAACACTGTATTATCCTTTGAAAGAAGAACATGGGTTTCATATGGATGTGGAAGATTTCTGCAGCCATCTTTCCGATCAGCTGGAGCTTCTGGTACTCTGTAATCCGAATAATCCTACTTCTACCGCAATCACCTGCAGTCAGATGCGCCGGATCCTGGATGCCTGTCTGCAGTATGGAATTTTCGTGATGGTGGATGAAACATATGTGGAATTTGCACCGGAAGAAAAAGATGTGACCAGTATTCCTCTGACAAATTATTATACAAATCTGATCATTCTGCGTGGTACTTCAAAGTTTTTCGCAGCTCCGGGACTGCGGCTTGGCTATGCGGTGACAGGAAATCAGGATCTGATCAAGGCAATCAATACAAGAAAAAATCCCTGGACGATCAATTCCCTGGCAGAGATTGCCGGACGGCTGATGTTTCCGGATGAGAAATATATTCGTCACACGAGAGAACTGATTTGCGGGGAGAGAGACCGGTTGTATAACGAGTTATCGACCTGGGACAGTGTGACGGTGTATGAAGCTTCGGCGAATTTTATTCTGATGAAGATCCGGAAACCCGGAGTTACTTCCCAGGATCTGTTCGATCATTGTATCAGGAAGGGACTGATGATCCGGGATTGTTCCACGTTTCCGTTTCTGGATGATCATTTTGTGAGATTTTGCGTGATGCTGCCGGAACAGAATGATCGGCTTTTGGAAGCGTTCCGAGAGGTGTTACTGTAAAACCTGACTTTTATGCTTCCTGACAGCTTACATCATATACTGTTCCAGTTCTGCCGGGTTGTTCGTATATTCTCTGGCACGTTCTTTCGTGATATAGCCCTGCCGCATCAGTCGGGACAGATCCATATTCAGGGTATGCATACCGGCGTTTCCACCCGCCTGCATCATTGAAGAGATCTGGTGCGTCTTTCCCTCCCGGATCAGGTTCAGGATCGCATCGGTAGCCACCAGAAGTTCTGTTCCTGCTATCCGGCTGCTCCTTTCACTTCTCCGCAGGGGATCAGACACTGGCTGACAATTCCTTTCAGAGCAGCGGCCAGCTGGATTCTGATCTGATTCTGACTGCCGGTCGGGCAGGCATCAATAATACGTTCCACTGTCGGTGCCGCCCCTGTGGTATGCAGAGTGGACAGCACCAGATGACCGGTCTCAGCCGCAAGAAGGGCGGCAGAGATGGTCTCATAATCCCGCATCTCTCCTACCAGGATCACATCCGGATCTTCACGCAGAGCACTTCGCAGCGCATCCGCAAAGCTTCCCACATCTTCCCCCACTTCTCTCTGGTGAATCAAAGATTTCTTACATTGATATTTGTACTCGATCGGATCTTCGATCGTAATAATATGCCGGTCGCTGTTCTGGTTCACATGTTCGATCATCGCCGCAAGTGTCGTGGACTTTCCGCTTCCGGTCGGTCCGGTCACAAGAATCAGTCCTCTCGGCTGCTGTGCCATCTGGTAAAGCCGGGTTGCATCCTCAGCTGTTCCAACGTGGGAATCTCCGTATTCAACAGACGGATGGCCGCCGCCACCTGATGCTGCTGCCGGAAAATATTGACCCTCTGACGGCTGCCGTCACTGATCTCCAGCCCAAAGTCCACATCTCGTCCGGAAGCGAAGATTTCTTTTTGTCTCTCGTCCATACTTCCCATTAAAAGTGCCCGCAGTTCCTCCCCGGAAAATTGCAGCTGACTTTTTGTCAGCTTGCCATGCACACGATACCAGACCGGCATCCCCTCTGTGATATGAATATCCGATGCCTTCACACGTCTTGCATCAAGAATCAGCTGTTCCATCTTTGCATCCATTCGCTATCCTCCTGTACTCTTTTTATGATTTCTGTCGATATATTCTTCCTTTTTCAAACTTTCCTGATCCAATCTTCTTTATACACAAATAGCTGCTTTTCGCAGCTATCTGGGCCGTTACAATATCGGTCAAGTTCTATATACTATGTTGTCCCTAAATCTCATAACTGATCTTCATCATCTCTTCCGGCGTGGTCACTCCCTGTTCCACCAGCTGAAGTGCACTCTCTCTCAGAGTACGCATCTTACGCACTTCCCGCGCGTACTTTTTAATATCTTCCACCGGAGCATGCTCGATGATCATCCGGCGGACATGGTTATCCACCACTAGGATCTCATGGATAGCAATTCGTCCACGATACCCTGTATTATTGCACTTCTGGCATCCCATACCACGTTTTACCCTGCGGATATCTGCCCCGATCAGGATACGCTCCCGATCCGTGGTCTCCACTTCTTTTGCACAGTCCGGGCAGACTTTGCGGAGCAGTCTCTGGGCCACCAGTCCCACCACCGAGTTGGCCACCAGATACGTCTCAACACCCATGTCTTCCAGACGGACGATACTGGATACGGCATCGTTGGTGTGCAGTGTGGACAGTACTACATGACCGGTGATTGCCGCACGGACAGATGTAGATGCTGTCTCTCCGTCCCTGGTCTCGCCTACCATGATAATATCCGGATCCTGGCGCATCAGTGCTCTAAGCCCAATATCAAAGGTCAGTCCCGCCACCGGATTCACCTGGGTCTGGTTGATGCCCGGAAGATTCTTTTCTACCGGGTCTCGATGGTGGAAATATTCACATTTCTCCTGGACAGATATTCCAGAACCATATAAAGTGTCGTAGACTTTCCACTTCCTGTGGGGCCGGTGATATATATGATCCCATTGGTGCGTTCAGCATTGGCGCAAACTGCTGATAACTGAAGTCATCCATGCCAAATTGACCGGCATGATCCATTTTCCTGTCGAAGCCAGGATACGAAGTACCGCTTTTTCTCCAAATACCGTCGGTAAAACAGAAACACGGATATTGATAAATCCATTTTCCTGAGACACACGGAAATGCCCATCCTGTGGGATACGTTTTTCTGCAATGTCCAGGTTGCAAGAATCTTGATGCGGGCGATCAGTGGCTGATGTACATTGCGCTGAATCGATACATATTCCATGATCACACCGTCGATACGCATCCTGACTTTCGTTTCATTTTCAAAAGGTTCGATGTGAATATCACTGGCACCGCTCTTGATCCCGCGGTCGATCAGACTGTTCAACAGATGAATCACCGGAGCTTCATCGCTTGTCTCGGAAAGGTCCGCAATGGCCAGTTCCTCTACGGCAGTGGTGGAGAATCCCACATTGGCCTTACTGGCTGCCTTCCTGGCATTGACCTCGGCAAAATAATAAGCAACTGCCTGATGAAGCGGCTGTTCCTCACTCAACAGGATCTCAAGCTGGCAGCCGGACTGCTGGCGCACTTCTTCCAGAGCAAAATAATTCAGTGGGTCGTTGGTTACCAGCGTCATCACTTCCTGTTCCACTTTCACAGGAAGCAGGTTGTTTTTCTCTGCCAGTTCCTTTTCGATCAGTCCTACCGCTTTCAGATCCACCTGCAGCTCCGCTACATTGACGATCTGCAGATGCAGTCTGTCCGCCAGAGCTTCCAGCACCTGTTTTTCCGTGACAAATCCAAGCTCCATCAGAATCTGTCCCACTCGTTTGTCCCGGTGTTCTTTCTGATAGACCAGTGCCTGACTCATCTGTTCTTCTGTTACATATCCTTTTTCTGTCAGGATTTCCCCGATTCTAAGATTTGTTCTCACCTGTTGTCACCTCTTCATGATTCTTGTCGCCGCAGGTATATACTGCCAGATACATGTAATATCCAGCTGATTCACCGCTTTCAGATTCTGTCCCACATAGGTCTGCTGTGTTGCTGCATAGAACGAACCTGGATCGCCGGATAATGTTTTGCAATATCATCCAGAAATGCCTGCAGTTCTTCTTCCGTTCCCTGCAGCGTCAGCGTTGCCAGCGTGGTGTTCATATATTGAATGTCAGATACGTACGGTTCTGCGGTCAGCCGGTTCGCTGTACCGGTAGTATCGTCTGTATCGTCATTCGCTCCTTCTGCCTCTTCCTGCATCTGATCCACTTCCGATGCAGATGTTGTATCCCTGGTATCTCCCGTAACACCATAGGCTGCCGGTCCTCCCGGCACGCTGTCCTCGATGTTCAGTGCTGCCGGAAAAAGTCCGTGCGCCAGAGCAATTCCGGTCACCAGTTCATCCACATTATTGTTTTTCATCTGCGGATAATAATCCTCTGAAAGCTCTGTCAGGTCGCTTTGCTGCTGCTCAATTCTGGCCTTTGTCGCCGGCATCGAAGCGATCGCTTCTTCCACCTGCTGTTTTTCCTGCCTGGTCTCTTCCTTCTGAGCAGAAAGATCTGCCTGTTTATTCAGCCCCGGGAAAATAAAAAAGATTCAGGGTAAGAACCGCCATCAGAATACAGGAGAGGACCTTCAACAGTAAAATATCGGTCGGTTTTAATTCAAATTCCAGCTTCATTCTTCTCCGCTCCCTTCTCCGTCTGTACTTACCCCTTCCAACGTGCAGGAAAGACTTAATGAATATTTATCATCCTGATACACATATCCGGTATAGTTTACTTCCGAAAATAATCCGGTATTCTGTAGCTTTACCACATAGCCCGGAATATCGATAACCTTCTGGCTCTCCGCATCGAATTCAAGTATACCGGTATCTGCATCCATCTGCCGGATCCGTACTGTGATATCTTTTCCTCCGGCATCCACGATCTCCTCAATCATCTCTTTTGTCAGATCCGGATAGCTGTCCAGATTCTTCGTCGCCTGAGTGACCTGCCTTTCTGCCATCAGAATATCCGCACTTTTATTTTCCAGTTCCGTCGCCTGCTGATACTGTTCCTGTACAGAATCACTGAAGATCCAGTCTTCCATCTTCTGGATCTGCGAGCTTGTTACCTGATTCAGAACTTTTACACCGGCGATACTGACCACACATACGCCAAGTACGATACCCGGCACAAGAAAATGCTGCCAGAGTTCTTTCTGTTTTTCTCCCTGTTCGCCTTCCTGCCCCGCTGCTTTCCACAGATTCAGGTTCCGGCTCTTTTTCTTATCTGCATACAGACCACCGATACACAGAAGCCACGGTTCCACCGCTTTTTCCGGCATACCGAAGTCATCTCCCAGCCGAAATGGTGCTACCTGAAGATTCATATTCCGAAGTTCTTCTACCGCCGCTTCGAAATCGTCCTGATCACAGCCGACATAGTAGACATCCGTGATGGGATCCTCCTCGCTTGATCCGCGGTAAAACTGCATGATACCGGAAATATTTCGCACAATCTCTGTCCCAAAATCCATGGTTCCTGGTTCACTGAAGATTCTGCTTCTGGTGGAATAATGATACATTCCTTTTTTATACAACACGCTTGTCACACTGTTTTCTTCAAAAAACAAAAAGACGGCGGTCTTTCCCTGATATTCCTTTTTCTGTTTCAGCAGCCGCAGATATCCTTCCATCGGCACCGTAATCCCGGAGATCTGCAGGCCGTTTTCTTTGCATATATTCCGGATGTGTTCCATCGCATCCTTCTCTGCCCCACCGCAGCAAAGGCAGATGCCGTCTTTTTGTCTACATCGATGATCCCATAATCGGCTATCCCATCCCGGAAGCCTTCTTCCAGAACTTTTCCTGCCATCTGATTCAGCTGTTTTCCGGTGGCATAGGGAATTCTGCTGACACGCACACTGGAATACCCTGCCGGAAGTACCAGCCGTATCTGCTCTCCTTTATGACTTTTCTGATAATTGATCAGGACGTTGTCCCACTGTTCGATCAGATTGCCGTACCCTTCCATCGGAATTTTTCTGGTCTCCTGAAGTTTCGGTGTCTGTCCGCTTTTTCCCTTTCCGATCAGAACACTTGATTCCTGTAAAACAATGACTGTCTCACTCATTCGGTCTCTCCCTGCTTTCTTTGTTTTCTCGTAACTGTTCAGTACCCTCACAGTTACGAGTCAAAATGCATTTCTAATCACCTTCGGTGATGGCATTTTGACTTGTATGTCTCGGGATTTGGCATATTCATGCCAAAACACCTCGCGGAATGTTATCTACTGAATAGTTACGTTTCTTCTTTCCAGCACTTTTATGCCGCTGCCTCGATGGCCGCATAGGACTGATAGATTGG
>ENA-OQER01000780-OQER01000780.1-human-gut-metagenome-genome-assembly--contig:-NODE-780-length-16714-cov-2.664315_pt1 | contig 16714 bp, 23 predicted proteins | sample MGYA00242797_ERZ504639 | MGnify/ENA primary metagenome ERZ504639 (study PRJEB26092, sample SAMD00036306) | human gut metagenome | host: Homo sapiens | study: EMG produced TPA metagenomics assembly of...
GATGATAAATATAATGGAGTTAGACCATGAAAGATGCATTCTGGAGTCAGATCTTCTGTCTGCTCAGTGCAGGCGGAGCAACGATTGAAACGATACGGCAGTATATAGAAAGCCAGGGTGAGAAGAATGAACCGCGCCGTAAAAATAAGGATCTATCCAAATAAAGAGCAGAGAGTTCAGATAGAGCAAACAATCGGCTGCAGCCGCTTTATCTATAACCAGATGCTTGCAGATAAGATCAGCTATTACCAGAAAGAAAAAAAGATGCTCCGGAACACACCGGCCGGATATAAAAAGGAATATCCATGGCTGAAAGAGGTGGATTCCCTTGCCCTGGCGAATGCGCAGCTGCATCTGGAAAGTGCGTTCCGGAAGTTTTTTTCGGGAACCAGCCTGCGGATTTCCACGTTATAAATCAAAGAAGCATGCAAGAAATTCATATACGACCAATGCACTAAACGGAAATATCCTTTTGCAGGATACCCATCTGAAGCTTCCAAAGATGTCCGTCATAAGGATAAAACTTCACCGTCAGATTCCATCAGACTGGAAACTGAAGTCTGTAATTGTGAGCCGTGAGCCATCCGGGAAATATTTTGCCAGCCTTTTGTTCTGCTGTGAGGACCAAACAGTGGAAAAAAGACCGGCAGAGAGATTTCTTGGGATCGATTTTGCCATGCAGGGAATGTGTGTATTTTCTACAGGAGAAAGAGCCGGGTACCCTATGTTTTACAGAAAAGCAGAGAAAAAACTTGCAAGAGAACAGAGAAAGCTCTCCCACTGTGAAAAAGAAAGCCGGAACTATCAGAAACAGAAAAAAAAGAGTAGCTTTATGTCATGAAAAGATAAAGAACCATAGAAAAGATTTCCAGCATAAGCTCAGCAGGGAGCTTGCGGAAAGATATGATGCAGTATGTGTGGAAGATCTGAATCTGAAGGGAATGTCCGGAGGGCTGCACCTTGGGAAAGGTGTGCAGGATAACGGGTACGGGCAGTTTCTGTTCATGCTGGGATACAAGCTGGAAGAATGCGGAAAACATCTTATAAAAGTAGACCGTTATTTTGCATCCAGCAAGATCTGCAGTGTATGCGGACATAAGAAAAAGGAACTGGCATTGTCGGATAGAATGTATGTTTGTGAATGTGGAAACAGGATGGACCGGGATGTGAATGCAGCAGTCAACATCGTGAAGAAGGAAAAAGAATCTATAAAGAATGTGCCTGACGGCACAAGAAAAAATTCCGTAACCGGATAAACATAAAAAACAAAACCGCGGGACACGCGGGGATAGCCTGTTTTAGCTTTGCCCTAAAGGGCAATCGAGCAGGAAGCCCCCACTTCAAAATCGTAAGATTTAAGTGGTGGGAGCATGTCACTTTGATATGAAAAATGAGCAGTAATACTGCTGATGCTACCTGTCCAATTACAGTTGCGTAGGCTGCGCCTTTCACTCCCATTTCCGGGCAAGGTCCAATACCGTAGCTCATGATCGGATCAAGGATGATATTTACAACCGCTCCAACCACCTGACCAATTGTGGAATAAAGAGAACGGCCTGTTGCCTGGAGTAACTTTTCAAATAGAGAAAAGAAAATAATACCAAAAGAAATTACGCAACATATCCTCAGATAGCTGACCCCCATCTCAAGTACTTCTGTATCTACTGTCTGCGATGAAATATATGCTTCACCCCAAAGATACCAAACAATAAGCAAACCGCATAAATGATCACTCCCAGAAACAGACTGCTTCCGTCAGCCCCTCCGACTTCATAAGGAAGAGTTCGTTTCCTGCTCAGGTTTCTCGATTCTGAGCATGCGATATCCGATTCCTATGTGCGTCTGGATATATTGTACACCGTTTTTTTCAGGCTCCAGTTTTTTCCGCAGTGTTGCCATAAAGACCCTGAGAGAAGCAACATCGTTTTCCGAGCAGCGTCCCCATATCTGCTGAGTAATATATGTATGTGTCAATACTTTTCCAATATTACGGGATAAAAGGCAGAGCAGCTTATACTCAATGGGCGTCAGATGCAGTTCTCTATCCTTCAGGAATGTGCAACCAGCGTGTAATCTATCTTTAATCCACCATTTTCAAAAACAGAGGTTTCCGGCTGTTTCCTGCCTGCGTTATGGCAAGCCGCCTTTGACTGACACGGATACGCGCAAGTAATTCTTCTACTGAAAATGGTTTTGTGATATAATCATCTGCACCCGCATCCAGTGCCTCTATTTTGTCCATATCTTCACTTCTGGCACTGATCACGATAATAGGCATATTCGACCAGGTACGGATTTTCTTTATTACCTCTACTCCTTCCATATCAGGAAGACCAAGATCCAGAAGAACGATATCCGGATTATGTGATGAAGCCTCCAGAATGGCTGAAGCCCCATTTTCTGCAGCCAGATATTTATAGTCATGTGTTTTTAATGTGGTAACGATCAGGTTCCGTATGGGTCTGTCATCCTCAACCACCAGAATTAATGTCTTATTCATTTAATGTCACCTCGCTTAATGGTAAAGTAAAAGTAAAATTACATCCATGCGGAGCATGATCCGAAAGAACCAGGGTTCCATCGTGAGCTTCTATGATAGAGCGGCAAAGTGCCAGACCAAGCCCCAGACTCCGTTGGCTGTCTGCAACGGTCGTTTTCCCTGTATAAAACATCTCAAAAATATGTGGCTTCATTTCATCCGGAATTCCGGGGCCGTTATCTTCCACGCTTATCTGCGCTTTCCCGGCTTTTTTTGAACCCCCGAATGCTGATGACAGAGCCTGACGGCGTATATTTTATCGCATTATCGATCAAATTTACCAACACCTGTATAATAAGATGCACGTCCATACGTGTAAGAACAAGTTCTTCACAGTCCGCCACGATCTTATACTCATCATGCTTCCGGCTGATATGTCGGAGTGACTCTGCTATTACCTCATCCAAAAGCTGATCCGTAAATTTAAACTTCAATCTTCCATCATTGATCCTGGTGATTGAAAGCAGATTTTCCACAACTCCGATCAGCCACTCTGAATCATCATGAATGTCCGTGTAGATCTGATACTTTGTAGCTTCATCCAGACGGTCACTGTTACTGAGAAGCATATCTGCATTTCCTGAAATGGAACAAAGCGGCGTACGCAGATCATGGGAGATCGCCCGAAGAAGATCGCCACGCAGCTGCTCATTTTTTGCTAAAACCGCATTTCTCTCTTTTTCTATGGCATTTTGTACATTCTCCATTGCAAGTGCACATTCATTTATTACAGACAGCAGGATGCTGTATTCAAAAGAGTCCAGTGTTTCTTTTTGCAGAGGGATCCCAATTACGCCATAAACATTATTTCCGCTTCGGATTGCCAGATATAAGCATTTTGCCTGTGAAAAATGCTGCGTGGATGCGCCGGCACGCTGTCTGTTTTCATAAGTCCATCTGGCCGCCTGTTGTTCTTCCTGTGTCAGAAAATCCTCTGTGCTTTCTTTTTCCCCGGAAAAAGCTTTCCTTCTGATAAAGTTCCATTTTCCACAACATATGCCGTGATGCTGCGGTTTAACAGACGTATCAGTTGTGTACAGGTAACTCCGAGGATTTCTGTCTCACTTTTTGCCTTTTGCAGCAAACGATCCGTATCAAACAGAACCTGTGCACGAAAGGCAAGCTGTGAAGACAGCTTTGCATGCATTTTCAGCTTTGCCGCAAGGGTTCCTGTAAGTACGGACAAAATAAGCATTATGAAAAATGTCACCGGATATCCCACCGCATATGTCTCAAAAGACATCCTTGGCTCCGTCAGGAAAAAGCAAAATAAGAATACACTTAAAAAGGATCCGGCTACACTGCAAAGATAACCATCTGTCACGATCGAAGTTATCAATACGCCCAGAATGTATATCGTTACAATATTTGTATCTGTAAGATCCAGTTTCTGAAACAACAGGCCAATCAAAGTGCATACTGCAAATATAAAAACCGTCAGCAAGTAATCTTTTGCGGACGGTTTTTCCACATACCATGCAAATGGCCGTTTCGGATAGGTTCTGTTTTTTACTGTATCCTCCATTTTCAAGCTCATTCTGTCATTCTCCTTCTGCTACTGTTTTCTGGAATTATATCACGCAGCTGTTCTGTGGTCAAAATTTTTTCTTCATGGCAATGAGCTATATGCGGAAGCACTTCTGAAGAGCTCTGTACTCTCCTAATACCAGTAATTTATCATTCTCTGCAAAATACGTTTCCGGAGAAATTGCAATACTGAATTCCTCTTCATTTTTTACTGCCAGGATATTAATATTGTAGCGTTTTCTGATGTCAAGTCCACCCACTGTTTTTCCAACCCATTCTTCCGGCACTTCCACTTCAAAAATTGCATGGGAAGCGTCCACCTCCATATAATCCAGGATATGATCATCTGTATAACGGATGGATGCCCATTTTGCCACCTGCTTTTCCGGATAAACTACCTTATCGGCACCATTGCGTAAAAGAAATTTTTCCTGAACATCACGTTCAGCTCTGGATATCACCAATTTTGCGCCCAGTTCTTTTAGAAGGGATGTTGTTTCAAGAGAATTTTGAAAGCTGTCTCCAATGGTCACAAAACAAATGTCGTAGTTTCCAATTCCAAGGGACTGTAAAAATTCAGCATTGGTACTGTCACCAATCTGAGCATTCGTCACAAACGACAGTACTTTGTCCACTCTTTCTTCCTTCCAGTCAACTGCCATAACTTCATGTCCCAGCTGATTGAGCTGCATGGCAATATGTATTCCAAACCTTCCAAGTCCAATAATCAATACATTTTTCATAATATTATTTTTCTCCTTCTTATCCAACTGTGATTTTTTCCAGAGGAAGCTTTGCATTTCCCTTATTTCTTCCGGAAAATACCGCATAGATCAGGGTCAGACCACCTACACGTCCCAAGTACATCAGTATGATCAACACGACTTGTGAAAAAATATGAAGTTCCGGTGTAATTCCCAGAGTCAGACCTACCGTACCAACAGCTGAAGCAGCTTCGTACAGACAATCTAAAAGTGGAAGGCCTTCGTACACACTGATCGCTATTCCGCCGCCAAAGAACAAGGCAAAATATAACATGGCGATTGTCGCTGCATTTTTTATCACATGATATTCAAGTCTTCGACCAAAAGCCCCTGCATTTTCCTGACTTCGAAATGTCGCAATTGCATTTAAAATAAGTACTGAAAAAGTTGTTGTTTTCATTCCACCTGCTGTAGATCCCGGTGAACCACCAATTAGCATTAACAATATCATAACTGCTTTTGATGCCTCACTCATCTCTGAAATGTTTATAGTATTAAATCCGGCAGTTCTTGTCGTTACCGATTGAAACGCTGCTGCCAACAGGCGTTTTCCCATGGGTAATTTTGTCAGATCACAGATATAGAAAAAAAACTGCCGGAAATAAGATCAGACATGCGGTAGTCATGAGAATGATCTTGCTTTGCATGCGGTAGCTTTAAAGTTCAGTTTATTTGTATAAATATCATCCCATGTGAGAAAACCTATTCCCCCTGTAATGATCAACAGCATAATTACCAGATTTATAAGTATATTTCCGGAATACCCTGTCAGCGATGGAAAGATACTGGAAGCTGTCCCCAGAATATCAAAGCCGGCATTACAAAAAGCAGAGATTGAATGAAAAATTGACATCCAGATTCCCTTTTCCCAAAATCCACCAGAAAAACCGGCAGAAGCAGCAACGCCCCCGCTGCTTCGATCAAAAATGTTCCCCTCAAAATAAACTTTGTTAGTCTGACGATTCCTCCGACTTTTGGAGCTGAAATTGCATCCTGCATGGTGCTTCTTTGCATGAGGGATATTTTCTTTCCGGAAGAAGGGAAACAGACGCAGCCACAGTCACTACTCCAAGCCCACCTGTTTGTATGAGTGCAAGAATGATCGTCTGGCCTGCCAGGGACCAGTAGCTTCCAGTGTCCTTTACCACAAGACCTGTAACACATACCGCCGAAGTGGCTGTAAAAAGTGCCTCATGAAATGGTGTGATCACTTTCTCCGTAGAAGAAAATGGAAGCATCAGCAGAACGGTTCCCAAAAGGATCACTCCTGCAAACCCCATGATAATCAGCTGAAAAGATGTCATATGTTTTTTCTTATATGATTTTTCCGGCATAAATGATCAGAACTCCTTATCAATACTTTTAACAGTGCTATCCTCGTAATGCATTTTATTATATATAACTACTTTCAAAGATAGTATAAAAGTCTCTGCTTTCGTATTAAGATTTTATAAAGATATGATATTGAATTGAGAATTATTTTAACCGAATCAAGGAAATTACCTGCTTTGATAAGTCTAAGCAATACCTTAATACTACAGTTTTTAATTGTAAACTCATTCTATATTTATAGTTGACAATAGATATTTCTATGTGATAAAGTGATACCCGTACAAAAAAATCAAAAGGAAGGTATTGACATGAACACTGCAGCATGCGAAAAAGAAGCTCCATCGCTTTCCAGAGATGAAGCCATTGCAATTTTAGATACTCCGGACGAAAAACTTGAGGCACTGATCGACCGTGCCAGCAGTTTACGTTACAAATATAAGGGAAACCGGGTAAGCATCCACATCCTTACCAATGCCCGCAGCGGTAACTGTTCCCAGGATTGTGCCTACTGTGCCAGTCATGTCGTTCCACTGCCGATATTGATAAATACAAATGGTAGATGAAGACAAATTATATCAGGACAATGATTTTGTAAATGATTATCATTTATCCAGACATTGTATCGGACTGAGTGGTATGAAATTTACAGATAAAGAAATCGAGGAGCTGGCCCGCAGATCCGCAAAATGAAAGAACACGGAACTCATCTCTGCTGCTCCATAGGCTTTCTCACAGAGCACCAGGCAAAAATGCTCAAAGAGGCTGGTCTTGACCGGATCAATCATAACCTGAACAGCAGCCGTTCCTTTTATCATAATATCTGCAGTACACATACCTTTGACCAGCGTGTCCGGAATATCCATATGCTTCAGGGACTTGGTTTCGAGATCTGCAGCGGCGGTATCATTGGCATGGGTGAAAGCAAGGCGGACGTTGTTGACATGCTTCTGGAATTACGTGAGATCCAGCCGGAAGCACTGCCGATCAACTTTCTTCTTCCGATCAAGGGAACTCCTCTCGGAAATGCAGATATTTCCCAGCTGACAACAGAATACTGCATGAAAGTCCTCTGCCTGGCAAGACTTCTTGTACCTAAAGCAGATATCCGATGTGCTGCCGGAAGAGAAGTTTATTTTAAAGGCGAAGAAAAAAAACTGCTCAGTGTTGTGGATTCTATTTTTGCTTCCGGTTATCTTACAGAAGGTGGCCAGGGAATCGAAGATACTCTGAAAACCATTACAGATGCAGGATTCACCTATGAGATCGAATCTGCGTAAGCATCCTTATGGCATATGATCTTTCATACACACTTACAGCATTTCATTGCTTACCCAAACCAGTAAATACATTACCTTTTTCAAAGGAGGCTCTTTCAATATGAATCAGACAAATACTGTCTCTGCACCACGTACAAAAACCTACGAGATCACCATGACCGCTCTTATGGCAGCTGTCACCTGTATACTTGCGCCGCTGTCCATTCCAATCGGTCCGGTTCCGATCTCATTTACCAATCTTGCCATCTACCTGTCCCTGTATCTTCTCGGATGGAAAAAAGGAACCATCAGCTATCTGATCTATCTGCTGCTTGGCCTTGTAGGTCTTCCGGTATTTTCCGGATTTACCGGCGGTCCTGCAAAGCTGGCCGGTCCTACAGGCGGTTACATCATCGGCTTTATCGTTATGGCTGTTATTGCCGGACTGGTAATTGACAACTGCCATAAGCCTCTGATCCAGCTCGTTGGTATGATCGCAGGAACAATCGTATGCTATCTTTTCGGAACTGTATGGTTCTGCATTGTTGCAGATTCCACTTTCAAAGCAGCTCTTGGAATCTGTGTAATTCCGTTTATCCCGGCAGACTCATAAAATGATCATCGCATGATCATCGGACCAATGATAAAGAAAAGAATTCGATAGGCTGAAACTCTGTACTAAAAGAGGCAGCAGGAAATTTCCAACATTTCCTGCTGCCTCTTTATCGCATTTCATTTTTCTTATCTGAGTTTTTTCTTCAGTTCCTGGATCAGTTCAAAATAATCTCTGTGTTTCATCTCCGGGAAAGCCTTAATGATTCTTCCCTGACCGAATACGGTATGGTTTGTGATAGAGTTTGACAGCTCATCAAACTGTGCCTGAAGCTCCGCTTTCTTCATCCGAAGCATTTCGGCAGATTTTTCTCTCTGAGCCACAGTCGCATCTCTGAGCTCTGCCTTAGCAAGAGCAACCTGAACCTTTCCCTCTCCCACCTTCTGTGCTGTATCAATGGTAGTTGTTGCCAGAGTATCACTGAGCTTATCGCTCACGATCCGCAGATCTGCACGTACCTTATCCAGTCGGGTAAGCTTCTTATTCAGTCCGCGGATCACCGCTACTGTTACAATAAAATCTGCCAGATACACCGCATACAAAATTGCCATAACAACCCATTCCAGTGTGGAAGGTGTATGAGAAGCCTGACGCTCCACATACTTCTGAAAAACCTTTACAACCATCACAATGGCAAGTCCCCATATCAGGGAAAACTCAAGACAGATATAGCCGTGAAAATTCAGCGGCTTATTGGAATAATCCCACCATCTTGCATGAAAGCATACATCCAGAAGCCATCCGCAACCAGCTCTACCGCAGTTGCAAGAACGATTCCAAACAGAAAGATCATTCCTTCACTCATCTGATGTCCGCCGCTCTGAAGCGTATTAAGCAGTGCAAACACGGAAAGTACACCAAATCCGTACACCGGGCATACCGGACCGTTGAGAAATCCCCGGTTTATAACCTTTCCTAATGTTACTGCATGGAAGATAACTTCAACGACCCATCCTCCAAAAGAATAAAACAAAAAATACAGACATATCTGAAAATACGTCATCCCGCAAATCATCCTGTCCTCCTCCTTTACAGCTGTCAAGATTCCGGCAGCTATTTCAGGGTCAGTACCATCACCTCTGCCGGGGTGATTTTGATTATATCATATCACCCCCTCATTTACATCCCTTTATCCGGTCATTCTTCAGAAACAATTTCTTTTTTCGCACGGGTGAAGTACAGAAAGAATCCGATGTTCAGAATGATTCCCACTGTGGTAGATACCGGTGCTGCAAGACCGATCTTTGTCAGGCTGGCATCCGGCTGGATACTCATGAAGTACGCCATTGGAAGTCGTACCAGAAGCGTCTGTACCAGGCCCTGGACCATAACCCAGATGGTCTGGTTGTTTCCGTTGAAATAGCCTATCATACTGAACAGAACAGCTGTAACCAGTGTTTCCGGTGCAAAGCCCTTCAGATAATCAAAGCCCTTTTGGATAACACCGGCATCTGTGGAGAAGAATCCTGCCAGTACATCCCCCTTCAGAAGGATCAGGATAAATACCAGGCATCCCACAGACAGACCAACTCCAATTCCCGTAAGCATAGATTTTCTCGCACGTTTTGGCTTTCCGGCTCCTACGTTCTGTGAAACAAAGGAAGCCATGGACTGCATCAGAGAGCTTGGAACCAGCATGGCAAAGTTTACGATCTTACATGCAACTCCGTAACCGGAGGATGCTTCCAGACCCAGGCGATTGACAAATGCGCACAAGGCCAAGAATGAAATCTGGGTCAGGAATTCCTGAAGTGCCAGCGGCAGTCCGATCTTAAGAAAACGTCTGCACTGGGGATTCAGCCGGAAATCTTTCTTTGTGATGGTAAACGGCAGCTCCTTCTTTATCAGCAGAACTACTGCAAATACAACACTTAAGGCCTGAGCAGAAACCGTAGCAATAGCTGCTCCTGCTGCATCCATATGTAACCCGGCTACCAGTACCAGATCTCCGATCACATTTACAATACATGCCACCAGCACAAACAGCAACGGAGATTTACTGTCACCCAGGCCACGGAAGATGGCAGACAGCAGGTTATACGCCACAATAAAGAAAATTCCGCTTCCACAGATCCGTACATAAGATGCAGTCAGCGCTACCGCTTCTTCCGGTGCCTGCATCAGCACGGAGATCGGATGTGCAAAGCCTACCATAACAATAAACAGCACGATCGATATCATGGTAAAGACGATCGCAGCCCCACCGATGACGGAGCTGATCTGCTCCGGTCTTTTTTCTCCAAGATAACGTGCGATCAGAACTGTGATACCCATAGCAAACTGAATCACTACAAAGGTAACCAGATTCAGTACCTGACTTCCGGTGGAAACCGCTGACAATCCGGATGTGGAACCAAATCTCCCCACCACAAGAAGGTCAACTGCACCATAGGCTGCCTGCAGGATCAATGCGCCGAGTACCGGCATCATAAATGCAACCAGCTTCTTCAGGATATTTCCCTGGGTAAAATCTGCCTTATCACTTGTCATAATCTACTCTCCTGTCACACATAATCTGATAAAATTTCCCGATGGTCCGGATCATACTGTCTGCTTCTTCTTCGGAAATCTCTGAAAGATAGGGCGCCAGACTGCTGAAATAATCCTGATCATACTTCTGGAAAGCCTCTCTCCTTTTTCTGTTATGGAGATGTAAGTAACGCGCCCGTCATCCGGAGATGTAAGCTTCTGCAGATATCCCTTTGCCTCCATTTCTTTCACTGTTCTGGTGACACCGGGACGTGGCAGGTTCATGGCATCACTGATATCAGAGAGCCGGATATCCTTTTTTTCCCTCTGCAGGGAATGGATCACATCCAGATACTGAATGTAGGATGGCATCACCCCCTGGGGCAGTGGCGGAAGCATATCCCGGATCCGCTTTGCCTGATAAAATGCATCAAACATCCGCTTGATCTTTTCATTTGTCATAAAAAAACTCCTCATATAATTATCTTAGTTAATTACTATTGATAATTATATGAGGAATTTATGGTTTGTCAAGCATGTTTTATTTTTCTGTTACAAAGTAGCTTTCTATTACAGAGTAACTTTCTATTAATCTATGCTTCTAATGCCTCTTTCAGAGAAGCTTCAAAGATCTCAAGTCCTTTCTCCATCTGCTCATCGGTCATGGTAAGCGGTGCAAGGTTCAGATATCTGGCCTGTGCCATCACACGCTCTCGGCTTAAATGTTCTGCATCCAGAATAGAGGAAGACAGCTGCTCTGCGGCGTTTCTGTCCTTTTCCTCCAGCACGAGTTTCCGGCTGTCGTTGGTGACACTGGGATTTGTCAGAACTACGAATTCTCCTCCATGGATATAGTTATTCAATCCTGTATTCACTTTTGATGCACTGCAGGCAGTCTGCAAAATAGCCCCATCGTACAGACTACTCCAGACCGTTTTCCCCTGCTTTCAGCTTCAGAACTTCTGTAAGCTCCGGATCTGCATCATATTTCTACAATTCATAAAACACTACTCCTCCCACTGATACTGCTTCATATCTACACATCCATTTGCCTTAAACTCCACACCCTCGTCTTCCAGAAGCATCTTCTGCTCTCTCCAGCCTGGTGCAGTACGCCCTGCATGGTTCACAACTCTGTGGCAGGGATACTTCCCGTAAAATTCTGCCATACCTAAGACTTTCCTACAAGACGTGAATTTTATCCCGCCCGATCAGCCGTGCGATCTGTCCGTAGGAGGCCACTTTTCCCTCAGGTATCTCTTCCACCACGGACAGTATCTCGTAGATTAAATCTTCATCCAGTATTTTCCCATAATTATTCCTCCGAAATCCTGCTGGCAATTTTCATAGCATGCTTTCATAAATAAAATATCTGTCTTTTCTTGGATGTCTGCACCAGACCGTCCTCTCAGCCGGAGTTTTACAGTGCAGTTCCTTTCTTTGGAACAAATAAACGGCTCATATCTGTACGCTCCAGCTTAAGAAGTAAAATTTTTTGTCAATTCCTCCGGCGTATCCTGTCAGACTTCCATTTGTTCCTACGACCCGATGGCAGGGAATGATAATGGAATTTCATTATGACCAACCGCACCGCCTACTGCCTGGGCCGACATATGAGAAGTATTTTTCATCACTGCCATTCTGCGCGCAATTTCTCCATATGTGATCGTCTGTCCGTAAGGGATCTGTAATAAAATCTTCCATACTTCCTGTCTGAATACTGAACCAGTGGGATGAAGTGGCGGAGTAAATTTCGGTTCTTCACCGGAGAAATATACATCCAGCCATTTTTTTGCTTCTGTGAGAATTTTCGTTTCCTGTGGAACATAATCTTCCGGAAGTGTATTTGCAAAATATTTCTGTCCTTCAAACCACAGACCGGTAAGTCCGATTTCATCTGCAGCAAGTAAAATATCTCCGATTAGTGATTTATATTTGCATGTGTATACCATATTTTCCCCCACATTCATTTATCTCTACATTTTTTTCTAATTCACTTTCTGTATCATCTTAAAAAACACTTTTCGCTTATACATATAGAATTTTCTTATCTTGTCTGCCTTTTTCCAATATCAGCTCCTGCAGTTTTTCATCCAATTCCCGTTTTTTATCTTCGGATAACTGTACCCAAACATCAGTAAGTCTGGCCATTTCCCGGATTACATCTTCATAGCCGTTAAGCCCCGCTATTGACATTCCACGGAAGCATAGAATGATTTCAGATCAATAGCTATATAGATATGTTCTTCTTTTTTATCCATGGACACACCTCCGGAAATTTTTTCTTTTCTTATTATATCAGAAATGTGTTCGATTATAGATTTTTTTCTCTTTTTCTGCAAAAAAAAAAACTCCTCCGGTTTTACTGCCGGAGGAGTTTTTTCCATTTTATGCGTTTTTCTTTCGATTTCGCTGTATCACACTGCTTTTAAAAGCTTTATACATTGCTGGTGACAACTCTGGTGCATCTTCATCTGGTACAATTGGTGATTTTTTTGCATTCATAACTTCCTGTATTTGCTCTTTTGTCGCTTCTGCCCTTTATTAATAGTAAATGTTTTGATCATAATAGAGCCTCCTCTCCGATTCCGTTGCCAACCTAGCTGAGATCAACCGAATGTTTTCTTTTCTTTCGGTAAACACCACAAATAAAACTTCACCAACACATCCTATAGCAATATATCTGTCTTCTTCTGTACTGTGCTCAAAATCATACATTTCTATGTAATTCTTATCTTAAAATACATATGCTGCAGTTTCGAATGATATCTTATGTTTTTTCTGATTGATCAGATTCTTTTCCTGATCCCACTCAAATTTCAATTAATCACTCTCCTGCTTTTTTCTAAGTATATCATACATGGAATTTTCAGACTAGTAAAATAAATATAAACAATATTATAATAGTATAAGAAAAAGCGGCAGAACCTCTATTTCTGCAGGTTCTACCGCTTTTATCTGAATTCCCCTCAAAAACTCTCTATACGTTATATCAGAACAGTCCTGTGATCTTACCGCTCTCGTCTACGTCGATCTTAGTTGCTGCCGGTACTTTCGGGAGACCTGGCATGGTCATGATCTCACCTGTCAGTGCAACAATAAATCCTGCACCTGCGGAAATCTTAAGATTTCTTACTGTTACCTCGAAATCTGTCGGAGCACCAAGCTTTGTCTGGTCGTCTGTTAAGCTGTACTGGGTCTTAGCTACACAGATCGGGCAGTTGCCAAATCCAAGTGCCTCCAGCTGTTTCGCCTGCTTCTGAGCATTTGCTGTAAGAACCACTTTCTTTCCGCCATAAACCTTCTGTACGATCTGGTTCAGTTTGTCCTCGATGGAGCCTTCCAGTTCATAAGCATATGTGAAATCATTCGGCTCTTCAACAAGACGGATTACTTCCTCAGCAAGCTTGATTCCGCCTTCGCCACCTTTTGCCCATACCTCAGAAAGTGCTACATTTACGCCAAGCTCCTTGCATTTTGCTTCCACAAAATCAAGTTCTGCCTTGGTATCGGTCGGGAATGCGTTAATAGCTACCACACATGGAAGTTTGTATACATTCTTGATATTACTTACATGCTTCAGAAGGTTCGGGATACCTTTTTCAAGAGCCTCAAGGTTTTCATTGTTCAGGTCAGCTTTTGCAACGCCACCGTTGTATTTCAGGGCACGTACGGTTGCTACAATAACAACTGCACTTGGTGTAAGACCTGCCATACGGCACTTGATATCCAGGAATTTCTCAGCTCCAAGGTCAGCACCGAAGCCAGCCTCTGTGATCGCGTAATCAGCAAGCTTCATAGCCATCTTTGTAGCTGTTACGGAGTTACATCCGTGAGCGATATTTGCGAATGGTCCGCCATGAACGATCGCCGGAACATGCTCCAGTGTCTGAACAAGGTTTGGTTTCAGGGCATCCTTCAGAAGTGCTGTCATAGCACCCTCTGCGTGGAGATCTCCTGCTGTTACCGGTTTCTGCTCAGCAACCTTGCCGTAAGTATATCCGATGATGATTCTGGAAAGTCTCTCCTTCAGATCTTTGATATCACTTGCCAGACAGAGAACTGCCATGATCTCAGATGCTACGGTAATGTCATATCCGTCCTCACGTGGCATACCGTTTGTTCTTCCGCCAAGTCCGTCTACTACATTACGAAGCTGACGGTCGTTCATATCCACGCAGCGTCTCCAGGTGATCTTTCTCGGGTCGATATTCAGCTCATTACCCTGGAAGATATGGTTGTCGATCATTGCTGCAAGAAGGTTGTTTGCCGCACCGATCGCATGGAAATCACCGGTAAAATGAAGGTTGATATCCTCCATCGGAACTACCTGTGCGTAGCCGCCGCCTGCCGCACCACCTTTGACACCGAATACCGGTCCCAGAGATGGCTCACGAAGAGCTACCATAACATTTTTTCCAAGTCTCTGCATTCCATCTGCAAGACCTACGGTTGTCGTAGTTTTTCCTTCCCCGGCCGGTGTCGGGTTGATGGCTGTCACAAGGATCAGCTTTCCGTCTTTTTTGTCTGTTTCTTTCAGAAGATTATAGTCGATCTTTGCTTTATATTTACCATACTGCTCCAGATACTTGTCATCAATACCTGCTTTCTCCGCAATCTTGGTAATTGGCTCCATTGTGCACTCCTGTGCGATTTCGATGTCACTTTTGAATCCCATAATGTTCTCCTTTCTCCGCAGCAACCGTCCGGATCTTTTTATCCCATAAAAAAGAGCAGTATTCGAATTTCTTCAAATACTGCCCAGACGGTCGACTCATCAAATCTCCGGCTCCCTTGTGGTTAGTCCACAATTCCGTCAGTCACCGAAGACCTTATTAATTTGATGACTGAATACTAACACATTTATCAGTACTTGTCAAGAAATTATCAAATTATTTTTTTCACTTTTAAAGTGAGCTGAATCTAATTTTCTGAATCATTTTCGTTTTATGTACCAGTACAGCAAAAATTAATATTCGCTGTACTAGTTTTCTCTCCACCTTCTGCACCATAAACATACATCTATACAGAGAAGTTTTCTTACCACACTTATGAAATCAAATCTGCAAATCCTGTAGATACCAGAAATAATATCAGCATTACAACCGGCACTACATAACGGATCATAAAGCGATATAACCCTGCCCGTTTGAAATGTTCCCCATTTCGTTCCACTTCTCCTATGATCCAGTCAGGGCCGATCACCCATCCGATCAGAATACTTGTCAAGAGTGAGATAAACGGCATCAGAAAACTGTTGCTGATATAATCCATCACATCCAAAAGCTGTCCAACGGAACCATTTGGCAGCTTAAGTTCAAAATACAGTTTGTTATAACCAAGGCAGATCAGTACTGCTGTAACAAGAGAATAGATTCCGACAGCACCACACATTTTCTTACGTGGTTTATGATAAAGTTCCATGCAGTTTGCAACCAGTGTCTCCATGACAGATACGCAGGAAGTCAGTGCCGCAAATCCCATCATCAGGAAAAATGCAATTGCTACCGGACGGCCAAATACTCCCATGGCACCAAAAACCTTTGGCAGTGAGATAAATATCAGGCTTGGGCCGGAAGCCATTCCATCCTTTCCGAGAAATACAAAAACAGCCGGTATGATCATCATTCCTGCAAGAAACGCAACGCCGGTATCAAAGATCTCAATCTGATTTGTTGCTTTATTTAAATTAACTTCATTTTTCACATAAGAACCATAAGTGATCATGATTCCCATAGATACACTTAAGGAAAAGAATAACTGGCTCATCGCATCCAGAAGGATCTCCAGGAAGCGTTTTACCGTCAATCCATGAAAATCCGGTTTGAGGTAAACAGCCAGCCCCTGCATACCGGTGCGGACAGTTCCATCCGTATCAGTATGGGACAGTGTCAGTGAAAAATGGCAATGATCACGATCAGAAGAATCAGCCCGGCATAATGATCCTGGAAAACTTTTCGATTCCCTTTTCCACACCACGAAATACGATCCAGCAGTCAGGGCCAGAAAATCAGCATAAATACAACGGGTGCAATATCTGATGTAATAAATGATGTAAGTATCCATCTGAAGCCGCATCTTTCCCATCAGAAATAATATAAGTAAAAAAATATTTTGCAATCCATCCACCGATAACAGAATAATAGGTCATGATCAATGCCGGAACCAGAAACGTTAAATGTCCTAAAAATTTCCACTTTGGATTAAGTGCTTC
>ENA-OQER01000781-OQER01000781.1-human-gut-metagenome-genome-assembly--contig:-NODE-781-length-16711-cov-3.646466_pt1 | contig 16711 bp, 21 predicted proteins | sample MGYA00242797_ERZ504639 | MGnify/ENA primary metagenome ERZ504639 (study PRJEB26092, sample SAMD00036306) | human gut metagenome | host: Homo sapiens | study: EMG produced TPA metagenomics assembly of...
TTGCTAAGGATCATATTCACCCTCGTAGAAAAAGGTGAATACTATGACGCAAACTTCATCAGGCAAGATCCAAGGCTCGTTAAACATAATTAACGTTAAAAAATGCGCTCAAAGCTTGCTCAATTAGGGAATGAGGGGAGATCTTACAGTTTTTAACCAATTGATAACTAGTGTGTTTTAAATGAAATGACAGAATGAAAGGAGAAAAGTGAACACCTGCATAGTGAGAGGATAGTGTAATGAACCGACTTGGCTGGTTTGCCGGACATGATAGGCTTGTCCGTCGGACCAGCTAAGCTGGTTCATGAAACATGCCGGCTTTTTCATCAAGACATGCTGACCTTTTAAGTAAAGGTGCTGGCATTTACCAAAAACATAAGGACATTTTAAAAAAACGACCGGTTCTTTTGAAGTAAACGACCAAAGCAACATATCCGGTAACATTAGTAACATGTGACCTGTGACCTGTCACGTTACTGACGTATGAGTCTACACGTATGTATGTGTCGGGCTGTACATACGGTAGCGTATGCCTATATATACGTATGTACTGTGTATCAAGTTCTACCGCAACTTGTACTAAGATGCACTATATCCTGTACCAAGATTCGCCATAACTTGTGCCAAGTTCCGCTACCTTTGCTGAAAATGGTAAAGGCAACTTGCAGGATAACAAGAATAGTTTTTCAGGAGAAATCCCGGCAAAAAAGTGGAATCAGTCCTTTCGACAGCTTCAGCCAGAAAAGCAGAGGAGAATTCTGCTCACTTGAAAGACGTGCAGAAGAAGGCTAAGCCGCATTCCTTGATGCAGGAAGTGACCACCTTTCTCACCTCCCACTACCACTTCTGTTTCAATGTACTGACCGAGGTAACCGAAGTGGCATGTCTGGAAAACGATGTGCCCGACCCCCATCTGCACTATGCTAAAGTTCTACAAACACGTACCCGAAGAGGAGTATTCCGCCTCTGCTTCCGCTTCGCTATGGTAGAGGATGATCTGCAGAAGGTACTGACCTTTTCCGTCACCCAGTTGTTCGGGCGTATGAAATCCATTCATCCTTCGGTCATAAGGAGCATGACCGCTTACAGTCTGAGCCGCATTCTGCCTCTGTTGGGCGGGTGCATACTGTCAAAGGGAATGTATATAGGGTAGTGGAATGCTAGATACCTTAATTACCACATGGGATAGGAGAATTAGAAGTCCTTTCTTGAAAGTTCGTGAAAAAGCGAACTTTATTCGTTAAATTATGCGGAAAGTTCACAATAAAGAGATTCCTTGATTTAGGAATATCCCCCGCACAATTGCCATTAAATAAAAGACTTTTTGTTTTGCTGTTATTGAAAGCAAAGTGGATATGGACTATAATCTCTATTCTGTTTCCGGTCTGAAAGTAACGTGCGCAAGGTGAGGGATAAGGCATGAGGTTATGCTGTCATCGGTGTGTATAAATCGGATGAATGGAGATAAAAAGCAAGACTTATTCTAAAAATAAATCAATATGAAAAAACTGTTATTATTATTTTTATTCTTGTGCTCGTTGGAAGTAGCACAGGCACAACCGGGTATCTCAACTGCAATACCTTCTGAAAAACCTTCAAAATACCAGAAAGATCAGATCAAGCGCAAGTATGGTATGTTCATTCATTTTGGTATCAATACATTCCATGATGTGGAATGGTCAGACGGATCTTTTCCGGTGGAAACTTATGCCCCTGCGGAGATTGACGCCTGTCAATGGGTGAAGACAGCGAAAGATGCCGGTATGAAGTATATCATCTTGGTGGCAAAACATCATGAGGGCTTTTGTCTTTGGGACAGTAAATATACTGATTATGACGTGGCAAGTTCGGGAATAAAACGAATGTGATTGAAGCCGTAGCTAGGGAATGTAAGAGACAAGGCATGAAGCTGGGACTGTATTACTCGTTGTGGGACAGGAAAGTCAATGCGGATGTTGACAATGTGGAGTCGGACAGGAAGTACAATACATACATGTTGAAGCAATTGGACGAACTGATGGACATCACGGAAAAATATACTAAAATAGTGGAGTTCTGGTTTGATGGAAGTTGGGTGAAACCCGGTTATCGCTGGCCGGTAGAAGGCATATACAGAACCATCAAAAGCCGTGAGCCGCAATGCCAGATCGGAATTAACTGGACGATAGGCGAGGATGCGGATCCCCATAATCCGAATGCGCCGGAGAAATCATATAAAATTATTCCGGAGGAACAGAAGGAAGGTGATCCTATCCGTTATTTTCCCAGTGACTTCCGCTTGGGCGATCCGCTTCTGCCCGCAAGTCTGATAAGAGAGTTTGACTTCAAGAAAAACCGGATGGAGCTGGTGGCCCTGCACGCTACAGGTTTCGGAAGGCCCAGCCAGGCGGCATGGACGGAAATCTTTGCGGATGGCCAGCCTCTGCGAATAGCCCGTTGGCCAAATGACTCTACGATTATGATTGGAAAATACAGGAATCGGGGATGGCTAAGGAAGGGAAAGAGGCTCCTTTCCCTGTATTCGGATATCAGGAAGAGCGCCCTTCGAGTTGGAAATCGGTAGAGAATATGTGGATAAGCGGATACTTTGCGCACGGTTATGCCGATGACATGATTTGTGTGGAAAGCATCGACACGATACATAAAATGATTCATACAGGGCAGCATACGGTATATGGATTTATGACAGGTGCGCTTGGCATCAATGGTTTGCCTTGAACCTGCTGGAGGGACTGGATGGGCCGGGCGAATACGTGATTGATGCCGGGAGAGGGAAGATGTATGTATATCCGCTTGCCGGAAAGATGGAAAATTGGAGTGTTTCTTTATTGGAAGGGCCCTTGCTGGCTATAGAGCATGGCAAAGATGTGAAGGTACAAGGCATCACTTTCGAGTATGGCAGGCATATCGGTGTCTATATGGAGAATACCCATCGTGCTTTAATTAAGAATTGCATTATAGCAATATGGGCGGAGTGGGCGTATCCATCGGAAAGGGAACGTTGAAGGCTGGTAACCAAAGAGGGCACGAGTCGGGAGGCAACCCAGCTTCGCGTGTCGTGGGTGATTTGATGGGAACGGTTTATCAGAACATCCTGTTCAACCGCGAAGGAGGAACGGAAAACGGAGTCGTGGATTGTCATATTTATAATGTAGGTGCCGGAGGTATCAGTCTGGGAGGAGGAGACAGAGCCTCATTGACCCCTGCCGGAAACTATGTGGAGAATTGCCGGATACATGATTATAACCGGATTGAGAAATCCTATCGTCCCGGAATATGGATGGATGGTGTGGGTAACCGCATCTCTAAATGTGACATCTATGATGCGCCCAGCATGGCTATCCTGTTTCATGGAAATAACCATGTGATAGAACTGTGTGACATAACGAATGTGTGTTCTGAAGTCGATGATCAGGGAGCTGTTTATTATGGTCGTGATCCTTCGGAGCAGGGAAATGTTATCCGTTATTGTTATTTTCATGAATTGAGTCCACGCCATCGTGTAACGGCTACTTATCATGATGACGGAGCTTGCGGAGCGGAAGTTTATGGTAATATTTATCACAAAGCAGGGTCTTTGCCGGTACTAATCGGTGGGGGACATAATAATCATTACCGGCATAATATATTTATAGATTCTCCTGTTGCCATTCATATAGATGCGCGTATGCAGGGCTGGGGCAAATTCATGATAGAGAAAGGTGCGATAATTGATCAGCGTTTGCAAACAGTCAATTATAAAAATCCTCCTTACAGTACGGCCTATCCTTTGCTCGCTGCATATTGGGACAATGACACTTCTTATCCAAAAGGCAATGTGATAGAAGGAAACTTGTTTTATAAGATAGGAAATGTGGTGCGCGGACAGAGCGAATGGCTGGAATTGTATAACAATTGGGCTACCGGTTCGGATCCAGGGTTTGTGGATGCTGCTGATCCGTTGAAGGGATTTAAGGATGATGCGCTCATTTATCAACGGATCAATGGATTCCCCCGGCTTCCATTTGAGAAAATCGGATGCGATTTATCCAAATGAAAGAGTGTGATGATAAACTTTCAAACCTTATAAAAAAATATCTTATTTCTTTAGGAACATTCCTTTCCCGATTGCCATATAAATAGAGAGTACCTTTGTTTGGCGACAAAGGATCAACTTATTTTTAAACTTTAAGTCATTACCATTAAATGGAACATCAAAACAAATTGATTTATGGCGGACTATTGGCGATATCCGCTCTGACCGGCTGTACGGAGCCGGTAACAGAAAAACCTTTGAATATTGTCTATATTATGACGGACGATCATACAGCTCAAATGATGAGTTGCTATGACAAACGTTATATGGATACACCCAATTTGGATCGGATAGCCAATGAGGGGGTACGTTTTACAAACAGTTTTGTCGCAAACTCTCTGAGTGGCCCTAGTCGTGCTTGTATGCTTACGGGCAAACATAGTTGTGAGAATAAATTTTATGATAACTCTACCTGCGTATTTGATTCATCGCAGCAAACTTTTCCGAAACTATTGCAGAAAGCGGGTTATCAGACTGCATTAATTGGGAAATGGCATTTGGAAAGTTTGCCGACAGGCTTTACTTATTGGGAGATAGTTCCCGGACAAGGTGATTATTATAATCCGGATTTCATCACACAAACCAATGATACCATTCAGAGACATGGGTACATCACTAATCTGATTACCGATGATGCCATAGACTGGATGGAAAATAAGCGCGATAAAGAAAAACCTTTCTGTCTGCTTATTCATCATAAGGCTATTCATCGTAATTGGATGGCGGATACCTGTAATCTGGCCTTATACGAAGATAAAGAATTTGCTTTACCCGATAATTTCTTTGACGATTATGAGGGTCGTTCCGCAGCTGCGGCTCAGGAGATGAGTATTGTGAAAGATATGGATATGATATATGATCTGAAGATGCTCCGCCCTGACAAGGAATCCCGTTTGAAATCATTGTATGAAAGCTTTATCGGACGTATGGACGAAAGACAGCGTGCCGCGTGGGATGCATTCTACGGTCCTGTGATTGATGATTTTTATCAGAAGAATCCGCAAGGAAAGGATTTGGCTAATTGGAAATTCCAACGTTATATGCGCGACTATATGAAAACAGTCAAATCACTGGATGATAATGTAGGACGTGTGCTCAATTATCTGGAAGAAAACGGGTTGCTGGATAATACATTAGTCGTCTATACATCAGACCAAGGATTTTATATGGGAGAGCACGGATGGTTTGACAAGCGTTTCATGTATGAGGAATCCATGCGTACTCCGTTGATAATGCGTTTGCCGAAAGGATTTGACAGGAAAGGTGATATAACTGAAATGGTACAGAATATAGACTATGCACCTACTTTCCTGGAACTGGCAGGTGTAAAAGTACCCGAAGATATTCAAGGCGAGTCTTTGTTACCTTTATTGAAAGGAAAGAAGCCTGCGGGCTGGCGTAAATCATTATATTATCATTTTTATGAATATCCTGCCGAACACATGGTGAAACGTCACTATGGAGTACGTACAGACCGTTATAAATTGATTCACTTCTACAATGACATTGATGCATGGGAACTTTATGACTTGGAAAAAGATCCTGCCGAGATGCACAATGTAATCAATGATCCTGCTTATAGTGAAGTATTGGCTGATATGCAGGAGGAGTTGAAGAAATTGCAAATCCAATATAACGATACAGACTTTGTAAAATAAAGACAATGAATAAGACATTCTTATTAAGTGTCATACTGGGAGTTTTATGCTTTCCGGTAAAGGCACAGATCTTGCCTGTACCTACACCGGTACAATTGCAATGGCAGCAGATGGAAACAACGGCATTTGTTCATTTTAGCGTGAATACTTATACGGATATGGAGTGGGGATATGCAACGAGTCCCCTGCCATCTTTAATCCGACTAAGTTAGACTGTCGTCAATGGATACGGACTTGTAAAGAAGCGGGACTGAAAGGAGTGATCCTTACTGCCAAGCATCATGACGGGTTTTGTTTGTGGCCGTCGGCTTATACGGAATACAGTGTGAAGAATTCTCCATGGAAGAACGGAAAAGGCGATTTGGTACGCGAATTTGTGGATGCTTGCCATGAGTATGGGATGAAAGTGGGATTGTACCTTTCTCCTTGGGATTGTAACCATCCTGATTATGGAAAACCAGAATACATCACTTACTTCCGCAATCAGTTGCGCGAATTGCTGACTAATTATGGGGAATTGTATGAGTTTTGGTTTGACGGCGCCAACGGGGGACGTGGTTATTATAGTACGGATTCCTTACATACCCGAAAGATTACCGCAGATTACTATCCATGGGAATCTTTGACAGAAATGGTATATGAATTACAACCCAACTGTGTGGTGCATGGTGGAAGTGCACAGAACATCCGCTGGGTAGGCAACGAGGAAGGGTACGCTTTGGAAGAGCATTGGAGTACAGTGAGAAAGCCGGAACTCTATGATAAAGGGATACCAAATGGTAAACAGTGGATGCGCGGACATGCGGATGGTACGTTATGGATTCCTTCAGAAACTGATGTATCCGTCCGTCCCGGTTGGTATTATCATGCTTCGGAAGACCATAAACTGAAATCATTGTCCCAATTGACTGACATTTATTATGAGAGTGTGGGACGTAACAGTTTGTTATTGCTTAATCTGACCCCCAATCAAGAAGGATTGATTCCTGAGCAGGATTCCTTGCGTTTGGTAGAATGGTATCGGCGATATACCTCTGAACTAAAGAAGAATCTCGTTAATCAGAAAATGAAAGTAACGGGCAAGAACCGTAAGAAGTTGAAATATACTTTGGATGGCAACCGAGGTACATATTGGAAGCTGATACAAAAACGCCTGTACTGGAAGTGGATTTTGGAAAAGAATTAACTTTCAACCGTTTGTTATTGCAAGAGTTTATTGAGAAAGGGCAAAGAGTAAAGCAGTTTGTTGTAGAATATTTTGATAATGGGAATTGGCAGAAATTGGATGAACAGACTACTATCGGTTATAAACGGATTCTGCGTTTTCCCGAAGTCACTGCTTCACGTCTGCGAATACGGATAACAGATGCATGGGAGGCACCTTGTCTGACAGAAATACAGGTCTTTAAAGCGGAAACTCCGCTGGATGCTCCTGTGATTACCAGAAATAAGAATGGAGAGGTGAAGTTGGTATGCAGCAATAAGGATGTTTCTATCTATTATACTACAGATGGTAAAGAGCCACAACCTGGTGTAAGCCTCGTTACCAGTCGCCTGTTCCGGCAGACGGTGATCGGATTATTAAAGCGATAGCAGTGGACGGAAAGAAAAAGTCAACAACTGCTACGCGTACTTTTACCGGCAGTAAGGCTCATTGGAGCACCTTGCCTGATAAAGCCGGTATGCTTGTTTTTGATGAAAACCAGCATACAACTTGGGTTGGAAAAGATGTGCTTGAGGTTGACTTGCAATCAGCAAAGGAAATGACCGGTATAAGCTATCTGCCTGATCAGCACGATGGCTAATGGAATTGTTGTAAAATATATGATTGAGATCTCTTTGGATGGAATCCGATGGGAAGAGGCAGCCCGTGGAGAGTTTGCCAATATTCAGAACAATCCTGTAGAACAGCAGGTAATTTTCCGGCAGACGCATAAAGGACGCTACATCCGTTTCCATGCCTTGTCAACAGTGGATGGTCAAAAGAGCATGGGGGTAGCGGAATTAGACATTTTATTTTCTAAAAACTGATAAGTAATGAAAAAGTATAACTATGTAGGATGGTGTATGGCCGGTAGCCTTGGTTTGTCCGCTATGTCCGGACAGGCTGCACAACCGGAAAAAAAGCAACCGCATATCATCTTGATAATGACTGACCAACAACGTTGGGATGCATTGGGATGTGCGGGAAATGAAGCTGTGATTTCTCCAAATGTGGATCGCCTGGCAGCCGATGGGCATTTGTTTTGTAATGCCTATACGGCTGCTCCAAGCAGTACTCCGGCACGTGCGGGTATGCTGACGGGTATGTCTCCCTGGCATCATGGCTTGTTAGGATATGGACAGGTGGCGGAGCATTATCCTTATGAAATGCCGCAGATGTTGAAAGACTTGGGCTATCATACATTGGGAATAGGAAAAATGCATTGGCATCCGCAGAATGTGTTGCATGGATTCGAAGTGACTATTCTGGATGAAAGCGGACGTGTGGAGTCTCCTTATTTTATGAGTGATTATCGTAAATGGTTCAATACGCAGGCTTTCGGCCTGAATCCCGACAGTACAGGGGTGGAGTGGAATGCCCACGGAGCGAAAGCGTATGCTTTGCCCGAGCGCTTGCATCCTACCGTATGGACAGGAGACAGGGCGGTAGAGGCGATAAAAGGTTATTCTTCTGAACGGCCTTTGTTTTTGAAAGTGTCTTTTGCCCGTCCGCATAGTCCGTATGATCCTCCCCGGCGAATAGTGGATAAGTATGAGGGCAGAAAAATACCCGCTCCCGTTGTAGGTGACTGGTGTAAAGATCTGGCAATAGATACTCATCCCGAAAAAAATCCTGAGGCGGCTGTAGGAAACTATGGAGTGGAATATGCCCGGAATTCCCGTAAGTATTATTACGCTTCGGTTACTTTTATTGATGAGCAGGTAGGGCGCATTGTGGATGAACTGAAAAAGAAAGGAATGTATGACAATGCGCTGATATGCTTTGTTGCCGATCATGGCGATATGTTGGGAGATCATCATTTGTGGCGTAAAACGTATGCTTATGAAGGTTCGGCAGCTATTCCTTTTATTATAAAGTTACCCGAAAACATGAAAAGTAGCCTGAAACCCGGTGAAAAAATAGAGGCTCCGGTGGAGTTACGCGACTTGCTTCCTACTTTTCTGGCATTGAACGGCTGCCGGATTCCGGAAGAAATAGACGGTCTGTCTTTACTTCCTTTATTGGAAAAAGGGAAAGCTCCCTGGCGTGAATATATTGATATAGAACATTCCACGCTTATTGGGCGGATAATTATTGGTGTGCTTTGACGGATGGGAAAATAAAATATATCTGGTTTTTCCGTACAGGTGAGGAACAATTGTTCGATTTGTCAAAAGACCCATACGAATTGCATGATTTGTCAAAAGCCAAGGCTTCCGGAAAGACATTGGAAAAGATGCGGAAAGCGATGGCCGGACATTTGCAGGAAAGAGGGGAAGAGTGGGTGAAAGACGGCAAGTTGGTCATCCGCAATAAAAATCTTTTATATAGTCCGAATTATCCAACAAATAAAAAATAAACCATGAAGAAATTAATTCTAACCTTTTCATTTTTAGTGTTGTTTTTCGACACTTTGCAGGCATCGGTATCCATTATCCCAATGCCGCAAAAGTGCATCGAAAAAGAGGCAATTTTACGGTAAATGACAAAACTGTAATTACGTTGTCAGTAGATAACGAGGAGATGCGCAATGCCGTATCTTTCTGGAATGATTTGTTTGATACGGCTGCCGGGTTCTCATTGGAGGTCTCTTCCACTCCCCGTTCTTCCAATGTGATTCGTTGCCGGCTTAACACAGCTCTTCCCAATGAGGAATCATACAAGCTGACAGTCTCTTCATCTTCTATCCATATAGATGCCAAAACCCCTAAAGGCATTTTCTATGCTTTTCAAACTTTGCGCCAATTATTACCTTCTGCCATTGAAAGTGACAAGCAGGTGGCGGAAAAAATAAAATGGAACATCCCTTGTGTGGTGATAGAAGATTCGCCTGCATTCTCTTATCGCGGAGTGATGCTTGATGTTTCCCGCCACTTCATTCCTAAGGAAGATGTAAAGCGTCACATCGACTTGCTTGCTTTTCATAAATTGAACATCCTTCATTGGCATCTGACTAATGACCAGGGATGGCGTATCGAAATCAAGAAATATCCCAAACTGACTACCGTCGGAGGTTACCGTAAGAAAACGATTGTGGGATATATGTGGGACAATCCTACTGAATGGAATACCAAACGCTATGGTGGATTTTATACACAGGAAGATATCAAAGAAGTGGTGGCGTATGAAGAAGCGTTTTGTGGAAATTATTCCTGAGATAGAAATGCCGGGACATAGCGTGGCGGCACTGACTGCTTATCCTGAATATTCCTGTACCGGAGGACCTTTTGAGGTGGAAGGCCGTTGGGGTGTTTTCAATGACATTTATTGTACTAAGGAATCTACTTTTACCTTTATGCAGGATATTCTGGATGAGGTGGTGGAACTTTTCCCTTCTAGCTATATCCATTTAGGCGGGGATGAGGCCCCTCGTATCCGTTGGAAAAATTGTGTACACTGTCAGGAACGGATGAAGCAGGAACATTTGACAAAAGAGGCTGAATTACAGACTTATTTCATCAATCGGATTGAGAACTATCTGAATACCAAAGGAAAGAAAATTATCGGTTGGGATGAAATCTTGGAAGGAGGTATTCCGCAACGTGCTACCGTGATGTCATGGCGGGGAGAAAAAGGGGGAATTCATGCCGCGAAAGCCAGATATGATGTCATTATGTCTCCTAATATTTATATGTATTTCAATTGTCTTCAGTCTAAAGTCAATGAAAAGAAAATTGGAAATCCCAATCGGGTGATTACTTTGGAAAAAGTTTATAATTATCATCCGGTTCCCGAAGTCCTGAGTGCGGATGAGGCCAAACATATTAAAGGAGTACAGGCCAACTTGTGGACGGAGTATATGTCTGCGCTCGATGAGATGGAGTACATGCTTTATCCGCGTGTGGCAGCTTTGTCCGAGGTGGCGTGGAGCAAAAAGGAAAATAAGGATTATGAAAGATTCTGTACCCGTTTGGAGAGCATCCGGCGGCATTATGATGTGTTAGGAGTAGATTATTGCAAGAAAATCAGTAATGAATAATCTGTCAGTGATGAATATGAAAAGAAAAATACTATTTGTTTGTTTCGCCTTCCTTGCTTTGTTGCAAGGGTGGGCGCAACACACCTGGCAGGCCGGTCCGGTCAATTTAGAGCTTATTCAACGGGGCGATTCGGAATTCCCGTCCGGTTTTTCCGCTTTCTCATTGAAGGATCATTTTATTTGGTGTGGTTCGGCTATTCAGGCAGAGGAAGATGGAAAGTATTATTTATTTTATTCCGCTATGGAATCAGACCGGAGCACCCTAGATTTATAGACGCTTGGTTGCTGGGGTCGATGATTGGAGTAGCCGTATCCGACTCTCCTTATGGGGGATATAAGGATATAGGTATTGTCTATAACAAAGATGGATATCGTCCGGACAGCTGTTCATGGGATGCACAGTCGGTTCACAATCCGCATATCAAAAGATATAACGGAAAATACTATTTGTATTATTGTGCTACGGTGGATCCGGGTGGAAATGCTCATGTAAAGGGAAAACTAAGCAGAAGAGACAGACTCCAGCAAAATCAAAAGTTGGGGGTACTGTGCTTTAATTCCATAAAAGAATTACTGGAAGGTAAATTTTCATGTAATGAGCAACCTTTACTTGCTCCACGTACACGGGTGAAGCCTGATAATGTACTGGACCCCTCACCTGAAGGAACCGTAACCAAGCCTGATAATCTCATTTTAGTCAATCCGGCAGTGGTATATCATCCTTTGAAAAAGAAATATTATCTTTACTTTAAAGGGAATGTCTATGATCCTACTTGGCGTGGTGTGCATGGAGTGGCCATAGCCGATGCCCCCGAAGGCCCTTTTATTGTGCAGGATGACTATGTATTTGAGTTTGAAACAGGGGATAACCAGAAATTGAATGCGGAAGACCCGTTTGTATGGTATCACCGGAAAGACAATTGTTTCTATGCTGTTTTTAAAGATTTCACGGGAGGATTTACAAAAGGTGAGCCGGGATTGGCCATCATGTATGCTGAAGATGGTATACATTGGAAACTTCCTGAACATTCTTTGTTTATGAATAAAGAAATAATTCTAAAGAATGGAGAGCGGCTAGAGGTAGATCGGTTGGAACGTCCTCAGCTGTTATTGGATGAAAATGATGAACCGATTGTGCTTTATTCAGCTTGTTCCATTACTCCATTGAATATGAAACAGGATGGGAGCTCGTTTAATATCCAGATTCCAATTCTTCGAAATAAGTAAGAAGGATATGGTATAAAAGCAGTCCGGCATATGGATGAATATCTGTGCCGGACTGCTTTTTTATATTGTAACGGAAGAAATGGAACTTTTGATAAACCTTTCGGACACACGCTTGTTTATGATAAGTTCATGTTTTTGACATGAGTAACATAAATCTATTGCAAAGACTAATGAAAGAAAATAGACCTCCTTTTTTGCCATTTTCGCAATCTTGCTTTAACTATTTTAAAGTAAGGGGCTTTATTGGATTTTCGGAACTGTGTATCAGAACATTTCATCCTGATTCACAAAGATATATATGTCCCTATTTGTCCGATGCGCATATTTTGGAGTTCCGGCTTCCGGCGGCGACTATAGAGTGTGTTATCAATAAACAAGGTATATGCATTGAGGCTATCATGTTTACCGATTAGTAAGTGGTTTTGGTTTAATCTTCCTTTTTCATTTCTTAATAATTAAGCCAAAGTTTGAATGAAGAAAGTTTTTCTTCACTGATGGTGATTTGGACTTTGTAAGGAGGAAGGACACTGATTACTATCTTGCCATTAAAATAAGGTTCGGCACGGTCTATGGAAGCAATGCTGATAATAATCTAACGGTTGGCGCGAAAGAACTGTTCGGAGGCTAACTGCTCCATTTGTTTATTCAGAGACAGGTTGATTATGTGTTCTTGTCCTTTTTGGGTGACGGCAAAGGTTATTTTGTTTTCAGAATAGAAATAGGCAATGTCCGTTACTTGAAGAGACCAGAAAAGGCCAGCTCCATAAAAAATCATCTTCTATAATGATTGCGTTTAGTTTATTCATATGCTAAAGGTACTTTTATGGTAAACAAATTGTTTGCTTTGGTGACTTATCATGCTTTCGGCAGCACAGGAAGAAAGTAGTGCGGCAAGGCTTAATAATGGCATGGAATGTACGTTAATCTTCATGTTTTGTCTTTTAAGTTTGCGACAAAAGTAAAGATGGAAGGGAGAGCAGCTGGGAAAGAAAATGCTGAAGCCGGAAAAAGAAGATCGAAAAAAGGGAAATGCATCCTGAATAATTTTATCAATGAAGTAAAAAAGATTTATTCAGGCAACTTTTTATACAGAATAGCTGTTTTTATCAGTAAGATGATTAATTATAAACTCTAAAAAACAAAGCGTATGTATTTTATTTGGTACATTATTATCGGAATTATTGCTGGTTTTGTTGCCGGTAAGTTGATGAGGGGAGGGGGGTTCGGTCTCTTTATTAATTTATTGGTTGGTATTGTTGGCGGTGTTCTGGGCGGCTGGGTATTCAGTTTGTTTGGTATTGCAGCAACAGGTATTATGGGCAGTCTTGTAACCTCTATTGTGGGAGCTATATTTTTGTTGTGGATTGTTTCTTTGCTCAAGAGGTCTGATATTTCCTGAATTGGTAGTAAAAAGGAACCGTCCTGACGACACGCTTGTCGGGGACGGTTCCTAAACCAAACAAATCAAAAAATATAAGTATATTAACTAATTGCTTCCACCTCCTAAAGCGCGGTAAAGCATGATATGCAGTTTACAAGATTCCACATTCAGAGCGATACGTTCCAATTCACAATCCAGGAAACGTTCATCGGCCGACAGTACATCCAGATAGCCTGCGAATCCTACTTTTAAACATTTCATTTGCATTATAAATAGATCGATGATGGATACGGCTTTCTTCTTCTTTCAACTCTTTGCGCTGGTGCATTTGATGATGCAGTAATGAGGTTTAATACTTCTTCATAGGCTTTTAATACCGTTTCGTGATATCCTAACAAAGCGATGCGTTGCTGGCTTTTCGCATCATTCCATAATGCACGTATAGTATTTTGTTTGAATATAGGTGCTGTGATACCTGCGCCGAGATTGTAAACCAGGGATGCAGGAGCTGTAAACCATTTATCCAGATCAAATGCGTTAAAACCTCCGTTTCCTCCAATCACGATGGATGGGAAGAAAGCTTTTCGCGCTGCAGATACGTCGGATTTACTAGCTAATAATTCCAGTTCGGCAGCCTTTATATCCGGGCGATATTGCAAAAGTTGTGACGGGATCCCTGCATCTGTGGGAAACTCATAACTACATGCTGTTTCAAATGACACTCGTTTCACTTTGAAAGGCAGTCGTCCTAATAAGGTGGCGATGGCACGTTCCTTTTCACTTATTTGCTGTTCGTTTGCAAGCAGCATTTCTTCCAATTTAAGGCGTCGTGACCGGAATTGGTCTACAGAAGTCGGGTTACTTCACCTTCTTTCATCAGTTCATTGGTTAAATTATAAGCATCTCTGGCTGTTAGGATGGCTTCGCGTAGCACATACCGCTGTTTGTCCAGTCCTATTAATTCAAAGTAGTGTGTACCTACTTCTGATATCAATAAAGTACGTGCCAGACGCATAGCTTCTACAGACTGCATCCAGCGGGATACGCCGATCGTTTTTTATCGGTTAGCTTACCCCATATGTCAGCTTCCCATTGAAAATTAAGTCCTAGATTGAAATTCCGATAGGGATCTGGAATATGTTTGTCTTTTTCTAAATCGGGAGTGTTGGTGGTGCTGTTACCAACTCCGTCCATAGTGTACTCGCCAAAACGTTGTACTCCACCATCAATGCCTAATGAAAGATCGGGCAGCAGCGCTCCTTTTCCTACTCGAACTTGTGAACGGGCAACGGATATCCGTTCTATAGTTTGAAGGAATGTGTGATTATTATTTAACGCTTCGGCTATATAACTTTGCAATAACGTATCTGGAAAAAATGTTTTCCATGACAAGGAAGAGATAGTGGTGCTGTCCGTTTCCCTATCCATATAGAACTCGGGTAACTCTATCTTTTCTGTCGGAGTAAGGGAAGGGGCTTTGCAACTTACCATAATCAGACAGAAAGCCCCCATTATTAAACCTGTTTTGTTTATATTGTTATTTTTCATCTTCTTCATCATAGCTGACTTTATTACGGTTAAGATGTGCAGACCAACTCTCGAAAATAAGGTAAAGTCCAGGTACAAGGAAGATTCCTACAAATGTACCGATAAACATACCTCCGGCGGCGGCTGTTCCGATGGAACGGTTGCCCAAAGCACCGGCTCCGCTTGCCATTACCAACGGAATGAGTCCGCATATAAATGCAAAGGAGGTCATCAGGATGGGACGCAGACGGCTTACGGAACCTCTAACGGCAGCATCAAAAATGCTCATTCCCTGCTTGCGGTACTGATTGGCCATTTCCACAATAAGAATGGCATTTTTACCTAGCAGACCAATCAGCATCACTAAAGCTACTTGGGCATAAATATTATTCTCCAAGCCTGCCAGTTGCAGGAAAAAATAAGAACCGAAGATACCTGCCGGCAATGAAAGTATGACGGGGAAAGGCAGTAATAAACTCTCGTATTGTGCTGCCAGCAACAAATAAACAAATAGCAGGCAGATACCGAAAATAAAAACAGTTTGTCCACCCGAGTCTTTTTCTTCACGAGTAACCCCTGACCATTCTATATCATAACCGCGAGGTAATGTTCCTTTGGCAATTTGTTCCACAGCTTCGATAACCTCTCCTGAACTGACTCCTTCGGCAGGTTCACCTGTAATCAGGGCCGAGGTAAACATATTGTAGCGTGTAATCTGGTTAGGACCGAATATACGGTCCATCGTCATAAAGTTAGAGTAGGGTACCATATTTCCGTCCTTGTTCTTGGCATAGAACTTATACAGATCTTCAGGATTCATACGATACTCTGGAGAAGCCTGTAACATCACCTTATACATTTGTCCGAAACGAATAAAGTTGGATGAGTAGAAACTGCCGATATAGGATTGGAGTGTTTCCATGGATTCATTTAAATTTACTCCTAATTTAGCTGCTTTAGCAATATCCACTTTCAGCAGATATTGTGGAAAATTAGGATTGAATCCTGAGGTTGCTCCCACAATGCGCGGATCTTCATTCAGCTTTTCTACTAATGTATTGGCAACATCGGCGAATTCTGCAAAGCTGCCTGCTGTTTTATCTTGTAAACGAAGTTCGAAGCCGCTGGCATTACCGAATCCCGGAACTGTAGGAGGCAGGAAGAACTGAATATCCGCATCTTTGATATGTGAGGTACGGTCTTTGTATATCTCTATAAGTTCGGCTGCTGTTTGATCGCGTTCACTCCACGGGGTGAGATTAATCATACCCATACCGAAATTGGCGCCTTCCGTTTCAGTCATCAAACTATAACCTGCTAATGTGGAGATGCTTTCAATTTCTTTGAAAGGAAGCAGTGCAGCTTGTACAGCGTTCAAGGCTTTTTCGCTACGTTCCAATGTTGCTCCCGGAGGCGCATCTACATTAACATAAATCATACCTTGGTCTTCATTGGGAATAAAGCCTGAAGGAAGTACTTGACTCATGCCGAAAGTGGCAAGGAAGAAAATAATCAGTGTGGCATAAGTGATTATTTTCCGGCTCAAATACTTGTGTAATCCGATATTGTATTTCTTTTCAAAGCGTCGTACCGACGGTTGAAGAAAATAAAGAAACGACGTAGCCATCCTGCTTTTTCTTCTTTTTTCCACAGAAGAAAT
>ENA-OQER01000782-OQER01000782.1-human-gut-metagenome-genome-assembly--contig:-NODE-782-length-16703-cov-1.720741_pt1 | contig 16703 bp, 27 predicted proteins | sample MGYA00242797_ERZ504639 | MGnify/ENA primary metagenome ERZ504639 (study PRJEB26092, sample SAMD00036306) | human gut metagenome | host: Homo sapiens | study: EMG produced TPA metagenomics assembly of...
TTGCTGGCAGCAATCTCGAAGCCTTTAATGGTGTGAATCAGCCCCATCACTTTATCATCGAAATGCGTAATGCGCGGATGTGGGCGTCGCGCCATCGCGCCCCAGCTTACAGGTCATTTCTACCGCCCAGTCTGCCGGAATATTATCAATATGCCCATGATGCGGGATATTAACGTAATGTTCAGCTTGCTTGTCGTTGTAGATAGCGTTGATCACTTCGCACGCTGCATCAGAGTAATAAGCCCCACCGCGCTGTTCCAGTTCTTTCGGCTTAACTTTCAACTCCGGATTTTTATACAGCTCAAAAAGTTGTTTCTCGACTTTCTGTACTACCTGTGCTCGTGCGCCGCCTTTGTAGTATTCGCCCATTTCAATAGCCAGCATCTCTTTCTGCTTGAAGTAATACAGCAGATAAGAACATGGCAGCAGATTTAACGAACGAATTAAGCCCTCACTAATGGCAGATCGAAAATATTTTTACAGAGGACGCTTTTAACTGCCCTGACGCCACACCATCAAGCAATTCGGCAAAGCGCGACTTGCCATTTACCAGCACATCCTTAATGAACACCATATGGTTGAGGCCGAACAGATCGATAGATAAATCATCGCTGTCTTTCAGCATCAGAACATCGCGAATAAACATCTCCATGCCGATCGGAATATTACACACGCCGATAAAGCGTTTAAATCCGGTATGACGATAAACGGCTTCAGTGACCATTCCCGCCGGTTAGTGAAGTTAATCACCCATGCATTCGGACAAGTTCTTCGACATCTTTTACGATGTCAAAAATCACCGGAATGGTACGCAGACCTTTAAACAGACCGCCCGCGCCGTTGGTTTCCTGACCAAGATAACCATGACTTAATGGAATACGTTCATCCAGTTCGCGCGCCGGTAATTGGCCTACGCGCAGTTGGGTAGTAACGAAATCAGCATCTTTCAATGCTTCGCGGCGATCCAGCGTTTTATAAAGCTTCATCGGGACGCCAGCGTTATCAATCATCCGTTGGCAGAGTTCAAAAATGATATCCAGTTTCTCTTTACCATCTTCGACATCCACCAGCCATAATTCGCTGACCGGCAATTCGTGATAACGCTTAATAAATCCTTCCAGTAACTCCGGGGTATAGCTGCTCCCGCCACCAATAGTGACGACTTTTAATTTCTGGCTCATAATTTCTCCCTTCAGTACAGAATACTGATATCTGGCATATCTGCCCCCCCGGACATAAATAATCCAGCAACAGTACAGATATGTGAATTGTCAGGTATAACGACTTACTGATTAAATTCAGTCAATTTCTTACGATAGCTCTTAGGCGTAAAGGACGTTAATTTCTTAAACGTTTTAATAAACAAACTCGGGCTACTATAACCGGCCTCAAACGCAATATCCGTCACGGAATAGTTGGTCATTTCCAGTTGTTTTTTGGCAAAATTAATACGGATCTCATTAATAATCTGCATTGGTGTTTTGCCATAATATCGTTGAGTCGCTCGCGTCAAATATTCCTGTGATTTGGCTGACAACGTCACCATATTCTCCAGCGCCGATTCACTAAACTGCTCTTTATCATGCATCTTTTCTACCGTACTTTTCAGCCACTGCGGTACATCATCAATCACCTGTTCTTCGCGGTAATGACGTAAACGGTTAATGACATAAAAAGTAACCATCTCAACAAACTCTTCCAGCCCTGTTTCGCGGAAATTCAATGAAGAAATCACTGTTTCCACATAGGTGAGAAAAGCGTTATTGGTCCGGTATACCTGCGAAGCGACAAAGCAATAAGGCAACAACGGCAGGTAATGCTGCTCAAAAAAGCGTTTACTGATCCCAACGTTCAATATAGCGTGGCACCAAACTCATAAAAACTTGATGGTGCGAACCTAACGGAATAAAACAAAATCGCCCCGTTCCAGTAACACGCGCTTACCGTTAATCTCCTGGAAATAACGCCCGGTTAATACCAGAGTAAATTCATAATAGTCGTGCTGATGCAGCCCGCTGATACTCTCAGTTTTGTTATAGATAAACACATGGAAGTTTTTGCCATTAAACAACTGCTGTTCTCGGGCAGTGGCAATTTCCGGCGCGTTAATCACTGGCTGCATCATCGACTCCTTATGCCTTCAGTTTTTCATGAAGCTCAATTAATTCAGTAATCAGTTCACGCGCAAGCATGGACGTCATTAAATGATCCTGAGCGTGGACCAGCACCAGACTCACTTTAATCTTACCTTCGCCCGCATCGCCTTCAATCAGTTTCGTCTGTACCAGATGCGCTTCATTCAATGCCATCCGTGACTGATCCATCATGGCTTTTGCTGCAGCAAATCGCCCTGCTTCGCCTGTTTCAGTGCGCATACGCCAGGCTGCGCGCTTGTCCGGAGTTGATGATAAGCCCCATCACCACTTCTTCCAGCTCTTCAGCTTCTGTTTGCGTATCAGGAATATTATCGAGATCCATCATACATCGTTCCTCTCTCTTCTTACCGGCACGATTACCCGTACTGGCATCGATTAAAAATTTCAGGGCGTTAGCGATATCTTCTTCGCTTTCTTCTTTATCAATCGCATTTTGTGCTTTGTTAGCCACCACAACAAAGGGCAGATAAATTAACGTTGCGATGCCAAGGTTGAAGAGTGCGACCAGCAATGCGGCGACGCTACCGTTGGTGTTAAAGAAGGCTCCCAGACCGGTTGGCATGGTCCACGGTGCAATATTGGTCACCGGAGGAATAATGCCCATGTAGTACGCTGCGAGGGTGATTGCCGCCAGAATCGGTTGTACCAGTACAAACGGGATAAACATCACCGGGTTCATGATAATTGGCAGACCAAACAGAATCGGTTCGTTAATCTGGAAGATGCCGGACGCAGCGCCAGTTTTGCCACCTGACGATAATCAGCACGGCGAGATGCGATAAAGATAGCCAGGATCAGGCCTAAAGTCGCACCACTGCCACCGAGGAAAATAAAGGAGTCCAGCATCGGCTTGGCCCAGATATGGAAGGTCTTACCGGCTGCCAGCGCCGCTTCGACGGAACCATATTGCTGATAGGTCGCGATATTTTCCAGCGCCCACGGCGTCATAATGCCGTTGTCCAGTGCGGTCAGCGCCAGCGCGCCATGAATACCGAAGAACCAGAGCAGTGGAACAAAGATCACATAGGCCCAGCCCACCACGCTACCCAACGATGCCAGTGGGGTTGAGATGGTATCCATAATGATCTGATGGAAGTTGGTGCCCCAGGTATTCAACGCCCAGGCAATAATCCCCATCACGGAAAGAATAATAAAGCCGGGAATTAATGCGAGAAGGAACGCGATACTGAAGCAGGTACGCTGTCGGGCAGTTTAATGACCCAATTGCGGCGGACAATAAAGGTAAACATTTCTGCCACCACCAGGCCAATAATAATCCCGGAGATGATATTCGCCCCACCTAACCAGTTTGCGCCAACCGCATAGGCCTCACCGACACTATATGGGGTGACGGTCATAAATGCTGCAACGGATAACAACCCGGCCGCCAGCGCATCGACTTTACGCTCTTCTGCCAGCGCCATGCCAATAAAGAACGGTGCCATTAAAGACATTATCCCTAATGTTCCGTTATATACGTTGCCGCCAATACCTTTCAGACCATTAAGTGTTTCAATGGTTGAGGCGTCGAGGCGAATACCTAAGGAATAAAAAAACGACCCCTCCCCAAAGCTTAGAAAAACGTTGTTAATTAATACAAACATGGCCCCCGCAAGGGTTAACGGCATTAAGCGAATAAAGCCATTTTTGATTGCATTAACGTGTGGCTGCTTTCCTATTTTAACTGCAAAAGGGAGGAGTACCTTTTCAAGCGATGCAATAACATTACTCATAGAAAAATACCCTTAAAAACCGCAATTTAAATATTGCGGTATTGATTTATGAAATAACTCTTTGACGGGAAAATTTAAAATAAATTAATTTGCTGCGGCTTTTTTAATCGCTGCAACCGCAGCCTTAAGCACGCCTAAACCATCGACTTTGCCATAAAGCAGCGAGTCAATTACTTCAACCGGTTTGTTGGGTAACAAACGCTGGATTTCGGGCAACATATAAGCAATCTGCGGCCCTAATAACACGACATCGGCATTCTGACCTTTTTCACCAGCCAGTGTTTCCGGAAATGCTTCAATAATGACCGGAACTTCATATTTTTCTGCCTGTGCGCGCATTTTGATACCAGTAAGAGGTAGACATGCCCGCAGAACAAAACAGATAAATGTGTTTCTTTTCCATAAAACTGCCCTCATCGACGATTATCTGTCAGCCAGACACTCCGCAAGCCTTAACCTGCTTCCATGCTCTGGGTAACTTGCGAAACCAACATGACTTTTTTTGTGGCTGAAAGGAGTATACGGTATAGACCTGAGCAATAGTATTTCTTTGACCTTGTAAATTGTCTCTCCTTGACCTGCGGTTATGACCCTCTTCACATTTCGGGCAAATAATTCGCGAAGATAATTAAGACTCAGGCCAAAAAAAAACCGGCGCAATGGCCGGTTTCCGTTGTTACTCAAGCTTTCAGACGAAGTGATTACTTCGCAGCCTGTGGATCAGTGTCGTATTCAGCACAGGTCTGATAACCGGAGTTGATGACATGTCCGGTATCATCTAACGCGACAAAGTAGGTTTCTGCTTTACCATCACGTTGACCCAGAATGTAGGTCTGGCAAGTACCACGAGCATGGATCATGCTCACTTCAGACGAAGGTTTACCCGCAATTTGTGCAACCTGCGCCCGGCTCATGCCTTTTTTGACGTCTTTCACCACAGGCTGTACAAAACTGGTCTTTGGTACGATCATAAGCCGTACAACCCGCCAGCATGGTTAATACCGCCGCTGCACTCAGAATTCCTGCCATATTCTTGTTCATATTCCGTCCTCTTGTTTATCAGCGTGTTAGATAAGCCTGGAATACATTGGGCGCTTTTTCAAGCCCGTGAACGAAACGGCTCCGCTTTCAGAGGATTCCTGTATGACGTTTTAACCACCATTCAGCCCGCTGTCGCTTGTCGTTTCAGTAGCAACGGGTTAGCTTTAAGGAAGTTTTGTCTTTTCTGTCTGGAGGGGTTCAATGACATTGCAACAACAAATAATAAAGGCGCTGGGCGCAAAACCGCAGATTAATGCCGAAGAGGAAATTCGTCGTAGTGTCGATTTTCTGAAAAGCTACCTGCGAACTTATCCGTTCATTAAATCACTGGTGCTCGGGATCAGCGGCGGTCAGGACTCCACGCTTGCCGGTAAGCTGTGCCAGATGGCGATTAATGAGCTGCGCCAGGAAACCGGCAACGAATCACTGCAATTTATTGCCGTACGCCTGCCCTATGGTGTTCAGCCGACGAACAAGATTGCCAGGATGCCATTGCCTTTATTCAACCGGATCGCGTATTAACCGTTAATATCAAGGGCGCGGTATTGGCTAGCGAGCAGGCATTGCGGGAAGCAGGCATTGAACTGAGCGATTTTGTCCGTGGCAATGAAAAAGCGCGTGAGCGGATGAAAGCACAATATAGCATTGCGGGTATGACCAGCGGTGTAGTGGTGGGCACCGATCATGCAGCAGAAGCCATTACCGGATTCTTCACTAAATATGGTGACGGCGGTACGGATATTAATCCGCTGTATCGTCTCAACAAACGCCAGGGTAAACAGTTGCTGACGGCATTAGGTTGCCCGGAACACCTTTATAAGAAAGCCCCAACGGCCGATCTGGAAGATGATCGCCCTTCTCTGCCAGATGAAGTGGCACTCGGCGTGACCTATGACAATATCGACGACTATCTGGAAGGGAAAAACGTACCTGAACAGGTCGCCAGAACAATAGAGAACTGGTATCTGAAAACCGAACATAAACGCCGTCCGCCAATTACCGTTTTCGATGATTTCTGGAAAAAGTAATAATTTGCACATAATGGTTTGTGCGAAAAAGAGTAATTTGTTCACGCCGGATGCGGCGTGAACGCCTTATTCGACCTACAAAACTATGCAAATTCAATATATTGCAGGAGTCGAATAGGCCTGACAGGCGTAGCACGTCAGACGGTGTAACCTTTGTCATCGACCCGCCTCTTTTTTAATCGCTTCCCGCCTGTTACACTGGATAGATAACCAGCATTCGGAGTCAACAGTGGTACGGCGTTTAACTTCTCCGCGGCTCGAATTTGAAGCTGCGGCAATTTATGAATATCCCGAACATTTACGTTCATTCCTTAATGACTTACCCACCCGACCAGGGTGTATCTGTTTCATGGCGAAAGTGACACCATGCCGCTCTATATCGGCAAAAGCATTAACATCCGCAGCCGCGTCCTTTCTCATTTACGTACCCCGGATGAAGCCGCCATGCTACGGCAATCCCGACGCATCAGCTGGATCTGCACCGCAGGCGAAATCGGCGCTCTGCTCCTTGAAGCGCGATTAATCAAAGAACAACAGCCGCTGTTTAATAAACGGTTGCGCCGCAATCGCCAGCTCTGTGCCCTGCAATTAAATGAAAAGCGCGTCGATGTGGTGTATGCCAAAGAGGTGGATTTTCACGAGCCCCCAACCTGTTTGGCCTGTTTGCCAATAGGCGCGCAGCTTTGCAAGCATTGCAGAGCATCGCTGATGAACAAAAAACTTTGTTATGGCCTGTTGGGACTGGAACCGTTAAGTCGCGGTCGTGCATGTTTTCGTTCAGCGCTAAAACGTTGCGCCGGAGCATGCTGCGGTAAAGAGAGCCATGAGGAACATGCGCTACGCTTGCGCCAGTCTCTGGAGCGTTTGCGGGTGGTGTGTTGGCCTTGGCAAGGTGCGGTGGCACTGAAAGAACAGCACCCGGAAATGACTCAATATCATATTATTCAAAACTGGCTGTGGCTGGGGGCGGTTAATTCGCTGGAAGAAGCGACAACGTTAATTCGGACACCCGCCGGGTTTGATCACGACGGTTATAAAATTCTTTGTAAGCCGCTGCTTTCCGGTAACTATGAAATTACTGAACTTGATCCGGCGAATGACCAGCGAGCCAGTTGATTTCACTGAACAACAGTTTACCTTGCGGTTGTAAAAGCCGCAGGGTGTGCCTGCCATCGAACCAGCACGCGCCCTGGTCGGTAGTGAGCAATTTATCGCCCAGTTGCCACGCCCCCGTTAATCACAAACACCACCCCGCCGCGTGAGCCAAAGGTAGTAAACGTACGTTCGGCAATTCTGACTTTCGCCTTACAGACATCCAGGCGTGTCATGATGTTGAAATCCATCGACATCTGCCTGCCGTCAGTTTCGCTTTTACCACCTGGTCCGCCGCAAAGGCAAAAGGCTGTAACGGTTTTAAGGTATGGTTAAAGCGGTCTGCGCTTTCAAGGAACATCTCGCCGCCTTCCAGCAACGTCACTATCCTTTCCATGCCGGGAAACAAAGAAAACTCCCCATTCGCCGCGATGGATGCAATGCTGGCACGCCAGTAAAAATCACGTTTTGCCGGTGGGAAAGTGCAAATTTCGCGCGTTTCACCGGCAGCGTTTCGCCACAGATTCACCGACATTTTACGCATATCAAAGTATTCCATACTCGCTCCCGGCCCGTTCTTTTCATTGTTATCGTTCAGGTAACCGTGGATGGTTATCGGCAACTCGGGTGATTTACGTTAGTGGTGATCAGGCTTTTTTTACAACTGTTTGAGAAGAGAAAAGAAAACCGCCGATCCTGTCCACCGCATTACTGCAAGGTAGTGGACAAGACCGGCGGTCTTAAGTTTTTTGGCTGAAAGATTATTCAGCAGTTGCAGGCATTTTACCTTTTGCCGCTGGACGTTCTGTCAGACGCTTCTCAAAATTAGCATTAAATTGCTTTTTCTGTTCCGGCGTCAGGATGTTGTAAATTTTGTTCTGGGTTTCCATGTGCGCCAGCATGTTAGCTTTGCGCTGTTCTTCCATTTTTGCGATCTGCGCTTCAGCTTTTGCTTTATCGAAGGTATCGCTGGCAATGATGTCATGCATTGCGCGGCGTTCTTCCAGCGGCGGACGTTTCATCTGGTCACGCTGGCCTTTCATGATTTCGCGGATCTGCTGTTTCTGCGCGTCGGTCAGGTTCAGGTCTTTGAACATCATGTCCTGATGCGGACCGAACTTGCCTTTGTGGTGCATCATCGGCTTCGCGTCAGCCGGTGCTGCGGTAGTGGTGTCTGCGGCATGGGCCAGGTTAGCCGCGCCAAGAGCAGGTAGAGGCAACAAACAGTGCAGTTAATTTACGCATATTCTATATCCTTCCTTTCAGTTATTTATTACGGCTTTCTTAAGTAGCGTGCCGTGTTGACGAGATTAACTTTACTGACTTTAGCGTCAATTAATCAGAGCAACGGTAAAACAATGAAAGTGTAAAAAACACTTTTGCGCCAATTATGGAGAAAAAAAGAAAATTTGATGGAGAGTGATGAGAGAATAATACAACACGATGATTTTGCAGAGATTATGAAGAACTATACCGGATGACTGGTGATAAATAAAGCAAATAACCAGGATTAATCTGTATTAATTTATAAGAAAGCAACTTAATACCCGCAGAATGATTTCTGCGGGTAAGTATTAGCTTATTTTTTCGAGCATTAATCCCGCGCGTAATCCCAACGCTACCAACGGATTAGGGAATAACACATACTCTACATCATGGGTTACGGTAAAACGTTCCTCTCCGTCCTGCGCCAGCAATGTTCCTTTCTCAAACGCATAAATTCAGCGTGTCACTTGCCATATGCATTTCGAAGGACGCGAGTGGCGAGTAATTTGCGAAACCACCCGATAACGGAGCGGCGGTGTTCTCACGATACCGACACTCTCACCAGATAGCAGCGCAGCAATTGCGCTGGCAGTTACTGCAAACTGGCGAAGATCGTTTTGCCCAAAGGGCAACGCTTTGCCAAGTTCCAGCGTACAGGCCAGCGCGCCAAAATGTCTGGCGCTGAAATGGGTAAACGTACCACCAGGTTCCTGATGGAACACCAGCGCCTCCAGCCCCGCCGCACCCAGCCACGTCAGAAATTTCTCGTCCCAGGGAATGTCGCGTTGCGGTAATACACCGAACTGCGGATGCAAGGAGCCAACGAATTGCGGTATGTAGATCAAGGTGCCAGCGCACAGATTCTTTGCCCAGGTCATAAAAATCTTCCAGGCACTGTTCCAGTTCGCGCGCCCGACAGGTTTCTCCGCTTTCAGCAAATAGCTGCCACGACCGCCAAACATTCGATTCATATCGCTATGGCAATAACGTTTCCCTTGCTTCAGCGCAGGAGGATTCCCGAGGATCACCAGCAACCGCCAACGTAACGGGATCTCGCCGTGAGATATCGCGCCAAGCAACGCGTCCAGCATCTCCACAGGTGCCGTCTCATTACCGTGTATTCCCGCTGAAATCACCAGTGCGCCTTGCGGTGGCGTTAATGGCGTCAGTTCCAGCACACCATCGCCCAGCCAGCGCCAGCGAACGCCGTTGATTTCTCGCTCGGTGATAACCGGTTTTTTACCCGTTAAGGTCAGAGCAAGAAAATTATCCATTGCCCCCTCCCTCGCGCTGGAACGGATAAACCGAACCGAGATTCAGTAATTGGCTCAATACATCCAGTGCTTCCCGCCCTCCGCGCAGCAATTGCGGGTCGGCCAGATCGGCAGCAGTAAGGCGATCGCGGTAGTAACGATCCACCCAGTCATTGAGCGCATTAAACAGCGTATCGTTCATCATCACCGCCGGATTCACCGCCCGGCGTTCTTCTTCTGTCAATACCACCCGCAACCGCAGGCACGCCGCGCCGCCATTCGCCATGCTTTCACGTAAATCAAAGACTTTTAGTTCGCTAATCGGGTTGTCAGCGGCAAGGAGTTCATTTGAGATAACCCCCATACTCCGGGCGTGTTCCCGACACTCCTGAGGCAGCACCAACATCATGGAACCATCATCGCGGCTCAACAGTTGGCTGTTAAACAGATAGGTAGACACCGCATCCGACACGGAAACCTGAGTTGCCGGAACTTCTATCGCCATAAAACCGTTCACCCGCGCACGCAGGTTTGCCAGTAACTGTGACTGGCGAGCGAACGCCTGTTGGTGGCAAAACAGCACCTGGCGGTTACTCACGGCAATCACGTCATTATGAAAAACGCCCTGGTCGATAACGTCCGGGTTTTGCTGGGCGAAAATCACCTGTTGGGGATTCACCTGATTCAGCCTTGCCACCGCCTCGCTGGCTTCGCGAGTCTGTCGCGCCGGATAACGGGAAGGCCGGGTATCATTGCCTTCTTCTCGCCCGTAGACAAAAAGTTGCATACCCGGCTCACCGTAATGACCGCCGAGACGATTGTGGTTTGCCGCCCCCTCATCACCGAGCAACGCTACCTGCGGCAACGCCGAATGAACGCTAAATTTCTCTTCGTCGTTAAAAATCGCTTTTAAAAGTGATTCGGTGACGTGCGCTTCCAGCGAGCGGTGAAATTTATTGTTCAGGTTGGCAACGGTGAGATGCACTTTGCCATCCAGCGTATCGGCAGATGGCGCGATCGTTGCCGCATTGGCTACCCACATTGGCGAAGCGGAACTGACGCTGGAAAGCCAGTGCGGTGCCTGGCGTGCAACTTTTTCCAGTACCTGCTCATCGCTACCACTGAATCCCAACTGACGCAGCACCGGAATAAACGGACGCTCGTGCGGCGGGATCACGGCCTGGGGGAATCCCGCATCGGCAAGGGCTTTCATTTTCAGTAAGCCCTGTTTTGCCGCCTGTCGCGGGTTAGACACCTGAAAACGGTGACGGGTAGAGGCTTCATTACCAAACGACAGGCCAGCGTAATGATGCGTCAGCCCTACCAGCCCGTCGAAATTAACTTCCCAGGCGTTCATCGCACCACCTCATCGGAAAATCCAGCCCGGGGTTAAGCGTTGCGGGCAAAGTTAACGAGTCCGACTCCAGGCTCGCCATAGGCCATGCGCAGTAATCTGCGGCATACCAGGCGCTGGGGCGATGGTTACCGGATGCACCAATGCCGCCGAATGGCGCGGTACTGGCAGCACCAGTAAGCGGTTTGTTCCAGTTAACAATCCCCGCCCGCGCCTCCAGCAACAGTTGATCGAATTTTTCCCGCTCGGGGGAAACCAGACCGCAAGAGAGTCCGAAGCGAGTGTTATTCGCCATTAGAATCGCTTCCTCGAAAGAATCATAACGCCAGACGCGCAATAACGGTCCGAACACCTCTTCATCTGGTACGCCAGCAACGCCTGTCATTTCAATGATCCCCGGCGTCAGCAACGATGTCTCTGATTGTAATAAGCGCGGCGCAAGCAGGTTCGTCCGCCCATCGCTTCCAGTTGCTGCCAGGCAGTAACCACCTGCTGTGCGGCCTGTTCAGAAATCAGCCCGCCAATAAACGGCTGCGGTTCGTCATCCCAGTTGCCCGGCGTTAATCGCTGGCTGACGGCAACCAGACGAGCAAGAAACGCATCGCCCTGCGCTCCGCTTTTGAGCAATAAACGGCGGGCGCAGGTGCAGCGTTGCCCGGCTGTGACAAACGCCGACTGAATGGTCAGATGGACAGCCGCGTCGATATCCGCCACCTCATCGATAATTAGCGGATTATTACCGCCCATCTCAAGGGCGAGAATTTTCTCCGGCTGACCGGAGAGCTGGCGATGCAGCTGGTAGCCGGTATTGGCGCTACCGGTAAACAGCAAACCGTCGAGATCCTCCAGCGCACTCAGCGCCTGACCCGTTTCACGCCCGCCCTGCACCAGGTTCAGTACGCCCGGCGGCAAGCAGCCTGCTGCCATAAACGCATTACCGCTTCGCCACTCCACGGTGTCAGTTCGCTGGGTTTAAAGATAATGGTGTTACCTGCCAGCAATGCCGGAACGATATGTCCGTTCGGCAAATGACCAGGGAAATTATACGGCCCAAACACCGCCAGCACGCCGTGCGGGCGATGTCGCAGGCTCGCCGCACCGTCCGGCATTTCACTACGCTGCTCGCCGGTACGAACGTGATACGCCTTAATTGATATTCGCGATTTTATTGATCATCGCCGTCACTTCGGTTACCGCTTCCCAGCGCGGCTTACCCGTTTCTCTGGCAATAATCGCGGTTAATTCGCCTTTATTCCTTTCCAGCAATCCGGCAAAGCGTTCGACAACGACCTGACGTTCAGCCAATGAGAGCCGCGCCCAGCGCGGAAACGCCGCACGGGCTGCGCGACAAGCCTGCCCGACCTGAGCGGCATCGGCATCATTGCCTTGCCATAACACCTCGCCCGATACCGGATTACGCTTCACACGCGATGCGCCCTGGCCCGTTATCCAGTCACCGTTAATCCATAAAGTCATGCTGTTTTCTCCTCTGCGCACAGGCGCACCAGACGAACGCGATCCCCTGCGTGGCATTTGAGGGCATCCAGTTGTGCGGCGGTTAAAATCAAACGCTCGGTTGCCGGATCGGTACGCGCCAGCACCACGCGGAAATGGTGATAATTTTCATTGGCGACCAGGCAGGCCGGAAAATCGCCCTGCGCAGGCTGCCCTTCTGCCACTTCCACCAGCCGACTTTTACGAATGGCGCGCACGCGGTCGATGTCACACTCAAGCGTTGGCCCGCCGTCGAAGATGTCGATATAGTTGCGGTAACGAAAACCTTCTTTCTCCAGCACCGCGCGGGCAGGCGCGGTTTGCGGATGTACCTGACCGATGACGTCCTGGGCTTCCTGGGATAAAAAGTGGGTATAGATCGGATGTTTCGGCATCAGTTCTGCAATAAATGCCTTTTGCCCGGTGCCGCAGAGAAAATCGGCGCGGCTAAAATCCATCGAAAAGAAGCGTTTACCGAGGCTTTGCCAGAACGGTGAATAGCCGTGTTCGTCAATCACCCCGCGCATTTCAGCAACCACTTTGTCATTAAACTTGTCGCGAAAAGCCGCCATAAACATAAAGCGCGATTTCGACAGCAAATAGCCGTTGCCCTCTTTGCGCCAGTCCGGGTCGAGAAACAGCGTGCACAGCTCGCTGCTGCCGGTGTGATCGTTACTGAGAAACAGCGTCGGCAATGCGTTATAGACATTCAGCTCTTTTGAGGCGTGAACCAACGTGCCGACGCGATAGTTGTACCAGGGATCGTTCAGCCCAACCGCCACCTCAATGGCACAAATCCCCGCCACGGTGCCTGTCTCGCTATCTTCCAGCACGAACACATAGCCCTGCTCACTTTTGGGCAGTTCGCCTTGCCAGGTTTTGATTGCCCTTTCGATACGCGCCGAAAGCGTGGCTTCATTGGCGGGAAGCGACGTCAGGCCGCCGCCCGTTTTGCTGGCAAGCTGCATCAGCGCCGAGACATCTGATCGCTCAACGGGACGGATGACCATCATGATGAACCTCGGCTAACAAAGTGTTCGCAAGCAGCTGCAAAGCGATCCAGTCCGGTCGTCACCTCTTCTTCGCTGACATTGAGCGCAGGCGCAAAACGCACCACGTTGCCACCCGCAATCAGTACCATCACGCCTGCTTTCGCCGCTTCCTGAGAGATCTGTTTCGCTTGCCCGGCGTAATCGGCATTCAGTACACAGCCAATCAGCAAACCTAAGCCGCGAACTTCACTGAACAAACCATAGCGGTGATTAATAGTATTAAGACGCTCAACAAACCAGTCGTGACGCTGTTTAACGCCATTAAGCATCTCTGGTGTGTTGATGAGCTCCAGCACTTTGCCTGCCACCGCCGAGGCCAGCGGATTACCGCCATAGGTGGTGCCATGAGTGCCAACGGTCATCACGCGGGCGCACTCTTCGGTTGCCAACAACGCACCGACCGGGAAACCGCCGCCCAGCGCTTTGGCGGTAGTTAACAGATCAGGCGTCACGCCGTAGTGCATATAGGCATACAGTTCCCCGGTGCGCCCGACGCCGGTTTGTACTTCATCAAAAATCAACAGCGCATTGTGGCGGTTACACAATTCACGCAGACCTTGTAAAAACGCGTTGCTGGCTGGCACCACACCGCCTTCCCCCTGGATGGGTTCGACAATCACCGCACAGGTAGAGTCGTCAATCAGCGCGCTGGCAGAGTTAATATCGTTATATGCAGCATGACGAATATCCGCCGGCAGTGGCGCAAAATCCTGTGAATAGGCTGGCTGCCCACCCGCACTGACAGTAAACAGCGTGCGACCATGAAACGCATTTTTGAACGCCACGATGCCGCTCTTATGGCTGCCGTAGCGGTCGTGAGCGAATTTACGCGCAGTTTTAGCGCCGCTTCGTTGGCTTCCGCACCGGAGTTACAAAAGAAGACGCGATCGGCAAACGTGGCGTCGATCAATTTTTTCGCCAGTCGCAGTACCGGCTCGTTGGTGTAACCGTTGCCGGTATGCCAGAACTTACTCGCCTGTTCGTTCAGCGCTTCACGCAGTTCCGGATGCGCATGGCCCAGCGCGTTCACGCAATGCCACCCGCGAAGTCGATATACTCTTTCCCCTGCTGATCCCACAAGCGCGAACCTTCGCCACGTACCGGTATAAAGGGTGCCGGAGCGTAAACAGGTATCATCCATTCATCAAAGTTTTCACGCGTAATTGGCTGAGACATAGCGACCTCTACAGTAAATAATTCGTTATTTATATGTTAACAATAAGTAATGTTTGCGCTGTAAATGTAGATTGCAGGGTTCGTGCCAGCCAGTGATAAAAGTGCATAAACGGCGGAGGCTAACTGGAAATCAAGGAGTTATAACCAAACCATATGCATTTAAAGTGCATATAAAGTGAATACGTTTGCGATGTGGGTGAATAAAAAGAATAAAAAACGCAATGTTATGCAGAAGTAAAATATAATTCTGGAATTGTGATCATTGACGAAATTTACTGGAAATTACTGCGCCATTCTGACGCAGCGCGCACCAAAAGCGGGCATTTTTTGCGCCATCGTTGACATCATTAACAACCATCGATCAAATCACTTAACAACAGGCGGTAAGCAACGCGAAATTCTGCTACCATCCACGCACTCTTTATCTGAATAAATGGCAGCGACTATGAAATTGTCTCTTTTAATATCAACGGCCTGCGCGCCAGACCTCACCAGCTTGAAGCCATCGTCGAAAAGCACCAACCGGATGTGATTGGCCTGCAGGAGACAAAGTTCATGACGATATGTTTCCGCTCGAAGAGTGGCGAAGCTCGGCTACAACGTGTTTTATCACGGGCAGAAAGGCCATTATGGCGTGGCGCTGCTGACCAAAGAGACGCCGATTGCCGTGCGTCGCGGTTTTCCCGGTGACGACGAAGAAGCGCAGCGGCGAATTATTATGGCGGAAATCCCCTCGCCGCTGGGCAATGTCACCGTGATCAACGGTTACTTCCCGCAGGGTGAAAGCCGCGACCATCCGATAAAATTCCCGGCAAAGGCGCAGTTTTATCAGAATCTGCAAAACTATCTGGAAACCGAACTCAAACGTGATAATCCGGTACTGATTATGGGCGATATGAATATCAGCCTACAGATCTGGATATCGGCATTGGCGAAGAAAACCGTAAGCGCTGGCTGCGTACCGGTAAATGCTCTTTCCTGCCGGAAGAGCGCGAATGGATGGACAGGCTGATGAGCTGGGGGTTGTCGATACCTTCCGCCATGCGAATCCACAAACAGCAGATCGTTTCTCATGGTTTGATTACCGCTCAAAAGGTTTTGACGATAACCGTGGTCTGCGCATCGACCTGCTGCTCGCCAGCCAACCGCTGGCAGAATGTTGTGTAGAAACCGGCATCGACTATGAAATTCGCAGCATGGAAAAACCGTCCGATCACGCCCCCGTCTGGGCGACCTTCCGCCGCTAATTTAGCAGCTCTCCTGGCTCAAACTGGGTCAGGAGAATTAACCTTGAGAAAAATCAACAAACTGTCAGTAATGATTTGTTGCCTGCCGTCCTTTGTTATACCGTCACTGCGTTTTTAGTTGTCTGACCACTTCTCTATTATCAAGTTTGATATAGGAAACTCCACGATGAACGCTGAGCGTAAATTTCTTTTGGCCTGTCTTATTTTTGCGCTGGTCATTTACGCTATCCACACTTTCGGTTTATTCGATCTGCTCACCGATTTACCCCACTTACAGACACTCATCCGCCAGAGCGGATTGTTCGGTTATAGCCTCTATATTCTGTTATTCATTATTGCCACTCTCTTTCTGTTACCAGGAAGCATACTGGTGATCGCTGGAGGAATAGTTTTTGGCCCGCTCTTAGGGACACTACTCTCATTAATTGCCGCCACGCTCGCCTCCTCGTGCTCATTCCTGCTGGCGCGCTGGCTGGGACGTGATTTACTGCTGAAATACGTTGGTCATAGCCATACCTTTCAGGCCATTGAAAAAGGCATTGCGCGTAACGGTATTGATTTTCTTATTCTGACCCGCTTAATCCCGTTGTTTCCTTACAATATTTCTGCAGGCAGAGGAAGTGAAATTTACAGTTTCTGATACTGCAGATGTTCAAAAAGTAGAAATGAAGGATGCTGTTCCGGTTGGACGAATCATCATCAATAAAAAGGTGAATTTGTCAAAGAAGTTACCTGGAAAGATATGCTGGCAGGCGGCATGGACGCAGCATTTGGCTATGTTACAGGTTCTTTGAAAGATGTTACTTTGAAA
>ENA-OQER01000783-OQER01000783.1-human-gut-metagenome-genome-assembly--contig:-NODE-783-length-16691-cov-2.082468_pt1 | contig 16691 bp, 21 predicted proteins | sample MGYA00242797_ERZ504639 | MGnify/ENA primary metagenome ERZ504639 (study PRJEB26092, sample SAMD00036306) | human gut metagenome | host: Homo sapiens | study: EMG produced TPA metagenomics assembly of...
AAGAAGTACAAAGATTTACCGACACCTCCCTTTCCGCTGACCACTCCAATCACATGTTTGATATTTGGAATATGCATTCATCGCTTCGAGCATACTCTGCGGATTCTGAGAATTATGGGAACATCCCTCACAGCTTGCTTTGGAACAGGATGATGCTCCGCTGCAACTTGAATTTTCTGGCATAATGATAGCCTCCTTGTTAATTATTTAATGATTTATTTATATAGACTGCCCAGTCTTTGGAATGGGTAGTATATGAAATAAGCTTTTCCGATAATTTTATCTTTGCTGACATAGGTATGATCCCAATATCTGGCATCATAGGAATCATTCCGGTTGTCTCCAAGCACCAGATAACTGTCTTTGGGAACCTCAAACTCAAACGGTCCGGTTGCCTCTGTCCATGTCTCTTTCAGGTAATCCTCCTTCAAAGGAGTCTCAGAGTCATTGATATAGATTTTCGCATCCTCAATGGTAACCTTTTCTCCGGGCAGACCAATCACACGCTTGACGTATTTTTGCGTTTCGTCATCCGGGAACCGGAAAATCACGATATCTCCTCTCTTCGGTTCTGAAAACTGATACGCCAGCCGCAGCCCGAACAGGTCATCGCCCGGTTCAATGGTATGCTCCATCGATCCGGTCGGGACTGTTGCATTGATGATCACGTAATTCTTCAAAACCATCGCCAGCGCGAAGGCTGCCAGCAGAGTGATCACCCAGCTGAGCACTTCGCGCAGAGGCGAAGTGGCTTTCTCCTTTCCCTCACCCTTTGGATCATTATCCATCTTTATTTCTTCTGTCAATATTTCTTTTTTTTCTTCCATAATCACCCTACTCTCTTGGTGCAAACCACCAGTCAATAAAATCTTCCCTGCGGAAAACCAGTCCCACAAGTCCCAGATCCACACGTTCTTTCTGTGTCAGGGTCTGCGCAATAAATTCATTCACAGATACATCAAAATCGCCTTCCAGGCACCAGATACAGCTCACTGTCGGCACATTCTCCTGATTTTTCCAGTCATCTACGAACGAACCGCCGAAATCAACAATCTTATTCCAACGATGCTGCGTATTGATAACCCGCTGCTTGATATTCTCATAGATGACCTCCATCATCCGGTGAACTTTCGGGTGATACATCACAGGCTCAAGAATCCTTAAGAGTCGGTGCTTTGGATTGACACGCAGTTCCAGCGTTCCGTTTGCCGTATTCGTCACCATACAGAAAATCTCGTTATCCGGAAACGTTTCCGGCCGCAGATGATACTGATAACGATATGGTACCACACTTTTTATCATATGGAAATCTGCATCCATTTCTTCATATATAACACCCGGACATTCACTGCTTATCACATAGTGCATGCTACCCTGATAAGGCGCCAGAAGCTGGCAGAACAGATCTCGGTTCTTTTCGAATACAATCAGCTGGTATTCTGCCAGAAAACGCCGGAAATCCATAATATGGTTCTGCCTGTAATATATAAACAGCCCCTTGCTGATAAATGCAATCCTTATGCTTTTTCCGGTATAACCCTGAATAATTGTTGCAACCGGAAGTTCAATCTCTCTCCCTTTTAAATAAACTTCCACTGTGACAGCTTTGCCAAGCAGCTGCATCTCTTCTTCATACTCTGTCAGAACCGGCTGCTGTCCGCTGGCAATATACTGGTTCAGCCCCAGCGGATTGGATGCAAAATGTTCTACAATCCGTCTGCCGATCAGCCTGCGCAGCTCCGTCAGATTTCATCATGCGCCACATCATCCCTTGCCAGACGCAATGTCAGGAATTTTTTCCGTAAATGCAGATGATACGTCATATGCCTGAGCCACTCCGGTTTTAACCCAGATCTTTCTTTTCATCGGTCACAAGAAACCCCTGCTGATACAGGCAGGATGTCCCGATCAGTCCCTGATGTTTGGAATTATAAATCCAGATACACCCCTCCATCAGTTCATCCATGATACGAATCGATATGATTCCAAGAATATCCGCGAACGGATTGTCCATGATATGATTCTGTTCTCGCAGCGTCACGCTTTTTTCATCAAAGGAAATCTGAATGGGAAATGGCTGATACAAGCATTATAGTGCTGTACTGCGTGCACCAGCCTCTGAAGGACAGATTCTTTGCATATTCGGCCGTAACACCAGCGTAATTCTGGTTCCGGACTGTTCCCGGTTGGAATTGATATATTCCATCGTTTCCGCCCCTTCAATCCATTTTGCGGTAACCGGCTCTAACGACTGGCGATCCGTAACATTCCACGCGGTATTTACCGATTTGTCCTTTCTCGACTCAATCAACAGTGCCCGTGCAACCATAAATCCGGAAAGCATACCGACTCCAAACTGCGCCACCGGTTCATAATGAAGCTGCTGTGCGGAAAAATCCTCGCTCTGATAAAAACTCACGCCGATTTTGGCAACATACTGCTCAATATCCCTGGCATTGATTCCGATTCCGTTATCCTCAAACACCAGACGCTGCGTTTCGGAATTATACTGAATGGAAATTTGAGGAGAATTACGGATTTCGCATGGAATTTAAGGCTCTTGCCTCCTCCATCTCCAGAAACTCTGTTCCCCAGCTCCATTCCAGCGCCGCCCTGGTATTGCATGCATCAATGGCATTTTGAAGAAACTCCCGGATATAAGCATCCGGATCTCCGTAAAACTGCGTACTTGCAAAGGTCGATATGATATTTTCCTGATCCATACCTACTTTGCACTGTTTCATAGCTGTTCCTCATTTAATAAAATTGCCTGAACCACAAACCGCTTATCTGCCTCTTTGCTCACACAGGTTGATAAAGTCAGCAGATGACTGTCCACCGAAAGCTGGATTTTGTCCTTTACCTCCGGCGAATTCTTGGATTTTTTCACAATGCTTTCAAGATAACTTACACGTCCCTCTTTCGTTGAAAAGTCATTGGTGTGCAGAATATGTGCATCGTCCGTCTTATATGCCGCAAAAATCTCATACACGAGCACCTTTTCCTTTGTATACACATATATTATACGGAAAATTGTTAAAAAATGTCTGGTCTTCATAGTTGTGGAGAGAAGCAAACATTGTGTCATTGCGCATATTGTGCCCATACACGACGGTATCAAATCCGTAAACTCTTTACTGTTTGCCTTCTCTGTATAAATACATCCAGGATATCCCCTGGTACCATTCATATTGTATTTCAGATAATAGGAATCATCACTCGGATGCTGTAACACCGGATAATCCACCCCGGTTCCCGGAATGTAGATCCATGCGTAAATATCCTGATTGACCCCCTTTAATTTTTCCAGTTTAAATTTTTCTGTGGAATTTCTATTCCTTTTTGTTCCAGTTCGCTGTCTTCGGTCTGCACTTCCTGTGCCACATTCTCCGTCTCAGTCTGCGTATCTGACGGAATATGGATCTGATTATCATTCACCTGATTCTGCAGATCATTTACCTGGGCAGAAAGCTTTTCATATTCTTTCTGTGCATTCTTCTGAACCATCCAGCTTCTTCCAAATATTATGAGTACCACGATCAATACAACTGCCAGAACAATGGTCAGAATTTTATAGATATTGATCGTTCTGTCGTTCTTTCTCTGTCTTTTCATAAAATAGTTTTCTTTCTTTAAAATTGAGGCAGGGCGGCAGATTCCATTCCACCGCCCTCACTGATGCCATGCATCACCGATCCATAGACCTACATGCTAAATAAAATTGTATCCAGTGAGATTAATTCTTACGTGCTTTTCTTCCGCATACAACAATACCTGCTGCCGCAAATACTGCAACGAACGGAAGTGCCGGAAGCGCTGCCCCGGTTTTTGGAGATGTCTTATAGGAAACAGATCCGGAAGCTGATGTTCCTTTCTGACTTCCTGCTCCACTTTTGCCATTGACACGGGCAGAAGAACCCTTTGTGGAAGTATTCCGTACGGAATTCTTTCCATCGGTATAACCATCTGTATAACCGTCGTCATAATCATCCTCGAAACTGTCCTCTCCATCGTCATAAGACTGTGGATAGTTTACTGTCACATTCTGATTTACACTAACCGGATTGTACTGGTTATTTGTCTGTGAGTTGTTCTGGGTGTTGTTGTTTGTCTGGCTGCTGCTGTTGGAATTGTCATTTACATTGGAATTTGTATTTGATCCCTGAGAATTTTCATCCTTTGACGGATCTGTTGTAACGGCAGGGTTCACATTTGAACTGTACCTTACAACTATAACCGGTGAAAATGAATACAATGTAACCGTAACTTTTCCATTGGAAACGCTGTCCGGCTTTACCGTCTGCCAGCTTCCGCTTTTTAATTTATGTAATACATAAACATTGTCTCCAGCCCTAATTCCACTTGCACAAATCGTTACTTTGATTCCTTTGGATGTATTCGTTGCAGACGGAACGCTGATATCAGACATGGCCATGACGGTCGCACTTCCGTTCTGTGCACTTGCCACAGCATTTGCCTGACGTTTCCCTCGCGGTAAACATCTTTGTCCACACCCTTGGAAGAAACCGTGATAAGCTCATTGTTTGCATTATAACCGCTGCTTTCAACGGTTGTTGCATTATTCAGCTCATTGGTTCTTTGAACCAGTGCCGTATCACTTGTTGGTGATGGATCTGCAAACACGGTTGTGCCCATTGTAAATACCAGCATCATAGCTGTCACAACTCCTGTGAAAATTTTTCTTTTTCATCGCAATCTACCTCCTTTCCACGTAATATAAACTGCATGTAACTCTATCTATATCAAGTGCGCGCGCACTGGATACCTTATTGTACGGGTGTATAAAACACCTTCATAATGAGTTCTTCCATGGCATCTTCATCGACATGGTACTCCTCATACCGTTTCCCGTCAATCGGCTTTCCCTCCACCGTTTTTCCGGGAACCGTATACATCTGGTCTTCTGAAAAACCGTAATTCATCAGCTGCTCAATCATACTTGTGAAATCCACACTGGTTACCAGATAATCGGAAACAGAATTGTAAATTTCTGTCACCTGATCCGGGTTTTCTGTGGATACTTTTTTTTAATTTATCCATATAGGCAACAATATACTGTTCTTCGCGCTGCAGACGCTTTGTTGCACTGTCATATTCTTCAGTATCCCTTCCATGCAGGTAATAATAAGCCTGCGTCCCATCCAGGGTTACTTTTTTCCCTTTTTTCAAATCCACACCGGCTTTGGGAAACGAAATATCCTGCAGTACAGTCACTTCCACTCCTCCCACAGCATCATTCATCTGTGGGATTCCCCCCATATTCATCGCAAGATAACCGCTGATCGGAATATTTTGAAACAGACCGGAAACCGCATCCACGGTTTTGCTGCAGCTGAGGCGCTTACCGTCCCCGAATGCATGCTGCAGACAGATCTGCGTTTTAAGCGATCCCATATCAATACCTTCTTCATCACACAATTCGATATCTGCCATCGTGTTTCGATTGATGGAAATGACCTGCAGCTGCTCTGTTTTATTGTTTACAACAAGAAGAAACAGTGCATCGGACTGCCCGCCTGGTATAATCGCTGCTTTGCTGTACCGGACCATTGATATCAACCCCCATCATGAGGTAGGTTTTGATATCTGTATTATACAGATACTCTTTTCCCTGATAAGCAACTACACCCTCCTGCCACTTTTCCTGACCGGAATCCTGTGTGGTATCTGTCTGCCCCGCAACCTGCTGCTCATAAGAATTTTCTGTATCTTCTGCAATGTGGAAGCCGGCATTTTCCGCCTTCGTTTTGACCCCTGCCACAATCACAAGTGCAAGAATCACCACCATCATTCCGGACATAAAATACAATGCATTATGAAGTTTTGTCGATGGTTCACGCATTCTTCTCATGATGTTCTCCGTAATTTCCATAATAGCTGCCATAATAGCCGCCATAGTAGCCACCCTCATAGCCGCTCTTCTTCATCCGTACTTTGTTCAGTACCGCACCAAGTACCCTCACTCCGGAAGCTTCCATCTGCTTTTTGACGGTCTGGATCAGACGCCCGCTTGCCATGCCCTGGGCAACAACAAGAATCGCACCATCACAGTGTTTTGCGATCACTGCTGCGTCGATTGCAGCTCCGATCGGCGCACAATCCAGCAATACATAATCAAAATGTTCTTTTGCAAAATTAAGTAACTCGGTAAAATACTTTTTTTCCAGAATTTCTGTCGGGTTTGGTACAGACGGTCCTGCAAAAATCATAAACAGTCCCGGAATCGTTGTTCCGTATAATACATCTTCAAGTTTTTTTTGTCCAGAAAGGAAATGGGATAATCCGTAGATTTCCCTTCCATCCGAAGCCACTGCACGTAATCGTCCCACGTATACGGATTTACGCATATCGGTATCGATCAGCAATACACGTTTGCCGGATTCCGAAAAAGAACGTGCCAGATCCATCGTCACGGTACTTTTCCCTTCGTTTGGCATGGCAGATGTCACAACATGGTGCAGATATCATCTCCGCAGAACTGGATATTGGTTTTTAATGCCCGGAGTGATTCTTTCATCGTATAATTTTGTTTTTTCAGATTCTCAAATGTTACCGATTTCATTTCTTTTTCTTCCTTCTCTTACGCTTGCGCTCTTTTTCCCCATCGTATTCGGCCTCTTCCAAAGGAAGCGTACCAAGAACATTCAGCCCCAGCTTCCTTTGTACATCATCTGCATTCATAATCGTATCATTGAACAGATAAGCCACCACAATAACCGCAATCGCCAAAAACATGCCAAGTATTCCTCCGATCGCCGTATTTTTCATGGTATTCGGGCTGACCGGTTCTCCGTCGGAATATCCCTTTTGAATGATATTCGGTGCATCCTGATCCATTTTCTGCTGGATAAAGGCCACACTGACTCGCGCGATCTCATCCGCAATCTTTTTTGCCATGGATGGGTTTGCATCGCGCACCGTAATCTCGAGGATTCGCGAGTTGGAAGGATTATTCAGGGTAACTTTTTTCTTCAGGGAACTGTAGGTCTCGTCCAGTCCGAGATTCTCAATTACCTGCTCAAGCACGGGACGCCCCTCTACGATAACCATATAATCGTTTGTCAGACTTGTACCTGTCTGTATATCCGCAAGACTTGTAATCGACATGCTTTTGGACAATACATAAAACTGGGATGTTGACTCATACTGCGGCACCATTACAAACCTGCTGATACAATATGCGGTCACGGCTCCGATAATCAGTGCAAACAACACCCATTTCCAGAAAGAAAGGATCTCTAAAACGAGATCTTTCAGATCAATTTCAATTTCATCATCATTTTCAATTACAATGCGTTCCTGTTGTAACTGCTGTTCCATATCAATGCTCCATTACTTACTATTTCATTTCTCCGGTCAGAATCTTTGCCGGACGATTCACCAAAAGCCGATCCGCATATTCCCTGCCAAATTTTTTTTTCGATCAGCTCATAACATTTTCCCATATGATTGGCACGGTTTTTTATTCCATGGCTGTCCGATGCAATCGCATCCACACATTCTGCCTTCAGCATCTTTTTACAGTATTTCTTTGGACCCATACCCTCAAGTCCGAGTACCGCATCCGCATTCACCGTAATCCATGCCCCAAGATTGCGCAGCTCCTCTGCCAGCTGCAAATCTGCAAGTGCTCCATACCGCTCCACATGTGCAAATACCGGAATATATCCGTGCAGAACCAATTCCTGCGTCATCTGGTAAATATAGGCATATTCACTGTCGTGCGAATACTCACACAACACATACCGCGAGCCGGCCATTGTCCGGCATCTGCCACTGTCAAGTGCCTCGACAATATGACTGTTCACATGGTATTCGGTGCCCAGTGCAAGATAAATTCCAAGTTTCTGTGCATACGGCTCCAGAATACGGAAATGTTCTTCAATTTCTTCCTTCGGATAAGCAAACATGCCGTGCCGGTAATGCGGTGTCAGGATCATTGCAGAAATGCCCTGCTCTTTTGCTGCCTCAAGCATCGCCACAGATTCTTCTATTGTTTTTGCTCCGTCGTCTACTCCGTACAGAAGGTGACAGTGAATATCGATCATGGTTTTCCTTGCCTTTACTTTTTTATACCTTATTATACTATATCGACCATTTTCTTGCAATCTTTGAGCCGTTTTCCCTCTTTTGACACAACTTTTTGTATTTCTCGGATTTCCACAATTGATTTCCCGGCAAACATAGCGTATAATGGTCATGAAAAGCGAATAACACTTGACAAACTTCGGTTTTCGGGGTACGCTTATATGAGTCCATATAAGGACGGTACAATATTTGACCATCAGGCTCAGGCGGTGAGAGTACCGCACGCATAAACAAGTAGGCTTTATTCTCTGAACTGTCAGTATTACAGCTCAGTATGTCATAGATTTCATTGATCTGTTTTTTACAGCAAGCGCGATTGTCCAGCGCAGGGATTTGTTTTCACAACATGACATGCTGCCTGTTGAAAACGCAGTACAGCAGATGCGGACTATTTGGATCAGGAATTCCTGCGGAGGGTTCCGGTATCCGTCGTGTGCTCACACCCCTGCCGGAGAGGTTAAACTCCGGAACTGCCTAGCAAGTCCGAATACAATTGAACAGAACAAACATATATTTATCTAAAAACCCTATGCATTATGCATAGGGTTTTTTGTTTCTTCTTTTCTGTTGTCCGTTACAAAGTAATGATTCCAAGTGCATTTAATACCGAACTGAATAAAATCAGCAGTACCAGTATCGGTGCAACATACTTGATCAATACAATATACAGTTTCTTACTCTTAAATTTCTGTGTGGAAGATTCCACTTCATCCATAATCGTCTCTGGTTTCACAATAAAACCGACAAATACACAGGTCAGGAATGCCACAATCGGCATAAGGACACTGTTGGATATAAAATCGAAGAAATCCAGAATACTCATTCCGTGAATGGAAAACCCACTCCAGATTCCAAATCCAAGAGAAGACGGAATTGCCATCAACACCGTATAAACGGTTACACAGACCGTAATAAATTTACGGCTCTTTTTTGTCTTATCCACGAAAATGGAAACCACTGTCTCCATCAGGGAAATGGACGATGTCAGTGCAGCAAACAATACCAGCACAAAAAATACCGTTCCGATCAGGTGTCCTCCCGCCATACTGTCAAACACTTTTGGCAGTGTAATAAACATTAGTGTCGGTCCTGCCTTCAGCGATACCTGATCTCCACCGGAAAACACAAACACGGACGGTACAATCATCAGTCCTGCCAGAAATGCAATTCCGGTATCAAAGATTTCGATATTCCGCACACTGCTCTCTATATCCTCATTTTTCTTCATATAGGAGCCATATGTAATCATAATGCCCATCGCCAGCGACATGGAATAAAACAGCTGTCCCAGTGCCGCCAGGAAAGCATTCGCACTGATCTTGGAAAGGTCCGGCTTTAAGTAGTAAACAATTCCTGCCCCTGCTCCCGGACGGGTCACAACAAATACCGCAATAATAACGGAAAGGACTACCAGAAGCGGCATCAGCACTTTACTGATATTTTCAATTCCTTTATTTACGCCAAGCAGAATCACAACCGAAGTGGCAAGAATAAAAATTACCAGCCACATCACCGGTTCCCCGGTCTTTGCAATAAAATTTGAAAAATAATCATCTGCTGCCGCTGCATTTCCGCTTCCTGTAAGAAATGCCCATGCAAATTTGATGACCCATCCACCGATCACACAGTAATACGGAAGAATGATAATCGGCACAATGCTGGCAAGAATTCCAATAAAACCGCACTTTTCATGCAGTGTGCTGAATGCATACAGTGCACTTTTCCCGGTTTTTCTGCCTAGTGCAATTTCTGTGATCATAAGTGCAAATCCAAACGTAACCGCAAGGATCACATAGATCAGTAAAAAGAACCTCCACCGTATTTTGCGGCAAGGTAAGGAAACCTCCACAGATTTCCAAGTCCGACAGCAGATCCCGCAGCGGCAAGAATAAAGCCCATTTTGCTGGAGAAACTGCTGCCATGTTTTTTGTGTTCGTTCATAACAGCCCCCTTAATCATAGTTTCAGGAGGCAGACCGTTTATAATTTAAACCGATATCCGACTCCCCAGATGGTCTCGATGTACTGCGGCTTGTTCGTATTCATCTCAATCTTCTCTCGAATCTTTTTGATGTGTACGGTAACCGTTGCAATATCACCGATAGATTCCATATCCCATATTTTACGGAACAATTCCTCTTTTGTAAATACATGATTTGGATTCTCTGCCAAAAAAGTCAGCAAATCAAACTCTTTTGTCGTAAACTGTTTCTCTTCTCCATTGACCCATACCCGGCGCGCCGTCTTGTCTATTTTAATGCCCCGGATCTCAATGATATCATTTTGTGGCATATTGCTGCCGATCAGTCGCTCATACCGTGCCAGATGTGCCTTCACGCGGGCTACCAGTTCACTCGGGGAAAATGGTTTTGTCACATAATCATCTGCCCCCAGTCCGAGCCCGCGAATCTTGTCAATATCATCCTTTTTTGCAGAAACCATAAGGATTGGTGTGTTCTTTGTCTCACGGATCTTTTTACAGATTTCAAATCCATCCACTCCCGGAAGCATGAGATCTAAGATAAACAGATCAAACTCCTCATGCAGGGCTCTTTCGAGTCCTTTGGTTCCGTCATTTTCAATTTCCACTTCAAAGCCACTCAGTTCCAGATAATCTTTCTCCAGATCTGCAATAGCCACTTCATCTTCAACGATCAGTATTCTGCTCATTTGCTGTTACCTCCTGATATTTGCGTATTACAAAGTACATGGTAGTGCCGGAATCTTCTTTGCTGGTTGCCCAGATTTTCCCTCCATGATCCTCTATGATCTTTTTTACAATGGAAAGTCCGATTCCGCTGCCACCGGTTGCCGAATTTCTCGAAGCATCTGTCCGGTAGAACCGGTCAAAAATATATGGCAGATCTTTCTGGGCGATTCCCCTTCCATTGTCTTCGATTTCTACCTGAATAAAATCCCCGACATCCTTAATCCGGATGTTGATGAATTTTTCCGTTTTATTCATATATTTTACGGAATTTCCTATAATATTATTGATTACTCTGCGCAGCTGCTCCGGATCTGCAATAATCTGGGTATCCGGTGTTGCATAATTAAAATAGGACAGGGCAATCCCCTTTGCCTCCAGATCCAGTCCGATTTCTTCCACACAATCCTTAAAATATGCGGCAACGTTCAGCTTTGCAAAATCATATGGAATACGGTTGGTGTCGATCTTGGAATACAGTGTCAGTTCATTGATCAGTGTATCCATCTCATTTGCTTTGTTGTAAATGGTACGGATATACTTATCTAATTTCTCCGGCGTATTGGCTACTCCATCCATGATGCCTTCCGAATAGCTTTACCGCCGTAATCGGTGTTTTCAGGTCATGGGCAATGTTGCTGATCAGCGTGCGGTTTTCTTTTTCGTTGCTTAGTTTTTCCTCTGCATTATCTTTTAAGCGCTGACGCATCTGTTCAAAGGTCGTGCAAAGTTCCCCGATCTCATCGTCGCCTCCGGTATCCAACGCAAAATCGAGATTTCCTTCTTTGATATTTTCTGCCGCAACGCGCAGTTTCTGAATCGGTGTAATCATGCTCCGGTAGATCCACACAATCATCATGATCGCTGTCAGTAACAGAATGATTACCACACAGATAATCCCCCATAAAATAAACTGGCGGATCTCCTGCCCGGTAGCATCAAAAGACGTGACTATATACGCCGTACATTTTTCTCCCGAATCCAGCTTAAAATCTGCCTGTTTTACCAGAATTTCATCGTCCCGGTCGATATATTTGTCCACTCCCTGTTTCGAACTGTTTGCCCCATATACCGGAAGTTCCGAAAGAATCTTTTCATTATCACTTCCCCCATTGAAAGAAATATTCTCCCCGATTCTTACCACCAGATAGGAATATTTCTGTTCCAGGCTCTCATTGATCTCACTAAGATACGAAACGTCCTCCATTTTTGAAGGAGATAACTTTATGGTCTTTTTGATCTTTTCAAAATCCGGTGCAGTATAACGGTTTAACATCGGTACAGAATTGATAATACTATAGGCATCCGCATTCTTAATTCCATACGTCTGCTCGATCACATGCGACTGAAAATTACAATAGGCGCTGATCGTGGCAATCGCCAGGATCGATGGCACAAAAGATAATAATACAGAACGAAATGATCAGTTTGGTTTTTATCTTCATTCGTATTCCTTCCCTGTAAAAAAATAAGACACAGAACAAACTCTGTGTCTTATTATATCATTCTTTTATAAAAAATTATGTAAACTTTTCATAAATTAAAGGTACTTCTTTAAAGCCTCTGCCTTGTTTGTTGCCTCCCATGGGAGATTTAAGTCATTGCGTCCGAAGTGACCATAAGCAGCTGTCTGACGGTAAATCGGACGACGCAGATCCAGCATCTTGATAATTCCTGCCGGACGAAGATCAAAGTTCTCACGTACAATCTTTACCAGCTCATCATCTGCGATCTTTCCTGTACCGAATGTATCAACCATGACAGAAGTAGGCTGTGCAACACCGATGGCGTAAGATAACTGAATCTCACACTTATCAGCAAGACCTGCTGCAACAATGTTCTTTGCAACATAACGTGCAGCATATGCTGCGGAACGGTCAACCTTTGTGCAGTCTTTTCCGGAAAAAGCTCCGCCGCCGTGACGTGCATATCCACCATAGGTATCAACGATGATCTTACGACCGGTCAGACCTGCATCTCCGTGTGGTCCGCCGATTACGAAACGTCCGGTCGGATTGATAAAGAATTTGGTATCTCCATCGATCAGCTCCTTTGGAAGGATCGGATCAAAGACATATTTCTTAATGTCCTCATGGATCTGTTCCTGGGTAACGTCCTCATCATGCTGGGTAGATAAAACAATTGCCTCAAGTCTCTTTGGCTTTCCTGCTTCATCATACTCTACAGAAACCTGTGTTTTTCCATCCGGACGAAGGTAGGTAAGTGTTCCGTCTTTACGAACCTTTGTAAGCTGTAATGCCAGCTTGTGTGCCAGTGAAATCGGATATGGCATAAATTCCGGTGTCTCATTGGTTGCATATCCAAACATCATTCCCTGATCTCCGGCGCCGGTATCCAGATCATCTGTCAGCTCGCCCTCTTTTGCCTCAAGTGCTTGTCAACACCCATGGCAATATCTGCGGACTGCTGATCTAAAGCTACCATAACCGCACAGGTATGTCCGTCAAAACCGGTCTTTGCATCGTTGTATCCGATCTCGTTTACAGTCTTTCTTACAATTGCAGGAATATCAAGAGTTGCCTTTGTTGTAATTTCTCCTGTAACAAGTACGAAACCGGTACAGCTTGCTGCCTCACAGGCTACACGGCTCATCGGGTCCTGCTCCATGCATGCATCCAGAATGGCATCTGAAATCGCATCACACATTTTGTCAGGATGTCCTTCTGTAACGGACTCTGATGTGAATAATAATTTTTCCATTGCTTTTTGTTTCTCCTCTCTTGTTTTATACAGAAATAAAAAACCGCCTCGCAGCGGATTGATCTAAAGATAATCAAATCCCCTTATTGTTCGATTAACTCGCTCAGGTTGGCACCTTCCAAAACAGGGGTTGCCGTGACTTCACAGATCCTATGTATCTCCATCACTCTGAATAAGAGAAAGCTTACAATATTAAATTTGAAATATCCAAGTGCTACCATACTCCAGTTTCTTTCATCTGTCAAGCCCTAAAAGATTGACTTTTGCGTGAAATAATTCTATACTTTTGTATATACGTTACATACGGAGAGATAAAAAATGATAAAAATTGAGACAAAACAACTACAGGAAGGTGCCATCCTTGCACAGCCTGTGATCACACCGCTTGGACAGCCGTTGCTCCCGCCGGTTCTGCTGTAACCCGTCAGCTGATCAACCGCATGAAACTGTACCGTGTGGAATATGCAGAAATTGAGGGCGAAGAACTGCTCCGCAGGAGGAGGCTCCAAAGCCTGTAAAAGAAGCAAAAACATACGCCCAGGAAAGCAAAACACACTCACAGAAAGTCGCCGGTTCCAGTGAATTCCGCACGTTCCAGATTGAGTATGTTCAGGCAATTGAGCTGATGAAACAGATGTATACCGCAGCCATCAAGATAACAAACCGATTGACTCGCAAAAACTTCTGGCAGTGTCGCAGATCTGTTCCAGTCCCGCAACACCATCGTTGAAATGTTTGATATGCTTTACAACATGCGTACTGTGGCCGATTCGGTTTATGCGCACAGTCTCAACGTTGCACTCATTTCACGAATGATCGGCCGCTGGCTGCGTTTTGAACGTCACGATCTGGACATTCTTACGCTTGCCGGACTGATGCACGATATCGGAAAACTGCTGATTCCTTCCGATATCTTAAATAAGCCGGGATCTCTGACCGATGAGGAGTTTGCAAAAATCAAACAGCACCCGGCACTCGGATACGAGATTTTAAAACGTCAGCCGGATCTGGATTCCCGTATCAAAAAAGCTGCCCTGATGCATCACGAGCGCTGTGATGGAAGCGGCTATCCGACCGGATTGACGGAAGATTACATTGACAATTTTGCAATGATCGTTGCAATTGCCGATGTGTACGATGCCATGACAGCGGCACGTTCCTATCGCTCTCCGTTGTGTCCGTTCGAAGTGATCAGTAAATTTGAAGAAGATGGTTTCCAGAAATACCATACAAAATATATTCTGGTTTTCTTAAAGCAGATTGCCAGCACTTACCAGAGTAACCGCGTCATCTTAAGTGACGGAAGGGGATGTACCATTGTCATGTTAAATCAGAATGCACTGTCCCGTCCGATTGTCCAGTTTGATGATAAATCCTGTCTGGATCTTTCCACCGCCAGCCGCGACCTCTATATCAAAGCGGTTTTATAAATTTTTCAAATGAAAAGGGAGTGTGAAAACATACCAATGTTTTTCACACTCCCTTTTTTACCCGTTCTTTTTATTTATGAAACTTTCAGAATAAACTTCTGAATTTCTTTTTCATCCGATACCTTTTCAATCTGTGCCCCAATGCCGCGTAGCTTCTGATCAAATTCTTCGTATCCACGCTCGATAAAATAAATATCATCAATCACCGTAATTCCCTCTGCCACCAGACCGGCAATCACCAGCGCTGCTCCCGCACGCAGATCCGGCGCATTCACCCTGGCACCTGTATAACGGGTCACTCCATTGATAATGGCAATATTGCTCTCTACCTTGATATTGGCTCCCATACGCGTCAGTTCATCCACATATTTGAAACGGTTTTCAAAAATGCTCTCCGTAACTGTACTGGTTCCCTCTGCAATTCCCAGAATTACTGCCATCTGTGGCTGCATATCTGTCGGGAATCCCGGATACGGAAGTGTTGTCACCTGTGTGTGATGCAGTTTTCCATCCGAAATAATCCGAACCGCATCATCGAACTCCTCAACTTTGCATCCTGCCTCCACAAGTTTGGCGGTTGTTGCTTCCAGATGTTTCGGAATAACATCCTTTACCAGCACATCTCCCCCTGCTGCCGCTGCCGCAAACATAAAGGTTCCTGCCTCTATCTGATCCGGGATAACCGAATACTCTGTCTTATGCAGCTTCTCCACACCAACAATACGGATGACATCCGTTCCTGCACCACGGATATTCGCACCCATACTGTTTAAGAAATTTGCCACGTCTACCACATGAGGCTCTTTTGCCGCATTTTCAATTACGGTTTTTCCTTCTGCCATGGATGCTGCCATCATAATATTGATCGTTGCTCCAACCGATACTTTATCCAGATAAATATGTGTTCCGTTTAATTTTTCTGCCTCTGCAATAACAAGACCATGTGCAATATCCACTTCTGCTCCCATTGCACGAAATCCTTTGATATGCAGATCAATCGGTCTGCTTCCGATATCGCATCCGCCCGGAAGAGCCACTTCCGCCTTTTTGTATTTTCCAAGAAGTGCACCGATCAAATAATAGGACGCACGGATTCTACGGATAAATTCATTGTCCACCGTCACGTCTTTGATAAATGAACCGTTGATCTTTACGGTATGTGCATCAATACGGTCTACCATTGCACCGATCTCTGCAATCGCCTGCAATAATACATTAATATCTCTCACGTTCGGCAAATTTTCGATTGTAACCGTTTCATCCGTCATGATCGCAGCTGCAAGAATTGCCAGTGCCGCATTCTTTGCCCCGCCGATTTCTACCTCACCATTCAGCGGATTTCCGCCTTTGATTACATATTGTTCCATATCTCACCTCAATAAACGCCCTATTTCGTATAGTACGCTACCCTACTATCTATCCTATTCATCTAGTGTAAATTTGTGATACCATCCACAATCTGTTCAACGGTCTGTTCGATATCCAGCCCCGTCTCCGAAATCCGGATATCCGCATATTTTTCATACAGCGGCGTGCGCTCCAGATACAGATCATATAACGTCTGTCCGTCTCTTAAAACAACACCCCTGCCTTTGATATCTTCCAGACGCTTTTCCAGCTCCGGATATGCCACCTCAAGATATATAACCGTTCCGATTTCCTGCAGATGCTCCATAGCTTCTTTTCCGTAGACGACACTGCCTCCGGTTGCAATAATTGCATGAT
>ENA-OQER01000784-OQER01000784.1-human-gut-metagenome-genome-assembly--contig:-NODE-784-length-16679-cov-1.585971_pt1 | contig 16679 bp, 25 predicted proteins | sample MGYA00242797_ERZ504639 | MGnify/ENA primary metagenome ERZ504639 (study PRJEB26092, sample SAMD00036306) | human gut metagenome | host: Homo sapiens | study: EMG produced TPA metagenomics assembly of...
CAATTATATATCGGAGGATATGCGCAGGGCAAGCTTGCCTATGTGCAGGAAAAGCTGAAAGGGCAGGAAGGTGCCTGTTGTAAACTGATCTGCATCTCTGGGTGAAACAGCTTTTACAGGAGGGAAAACCGGCGGAAGAGATCGTGCTGCAATATTATAAGGAACACCCGGATTGTATCTTTATCTGCGACGAGATCGGCAACGGCATTGTACCGATGGAGAAGCAGGAGCGGGAATACAGGGAACGTGTCGGCAGATTATTGATCCGGCTTGCAGAGGAAGCGGAGACAGTGGAGCGCATCATATGTGGAATGGGACAGAAGATAAAATAAAAGTAAAAATCACATGGATCAGACATGGCATGACACAGGCGAACGGAGAACACCGTTATCTTGGAAAAACAGACGAACCGTTGTCTGAAACAGGAATCCGTCTTTTGCAGGAAAAAAAGAAGGAATATTTTTCCAGCCCACCGGAATTTTTGTATACATCTCCGATGAAACGCTGCGTTCAGACAGCGGAACTGCTTTTTGAGAGGAAGCCAATCCTGATCCCGGAATGGAAGGAGATGGATTTCGGGCAGTTTGAGGGGAAAAATTATGAGGAATTAAAGGACGATCCCTGTTATCAGAAGTGGATCGACAGCAATGGAACATTGCCATTTCCCGGCGGAGAGTCAAGAGAGCAGTTTATCCGGCGTTCCATGGAAGGTTTTGACCGAATGATGTCTGATATTTTAAAAAGATCAGAAAAGAACACCGGAATACAAAACGACACAGATAACGCGATATTTGAAAAGTAATCGTGGAACAGAAATCCCGGTCGTGACCGTAGTGCATGGCGGTACGATCATGGCGGTGTTAAGCAGTCTTACCGGAGGGGAATATTTTGATTTTCAGGTGAAAAACGGGGAAGGATATGAAACTGTGCTGGAATGGATCCAGGGCAGTTGGAAGATAACAAGTCTGACTAAGATAGGATGTGAGGACTCAAAAAGTGAACATTTACAATAGATAAGAAAGGAAATTAAATCATGATTTATCATATTGCTTCCATGCTGGCGGGATTTCTCATGGATCTGCTGCTTGGAGATCCTTACTGGCTGCCGCATCCGATCCGTCTGATTGGAAACTGGATCAGTTTTCTGGAAAAGAGACTTCTCGGCAGCAAAACAGAAGAAAAACATACCACACCGGAGCAGGAACAAAGGAGGGGAATGCTGCTTGTACTTGCAGTTTTGAGCAGTACGGTGTTTGTGACAGCTGTGCTTTTACTTGGCGCATACAGACTGCATCCTTATCTTGGTGCTGTGATCGAGAGCATTATGACCTACCAGATCCTTGCCACGAAATGCCTGAAGGTGGAGAGTATGAAAGTCTATCAGGAACTGAAAAAAGGGGATATTGCGGCGTCACGGAAAGCGGTATCCATGATCGTTGGCAGAGACACGGAATGTCTGGATGAGACAGGCGTTGCAAAGGCTGCGATCGAGACTGTGGCAGAGAATACTTCGGATGGCGTGATCGCACCGATGATTTTCACAGCGATCGGCGGTCCGATCCTTGGATTTTTCTACAAAGCTGTCAATACCATGGATTCCATGGTAGGATATAAGAATGACAGATATCTGTATTTTGGCAGAACTGCGGCAAAACTGGATGATATCGTAAACTACATCCCGGCAAGGATCAGCGCACTGCTCATGGTGGTTTCCTGTTTTTTATGTGGAAAAGAGTTTGACGGAAAGCGGGCATGGTATATTTTTAAGAGAGACCGCTACAGACATGCGAGCCCCAATTCGGCACAGACGGAAGCGGTGTGTGCAGGTGCCCTTGGAATCAGGCTTGCGGGAAATGCAAGCTATTTTGGCAAAATCGTGGAAAAGCCTTATATCGGGGATGCAGAAAGAGCAGTGGAGACAGAGGATATTAAGCGTGCAGACCGGTTACTGTATGCGACGGCTATCTTGTGTGAAGCAATCTGTCTGTCGGTACTTTGGATCATCCTGCTTATTTCTTAGGTTAGATGATTGCGAAACTCGTAAAAATCTAAATTGAATTGTGAAAAATTAACAAAAGCTTGAGAAAACACTGGGGAGCGGTCGGCACTTAGAAGGCAGGTGCGATGCTAATCGTGACTGGCTTCTTAGTACCGTTACCAGCGACACGTAGCGAGAGCGTGTTTTCGAAAATTTTGTTAATTTTGAACAATTGAAAGAATATTATGAGGAGTTTTGCAATTGCCTATTTTTCTTAGACCAGAGAGGAGGAGAGAAAATGCGTCCGGTCATACACGGAGGAGACATCTATCAAAATGAAATAGAACTGGATTTTTCGGTCAATATCAATCCTTTTGGAATACCGGAAAAGTGAAGGAGGCAATGCAGGAATCTTTGGAACTCTGTGAGCATTACCCGGACATTCACCATGCAAAACTGATCGAAAAATCGGAGCGCACTATCACATCCCGGAGGAACATATTTTGTGTGGGAACGGAGCATCTGAGTTATTTGTGGCAGTCGTCCATGCAATCAAACCGGGAAAAATTGTGATACCGGTGCCGTCCTTTTATGGTTATGAGAAAGCTGCAAACGTGACAGAGGCAGAGGTTTCCTATTATGAGATGAAAGAGAGGGATGGGTTCTGCCTGACCGAAGTGTTTCTGCAGGAATTGCAGGAGGATGTGGATTTATTATTTCTGGCGAACCCGAATAATCCGGTTGGCAATACAATAGAAGACATGCTGCTGGAAAAAATATGTGACAGATGCCGGGAAAGAAAGATAACCGTTGTGATAGATGAATGTTTTCTGGAATTTACAAGGAAAAAGGGATTTTTTGAAACACATTCCATGCAGGAATATCCAAATGTCATTATTGTGAAGGCTTTCACAAAATTATATGCGATCGGGTGTGCGTCTGGGCTTCTTATTCTGTGGCAGCCAGAACAAGGCAAGGCAGATTTTCAATCAATTGCCGGAGTGGAACATCTCAACAATTGCGGAGGAAGCAGGACTTGCGGCATTGGATGAGACGGAATACTGTAACAAAACCATTTCATACATTGGAAAAGAGCGTGCATATCTAACGGCGGAACTGGAAAAGCTGGGAATCAAAGTCTACCCCGGGGAAGCAGATTTCCTGCTCATAAAGACAGACGATCCCTTATACGAAAAGTTATTAAAGAAAAAGATTCTGATCCGGGATTGCAGCAATTATAGAGGATTAAGCAAGGGATACTATCGTATTGCGGTAAAAACACATGAAGAGAATGAAAATTAATCGCACAATTAAAGGATACAATTTGAAGAAGAATCTTATGAAGCGTTTCGCAATCACCCATATCAACACTGCAGGAAAGTAAGGAGCATCAGTATGGAAAACATAGAATACGTCAGACCACAGGATATCGAAAAACGAAGCTTTGCCATAATCTCAAAAGAGCTGGAGGAAAAAGGAATCGTTCTTCCAAAAGAGCAGGAGCTTGTGACGAAGAGAGCCATCCATACCAGCGCAGATTTTGATTATGCAAGACCATGACTTATTCCGCCCATGCGGTCGGGATTGCAAAAAAACTGATACAAAATGGTGCAGACATTGTCACCGATACAAACATGGCACTTGCCGGCGTGAATAAAAAAGAACTGGCAAAATACGGAGGAAAGGCACACTGTTTTATGGCTGAGGAAGAGGTGGCAAAGATTGCAAAAGAGCGCGGTGTCACAAGGGCAGCTGTGAGCATGGAAAAAGCAGCACAGATAGAAAAGCCGGTGATCTTTGCCATAGGCAATGCGCCGACAGCATTGATCGAATTATATGAAATGATAAAGAGTGGAAAATACCGCCCGGCATTTATTATCGGGGTTCCGGTTGGCTTTGTGAATGTGGAGGCTGCAAAGGATCTGATTTTAAAAACGGATGTACGTATATTATCAACCGGGGAAGAAAAGGTGGCAGTAACATTGCAGCGGCAATCTGCAATGCACTTTTATATGAACTTCGAGATGGAAATTAAATGTAAATTTAAGTAATGGATCACTGGCCTGCTGAGTTGCCGTGCAGACCATAAGAAAATCATGCAAGAGTGGATGAATGATGCGATATGGATTTACAACAGGAAGCTGTGCGGCGGCTGCCTCAAAAGCAGCAGCATATATGCTGCTGACAGGAAAGTTAAAACAAAATATAACAATACAGACACCGAAAGGGATTCTGTTTCAAACAGAGATACTTGAAATTACAAGAAGTGAAACAGAAGTTACCTGCGCAGTACGAAAAGATGGTGGAGATGATCCCGATATTACATCCGGGACACTCATTTTTTCCACAGTGCGTTTTGCAGATGGGGAGAAAAAAATACCGGGGCAGAATAACAGACAATTTTCAGGCATTCATGTGAAAGCGATGCAGGAAAAAAGGGCAGTCATTTGCATTGACGGTGGAAAGGGTGTTGGCAGAGTGACAAAACCCGGATTAGACCAGCCGGTCGGAAATGCAGCCATTAATCATGTGCCGCGGGAGATGATCGAAAAAGAAGTGCAGGAGGTATGCACATTGGCAGATTTCTCCGGAGAACTTCATATCACGATCTCGGTGCCGACGGAGAACATTTGGCGGAGCAGACCTTCAATCCGAGACTTGGGATCGTCGGGGGAATTTCCATTTTGGGAACTTCCGGGATCGTAGAACCGATGAGCAGTCAGGCGCTTCTTGATACGATCAAAGTGGAATTGAACCAGAAAAAGGCAGAAGGTTATGGAATCGCCGCTGTTTCGCCCGGTAATTACGGGTTGGATTACATGAAAAAAAACATATGGTTACGACCTTGACCGGAGCGTAAAGTGCAGTAATTTTATCGGAGACACCATTGATATGGCGATCACCACTGGATTTGAAAAAATGCTGCTCACAGGACATATCGGCAAGCTTGTGAAAGTGGCAGGAGGAATCATGAACACACATTCCAGAGAGGGAGACTGCCGTATGGAAGTGCTTGCCGCAGCTTCTGTGAGAAATCAGGTGCCTTATCCGGTTTTAGAGGAAATCCTGCAATGTGTCACCACGGAAGAAGCAGTCAGGAAACTGGATGCCTGTGGAAAAAAAGATGCTGTGATGCAGGAGCTGCTGTCAAAAATCATGTTTTATCTGAACAAACGGGCGGCAGGAAAAATGCAGATCGAGGTTATCCTTTACTCCAATGAATTTGGAGAGCTGGCAAAGTCCGCTGGGGCAGAGAAGTTTTTACAGGAATTGATGTGATTTATAAGAAAGGAAACAAAACAATGGTTTATTTTGTGGGAGCAGGACCTGGAGCGGCAGATCTTATCACGGTACGTGGAATGCGTCTGTTAGAAAAGGCAGATGTGGTAATTTATGCGGGTTCGCTTGTGAATCCGGAACTTTTATCTTATTGCAAAAAAGAGTGTGAGATACATAACAGTGCATACATGACCTTAGAAGAGGTACTCACTGTCATGGAAGAGGCGGAAAAACAAAAGCTTACGACAGTGCGGCTTCACACGGGGGAACCGAGCATTTATGGAGCAGTGCGCGAACAGATGGATCTGCTGGATGAAAAAGGTATTTTGTATGAGAGCTGTCCGGGAGTAAGTGCCTGTTTTGGAGCGGCAGCTTTGTTAAATCTGGAATATACTTTACCGGAAGTATCCCAGTCATTGATCATTACCCGCATGGAAGGAAGAACCAAAGTGCCGGAGAGAGAGAGCATTGAGAGTTTTGCAGCACATCATGCTTCCATGGCAATCTATTTAAGTGCAGGAATGCTGGGAGAACTGGGCAGACGGCTGATCGCAGGCGGGTATGGGAAAGACACACCGGCAGCGATTGTATACAAGGCGACCTGGCCGGAGGAAGAAGCTTATCTGTGTACGGTGGAACAGTTAGAAGAGACGGCAAAAGCGCATGACATTACCAAAACAGCGCTGATCATCGTGGGAGATATTGTGGCACATCAGAATTATGGGAAATCCAGACTGTATGCGCCGGATTTTGAGACGGAATTTCGTAAGATAAAAAAATCAAGGGAAAAAGAATGAATATCAGTATCATTACGTTTACAGAGAACGGAACAAAACTTGCAGAAAAAATCAGACAGGCTTTTGTGGGCACGAAAACGGAAGAAGCAAAAAAACTTGGATTATCGCTATCTGACTGGACAAGACAGCAGTTTGCAGAGAAAAATGCCATTGTTGTAATTGGAGCCTGTGGCATTGCAGTGCGCATGATCGCACCATTTGTGTCGGATAAGCTGAGTGACAGTCCGGTGGTTGTGGCAGACGAGGCAGGGACTTTTGTGATCCCACTGCTTTCCGGCATATGGGAGGCGCCAATGAGCTCGCAGAACAGATTGCAGGACAGATTGGCGGGATTCCGGTCATCACAACGGCAACCGATGTGAATCATACGTTTTCTGTGGATCTGTTTGCAAAAAATGTGGTCTTTCCATTTATAACCGGGAGGGGATCGCAAAGTCTCATCCAAAATACTGGATGGAAAAACGCCGGATATTGTGATCTCATCGGAGAAAACAGACTTAGAGCAGGGAGTACTCGGATTGCAGCCGAGAGAATATATTTTAGGAATCGGCTGCCGCAGGGGAAAAAGCTTTGAAGAACTGGATGCATTTATACAAAAGTGGCTGGATCATGCAGGCATTGAAAAAAGACTTGTGCGCGCAGCAGCTTCCATTGATCTGAAAAAAGAGGAGGAAGGCCTGCTGCGGTGGTGCATGGCAAACCGGATTCCGTTTTTTACCTATTCTGCGGAGGAGTTAAAACAGGTAAAGGGAGACTTTCAGGAGTCCTCCTTTGTAAAAGAAAAGACAGGCGTGGACAATGTCTGCGAGCGGGCTGCAATGAAAGCGGCAAACGAAGAAGGAACTTTTATTTTGCGGAAGCAGGCGGAAAACGGCATGACGATCGCAATTGTAAAATACGACTGGAAATTGGAAAGAGAGCTGGCAAAGGAGTACAGGATCGATGAGCAGTAAAATTTATATCGTGGGAATGGGACCGGGAACCGGGGAAATGATGACTCCACAGGCAGATCATGCATTGTGCGGCAGCGATGTGATCGTCGGATATCCGGTGTATTTAAAATTATTAGGCGGTAAATATCGGGAAAAAGAATTTTTATCCACACCGATGAAACAGGAAGTCAGACGCTGTGAGATGTGTTTTGAGGAAGCAGAAAAAGGAAAAACGGTTGCGATGGTATGCAGTGGGGATGCAGGCGTGTATGGAATGGCATCCCTGCTCTATGAGATGTCGGAAGCGCATCCGGGATGTGAACTTGAGGTGATCCCCGGGATCACAGCGGCAAACAGTGGGGCAGCGGCGCTTGGAGCACCACTAAACCACGATTACTGCGTCATCAGCTTAAGTGATCTTATGACACCGTGGGAACTTATCGAAAAAAGGCTTGCGGCAGCGGCAGTGGGCGATTTTGCATGGCGATTTATAATCCATCCAGCCACCACAGGCAGATTATCTCAAGAAGGCCTGTGACATTTTACAAAAAAAACGGAGTGGAGCCGGAGAGAGCCTGCGGATATGTGGAAAATATCGGAAGAGAAAACACAGCCTGTGAAGTCTGCACACTCGCAGAATTGCGGGAGTGTCAGGTAAATATGTTTACAACGGTATTTATTGGAAATTCCAGAACAAAAATCATAGGTGGGAAACTTGTCACACCGAGAGGATATGTGCTGCCGGATCCGGCGGTTTAAAGTATGCCGTATTTTAATTTGCAAACAGGAGAAAGAAATTCATGAATAGAATTGTAATTTTTTCAGGAACAACAGAAGGACGCATGTTAGCACAGACATTGTCTGAAAATGGAATCCACTGTATTGTTTCTGTGGCAACAGAATATGGTGAGATCGTCATGCCGGAGATGGATGGAGTTACGGTTCATAAAGGCAGGATGGATCTGGAGGAAATGCAGAAGTTCATCACACAGAGCGAGGTGGCAGCGGTGGTGGACGCAACGCATCCGTTTGCAACGGCAGTTCGGAAAACATCAGGGAAAGCCTGAAAAATACGGAGATTCCATATATCCGGCTGCAGAGGGAGACTTCGGATATTGCGTTAAATAAGGATACAATACAGGAAAATCACTCAGATGTGATACTGTGCAGTGACGCCACAGAATGTGCAGACTTCTTAAGCTTCACAGATGGAAACATCCTGCTCACGACCGGGAGCAAAGATCTTGCCACATACAGTCGGAAGGAAGCGTTAAAAGACCGCCTGTTTGTCCGTGTATTGCCGGGATTGGAGAGCCTCTCGCTGTGTGAAAAGAACGGTATCTGTGGAAAACAGATCATTGCGATGCAGGGTCCTTTTTCATTGGAGATGAACCGCGCACTGATTAGACAGTTTGATATAAAGTATCTGGTCACAAAGGAGAGTGGCAGAACCGGGGGATTTCTGGAAAAAATAAAAGCAGCCGAGGCGGAAGGAATCACTGCTTGTGTGATCGGCAATCCGGAAAAACAAAACAGTGGGGATTCTTTTGCACAGGTGTGCAGAAAAATTTCAGAAATCACGGGAAAAACAATAAAAAACCAGATCGCCCTCATCGGAACCGGTATGGGAAATGAGCAGACGCTCACGATGGAAGCAACAGAAAAAATCCGGGAAGCAGATTACATTTTTGGAGCAGAACGGCTGCTAAGGATAATAAAAAATGAGCAGGCAGTCCGTTATCCCTACTATCTTGCAGCGGATATCGTCCCGGAGCTGGACCGGTTATCCGGCTGCGGGGTAAAAGTGGTCATTCTTTTTTCCGGTGATACCGGTTTTTACAGCGGATGCGGGAAACTATATGAAACACTGAAGGCAGAAGTGACAGCAGTGTGCGTATCTATCCCGGAATTTCATCGGTATCCTATTTTGCGGCATTGACCGGGTACAGTTATCAGGATGCGGCTGTTTTAAGTATACATGGACACGGAGCGGAGACAGAGTGGGATCGGAAAATCTGACAGAGACCATTCGTTTTTCTGCGAAAACATTTTGCTGATGTCCGGAAAAGAGGATGTGCAAAAACTCGGCAGACTGTTACAGAAATATCATTTGCAGAACTGTAAGGTACTTGCAGGTTTCCAGCTGTCCTATCCGCAGGAGAAAGTTTTGGCATTAACGCCGGAAGCATGTGAGCATGTGGAAGAAACCGGATTATATATATGTCTCATCTTAAATCCGGATGCAGAAAAAAGACAGTTACCTGTGGGATGCGGGATGAGGAATTTTTGCGGGATAAAGTTCCGATGACAAAAGAAGAGATAAGAGCGTTGTCTATCTGCAAATTGCATTTAAAAAGAGGATTCCGTCTGTTATGATATCGGAAGCGGAACAGGTTCTGTCGCGGTGGAAATCGCAAAAAGAAGTGGGCAGATCCAGGTTTTTGCGATAGAAAAAAAGCCTCTTGCACTGGAACTGATCCAGAAAAATATCGAGAAATTCGCTCTGCCGAATATTCAGGTAATCGCCGGTGAGGCACCGGACTGTCTTAAGACAGAAGAACGGAGTGAGCATCCGACACATGCGTTCATCGGTGGAAGCAGTGGCAGATTAAAAGAAATCTTAGATGTTTTATATAAAAAAAATCATGAAATGAGGATCGTGATCAACTGCATCAGTTTAGAGACAATCAGTGAACTGACATTGCTAAAAACAGACAGCCGTATCACGAATCTTGAAATCATTCAGGTGCAGGTATCTCGTGCAAAAACAATCGGCGATTATCATCTGATGCAGGGAGAAAATCCAATCTACATCTGCTCTTTTGATTTTACCGGGGAGGTGTCTTAAATGGGATTGAAAATACCGAAAGTTATGATCGCTGCGGTAAAAAAGCGGCAGTGGAAAGACAACCGTCACATGTGCTTTTTTAAAACAGTTATTATGCAGGAAAAAACATCCGGTGTCCTTTAAGTGCGGACCGGATTATATTGATCCGATGTTTCATGAACAGGTGTTAAAAATTCCATCCAAAAATCTGGATACATTTTTTTCAGATGCACCACAGATACAGGCGTTATATGAGATGGAACTGCCGGGACACGATATCGCAGTGTTAGAAGGGGTTATGGGACTTTACGATGGACTTGGCGGTATCAGGGAGGAAGGTTCTTCTTACCATCTGGCTAAGACACTGGATGTCCCGATTATTCTGGTAGTGGATGCGCGTGGCATGGGAAAATCTGTGATTCCGCTTATTGCAGGATTCTTACAATATGATGAGAAGAAGCTGATCAAAGGTGTGATCCTAAACCGGACAAGTAAAATGTTTTTTGATACCATTGCGCCGCTGATTGAAGAAGAACTTACGATAAAAGCACTGGGATGTATTCCGAATGAAAAAGAACTGACAATCGGCTCCAGACATCTGGGTCTGATCCTGCCGGAAGAAATGAAAGAACTGAATTTTCAGCTGGAAAAAGCCGGACAATTGTTGGAAAAATATGTGGATGTCGATGCGATGATTGGGATTGCGGAAAGTGCTTTGTGGGAAAAAGAAGAAACAGTAACAGAAGAAGTAAAGCCGGAAGAAAAAGAAAATTTAGAAGAAAAAGCGTATTCTGGGAAAGTTACAATTTTTTCTCAGGCAATTTTTTCAGTGGAAAAAAAGAATTATATGACAGAGAGAACTCCGGTACAAATACAATACCGCCCCGCATCGCAGTAGCGAAAGACGAAGCATTCTGTTTTTATTACCGTGACAACCTAAGAATGCTGGAACACTATGGAGCAGAGCTGGTATTTTTTTCACCGCTGCATGATGAGAAGCTTCCGGAAAACATTCATGGCATACTGTTAGGCGGCGGTTATCCGGAATTATACGCCAGCAGCTTGCGGAAAATGAGAGTATGCGAAGTCGATCAAGAAGCGTTGGAACAGCATCTTCCTTCCCTGGCAGAATGCGGTGGATTTATGTATCTGCATGAGACACTCAACAGACAAAGACGGAAAAAATTTTCCTATGGTTGGTGTGATCCCGGCAGAATGCCAATATATGGGAACTGGTGCGTTTTGGTTATGTGGAAGTGCAGCTGCTGCAAGGGTTTGCGGGGAAAGGAACAGAGGAAAAGCCGGAGCCGGAAAAAATAAAGGCGCATGAGTTCCACTATTTCGACAGCACAGCGAATGGAGAGGATTGCATTGCCACAAAACCGGTGACCGGAAGAAGCTGGAAGTGCATTCATGCATCGGACGATCATTTCTGGGGCTTTCCACATCTGTATTATCCGTCAGATCCAAAGTTTGTGGAATGGTTTTTGGAAAGAACAGAAAAACACATTTGAGATTGCAAAAAAAAACATGGGTGTGCTAACATGGATAAGGCTTTAGACCGCTATATCATTCATGCGGTGTGGAAGCGTAAAAAAATGACAGTTTCATAGAGAAGACAGTTGGTGCCAGCCGGTTTTGTTAAGACCAGACTGGTTAAAAGGGAAACAGGTGTGATTCCTGTACGATCTCGTCACTGTGATAAGGGAGTGCAGATTCTTTTTCCGCATGGAAAGCCACTGGTGCATGGCACTGGGAAGGCAGAATCTGTATGAGGATCTTTCAGCCAGGAAACCTGCCAATCGTCTGGTACAGGGAAATGAATTCCCAGATCACGAGTAATTGGTCGTACTGTTTAGAGGGCTTTCTGACAAAAGCCTGATTTTCATTGACTTTTTACTCCGTTCAGGCATCTGACCGGAGATTTTTTTGCCGTATTATAAAAGATAGGGCATAATATTTTTTTCTTTGTGTACAGATCTCTATGAAGCAGAAGTAAATCACAAAGAGGAGAAAAAAATGAAGAAAAAAAACACTTGCACTTGTTCTTGCGTTTACAATGACAGCAGCCCTTTTTACAGGATGCGGAAGCAAGAAAGAGACAGAGACAACACAGCCACAGACAGAAACAGCTGCTGAGACAGAGAGTGAAGAGGTCGATGATCAGGCCGCAGCGGACGAAGTCGCAGCACTCATCGATGCCATCTATGTTCAGACAAGAAATGAGAACACAGATGAGCAGTGTGCAGCAGCAAAAGCGGCATGGGACAAGCTGACAGATGCACAGAAGGAACTTGTAGAGGGAGAAAATGCTGATCCGGATTATTTCGGAAGAGATACAGGAGATGCATCCAAGGATGATCCTTTGAATGAGGACGGAATCGGAGAGAACGAGCTTTTAGTGGTAAGTTTTGGTACATCCTTCAACGACAGCAGGGCAGAGGATATCGGTGGTGTGGAAAAAGCACTGCAGGAAGCAAATCCGGACTGGTCTGTAAGAAGAGCTTTCACAGCACAGATCATCATCAACCATGTACAGGCAAGAGATGGTGAAAAAATTGACAATGTAGAACAGGCACTCGACAGAGCAGTAGAAAATGGTGTAAAAAATCTCGTAGTACAGCCAACTCATTTGATGCATGGTGCAGAGTATGATGAACTCGTAGATGCATTAGATGGATACAAAGATAAATTTGAGACAGTTACGATCGCTGAACCGTTACTTGGCGAAGTTGGAAGTGATGCAACTGTTGTCAATGAAGATAAAGCAGCCGTTGCAGAAGCTATCACAGCAGAGGCAGTAAAGACAGCAGGTTTTGATTCCTTAGAGGCAGCCAAAGAAGATGGTACAGCATTTGTATTCATGGGACATGGTACTTCCCATACTGCAAAAGTAAGCTACAGCCAGATGGCTGCCCAGATGGAAAAATTAGGTTATGACAACGTATTCATCGGAACAGTGGAAGGCGAGCCGGAAGAGACAGCATGTGAGAACGTGATCGCAGCAGTAAAAGAAGCAGGATACACAAAAGTGATCCTTCGTCCTTTAATGGTCGTAGCCGGAGATCACGCCAACAACGATATGGCTGGCGATGATGACGATTCCTGGAAGAGCCAGTTTGTTGCAAGCGGTAACTTTGAAAGCGTTGACTGCCAGATCGCAGGACTTGGTGAGATCGATGCAATCCAGCAGATTTATGCAGCCCATACAAAAGCAGCCATTGAATCCCTCGGCTCTGCTACGCTCTCTTCCGCAAGCAGGAGTGAAGCTCTTGCAGACGGAACGTATTCTGCAAAATTCGACACTGACAGCGGTATGTTTCATGTGAATGAAGCATATGACGGACGTGGAACACTTACGGTAAAAAACGGAAAAATGACACTCCACATCGTAATGCCATCCCAGAACATTGTAAATCTTTTCTTAGGAACTGCAGAAGATGCACAGAAGGATGGAGCAAAACTGATCCAGCCAACAACAGAAGAAGTTACATACTCTGATGGTTCCAAAGAGGAAGTATATGCTTTTGACGTTCCGGTAGAAGCATTAGAGAAAGAGTTCGACCTTGCACTGATCGGCACAAAAGGAAAATGGTATGACCATAAGGTCAGTGTTTCGGATACGCAGGCTGAGTAAGCTGGTGTAGAATTTCATACAAAAGAAATGCAGCGTGATCTGTAAGGTTAGAAGTTTTGAATATGGAATAATATTAAAAGTAAATATCGGCAGATGACGGTAGACGCACAGATTGTTTTTTGACAGGCTGTGCGTTTTATGTTACTTGTAGTTCGATTAAATATATGGCAGATTTGTGATTCTGTGTTATAATAAATTGAGTTATTTATGCTTGAGTTTGTAGTTTGGAAGGTGGAGATAGTATGGAAAAAGTTATTGGTTTTCATAATCCAACAGAAGAATATGGATTTTTAAGTAATTGGTATTTATCAAATTTTACGAAAAAGGTATTGAGTTTTCATCCATGGAACAATATATGATGTACGGCAAGGCAATGTGTTTCCATGATGAAACAATTGCAAAGCAGATATTGCAGACGGATGATGTTACAAGAATTAAGAACTTGGGCGTCTTGTATCAAACTATAATGATCAAATCTGGAGTGGAATGCGTCAGATAATAGTATATGAGGGATTGGTAGAGAAATTTTCCCAGAATCAAGAACTAAGTGATGCATTACTTAACACAGGTGATGCATTTCTGGCGGAATGTGCTGTAAAAGATAAAGTATGGGGGATCGGGCTGTCAATGACAGATCCAAAGCGTCTGGAACCGTCATTATGGAGAGGACAGAACCTGCTTGGCTTTGCATTGATGATGGTCAGAAAGAAATTGAAATAGATATTATATTGACCAATTTAAGATAATTTATAATAAATACTTCAAAAGGATTAAGATAATAAATGATAACAGTATACAACAAAAATGGTATCTATATAGGAGGTGTACTGGAATCATAAATGAAACAATTTACAATTATAAAAAGAGAAGATAATGGAAAGGACATAAATCGAAATGGGTTTGTGTCCGTTTTATTTTTTCATTACAAAATAATAAAAAAATTCATGTGAAGGCTGATATATAATTTTGAGATTTTCATCTACTATTTTAGAATATTATGGAGATATATTTATGTATTTAGATGAAATAATAGTGTCCCCAAAAGATTTGATGATATATGATGGAGCTACAGACATTGCTTTTCTGGGAACAAAGAAAAGACAATAATTGTAACTCTACAGAAAATGATTTACTTTGATAAAAATAGGCAAAAGGAGACACAACATGGGTGAATTATCACTTAGTGTAGAGTCTCTTTTTGGTTTACATAGCAGAATAATGCAACTTACCTATCTTAAAACGCATCTTACCGCATCCCCTGTAGATTTCCAAAACAGATTATGTTATACCATGATCAGAGAGAAAAAGCGGTAAAGTTATTTTTGTCCAGCAATTTCGATTAAGTGATATAACAAAAAAAGGGGAGTGCAATATGCAGAACGAACATGAATCCACAGATATCATCCGCATTGATCATTTAAATAAAACCTCGGTGATGTAAGGACAGTCAACGACTTAAGTTTTCGTGTGAAAAAAGGCGAACTGTTCGCCTTTTTAGGTGTGAACGGAGCAGGAAAAGCACGACGATCTCAATTCTCTGCGGACAGTTATCCAAGGACAGCGGAACAGTACAGATCAAAGGAATCGATAACCAAAGAGCGGGAGAACAGACAAAGCGGCTGATTGGTGTAGTTTTTCAGGACAGTGTGCTTGATAAGCCGCTCACTGTAAAAGAAAACTTAAAGAGCAGGGCAGCTCTCTATGGTATTACAGGACAGGCGTTTGAAAAAAGATTACAGGAATTGCTGGACATATTGGACTTTGGCGACTATTTAAACCGCCCGGTCGGAAAATTATCCGGCGGTCAGAGAAGAAGAATCGACATAGCGAGAGCATTGCTCCACAGACCGGAGATCCTTATTTTAGATGAGCCGACTACCGGGCTGGATCCGCAACGAGCAGGTGATCTGGAATGTGATCGAAAAACTCCGCATAGAGGAGCAGATGACCGTTTTTCTGACCAACCCACTACATGGAAGAAGGCTGCAAATGCCGCGTATGTGGTGATTCTACGACAAAGGCAGTATTGTGCGGAAGGAACACCATACGAGTTAAAAAACAGGTATGTGCAGGACACGATTTCTGTTTATGGTGTAACCGAAGCACAAATTAAGTCTTTACATTATAATTATAAGAAAGTACGTGATGGTTACCAGATAAAAGTAGATAATACGTCAGAAGCAACGAAACTGATCGTGGAGCATCAGGAATTGTTTCAGGATTATGAGGTTGTAAAAGGCGGTATGGATGATGTTTTCCTTGCAGTGACAGGCAAAACCTTAGGAGGTGGGCGCGAATGAGAACGATGACAGCTCTGATAAGCAGAAACAGAAAACTTTTCTTCCGGGACAGAGGGATGTTTCTTTCTTCCCTGATTACACCGGTAATTCTGATTGTTTTATATGCAACATTCCTTGCAAATGTATATAAAGATTCCTTTTTGTCTGCATTGCCGGATACCGTACAGATTTCTGAAAAACTGATCAACGGAACGGTGGCGGCACAGCTTGCGGCGGCACTTTTGTCTGTGAGCTGTATCACAGTGACATTCTGCGTGAACCTGACGATGGTGCAGGATCGTGCGAACGGTGCGAGAAAAGATTTTAATGTGTCCCGGTGAAAAATCTGTGATTTTTCTGGGATATTTTCTTTCAACATTACTCAATTCCCTGATGGTCAACGGACTGGCACTGGTCGTCTGCCTTATCTATATGTGCAAAATGGGCTGGTACATGAGCGTGACGGATGTACTTTGGGTGATTTTGGATGAGATCCTTCTGGTATTATTTGGCTGTGCACTCTCAAGTATCATCTGTTATCCGCTGAAAACGCAGGGGCAGATGTCGCAGTCGGAACGATCGTGAGTGCCGGTTATGGATTTATATGCGGTGCGTATATGCCAATCTCCAATTTCGACACCGGACTGCAGAAAGTATTGTCAATTCTGCCGGGCACTTACGGGACTTCTTCGCTGAAAAACCATATGCTGCGTGGAATCTTTGAGGAGATGTCGGCGAATGGCTTTCCGGATGAGGTTGTGACGGCAATCAGGGATTCCTTAGATTGTAATCCGGTTTTCCGGGGACATGTCGTGAATGTTGACCAGATGATATTTATTATGGTGACAAGTATCGTAATTCTTGGTATTCTGTATTTAGTAATTGCATCAAAAGGAGAATCCCGATGAAAATCACCATACTGGATACAATCCCCGGTGAAGAGGATGAGA
>ENA-OQER01000786-OQER01000786.1-human-gut-metagenome-genome-assembly--contig:-NODE-786-length-16656-cov-14.771674_pt1 | contig 16656 bp, 19 predicted proteins | sample MGYA00242797_ERZ504639 | MGnify/ENA primary metagenome ERZ504639 (study PRJEB26092, sample SAMD00036306) | human gut metagenome | host: Homo sapiens | study: EMG produced TPA metagenomics assembly of...
CTCAAAATTGTCAAAATTAGAACTGTTGCAGTCTACTATTCATAATTGCCAGGGATATGGAGTTATGGTAGACTCTGCTGCCATAGTCAAGATAGAGAATTGTCAGATATCCAATACGCTGAATCATTGTCTTTATGTCTATGGCGGTTCGGTAACTATGAATTATACTACCTTGGCTCAGTTCTATCCATTTGATTCTCGCCGTAAGTCGGCATTAGGATTCAAGGCGCCTGTATATCAGTTGGATGTAACCAACTCTCTTGTCACGGGCTATGCTGATGATGAAGTGGTATGGACGCCAGTAGAGGAACAACCTCTGAAAGCTAACTTCAGTTACAGTGTATTGCGTACAGTGGAGATGAATGACAAGGATAAGGAAAAGTGTCCTGATGTAGTCTTTGGTGACAGTATTCTCTATGAGAAAGGTGATTCTATAGAGCGTGAAGGTAAGTACATTTTCTTCGGAAAAGAACATTTCGTGAAATTTGATACAGATAATTTAGTATATGACTTCCGTCTTCTAAGTAAGTCGGCAGCTGTGGGATGGGCAAATCCTAAGTCATCGACACCTGATAGAGACGGCACAGAACGAGAACAAGAAAAACCTGATGCAGGTTGTTATCAGCATCGGGAAAAGGCAGAAGAAAGCGAAAGCGGCAAATAACAGAAATTGGCAAAGGAAAGGACATATATGCAGAACTTGCTATATAAGAGCAAAGGGTTGGCTACGAGATGGCTAACCCTTATTGCTTTTGTTTTCGTTTGTCTTTTGACACATGCCCAAAGCGCTCCAACCCACAACAAGCAAAAAGATGCAGAGCTATTGGGTAAGGCTTTGGAATACTTCGCTTCTCAGAAATATCATGAGTGTCTGCTTATCCTACAGGGACTGGATAAGCAATATCGTCTGAACCCTCGTTATAAAGCATATTTGGGTGTATGCTATTATTACGAGTGGGACTATGAGAATGCCGTAAAACATCTGACTGTCGCAATTCCCAAGTTGGTGAACTTCGCACCCCATGAGCGTTCTTTTTACTATTGGGCCTTGGCTGAGAGCTATTTTAATCTCAGGCATTACGAGAAAGCTGTACCCTGCTATCAAGATATGCTCAAACTGTGCTATGAAAAAGAGCGTGCCGAGGCATATTACCGTTTAGGTTTCTGCTTTCTGTTTGGCGAAGACTGGGCTGATGCATGGAGCAACTTTTATGCAGCGCAGAACAGTTTTCGTAAATATCGGCCAGGCGAAGAACCGGCTCGTATGGCGCAGATAGGAAATATGCTGAAGGCACTGAATGGCAAAGTGGCAGGCGAGGCTTTAGTGCATATTGGCATCAACAAAGCTAAAGGGAAGTAAGTCCTTGATGCTTTCAAACACATAGATGCCCTCTGTGCCGTATAGCAAGATGCGTACAGGTCGCTGGTAACGGTCTTCTATCTCGAGTACTACTTGTCGGCAGGCACCGCAAGGTGATATGGGCGACTTCAGCAATCCATTGACATTTCTTGCGGCTATGGCAAGGGTTGTGATAGGCTGATCGGGATGATTGGCCTGTGCGGCAAATATGGCTGTACGCTCAGCACACAGTCCAGAGGGGAATGCTGCATTCTCCTGATTAGCTCCAATAATAACATTTCCGTTTTCTAACAAGCAGGCTGCTCCTACGTGAAAGTTGCTGTATCGTGCATATGAATTATTTGTCGCGTCAATGGCTTTTTGTACCAATGCTTGTTCTGCAGGGGGCAGTTCGTCGGGTTGTACTAATAGATAATTGATGGCTGTTGTCAGTTTTTTCATATCAGTTTTCTCGTTTAATGGTTACTTAAAGGATTTTTTCTTTATTTGGTATAGAAATCTATGACGCGGCTGATAGCCTGTTGGCAGACTGGGCAGAACTCAGGATTCTGATTGGTTCTCATGCGGCAGTCTTGTGTGCCTCGGTATACGCCTTTGAGGCTGTAGCCAGCTCCTTCGTAGACGCCTACTTTGGTCATCACGTCTTTGGCTTTGCGTGAGAGTGGGGTAGGAATAGGCGTGCCAGGCTTGATCAGGTTTTCCCATTTTCCTTTGAAATCGACCAGTGTTGTGATGTTCGATTCCCATGGTTCCACATCGTGTGGATACATCGGAATGGCCTCGTCCTCGTATGCGTATTCATCAGCCAGTCCGGCAAAAGAATGTCCGAACTCATGTACTACTACGGGCTTGAACCATTCGTTGTGGGTCATTGAGAGATTGTAGGAGTTCAGAATTCCGCCTCCGCCATATTTCTCTGTATTTACTAATATAATAATGTGTTCGTAGGGAGTGCCAGCAAGCCAGTTGTGTACATCTTTGAGATGGAGTGTGGTAAGATATCTGTCACTGTAGAACGTATCGAAATGTGAACTGAGTGCAGTGTTCTTCCAGATGCCTTTGGATGGCTCGCTTGTTCCGCTTTCTTCTGAATCCGACTTAACGGCTATGATGTTAAACTTGTCTTTCTTGCTTTTGAATGGTTCGTGCGCAAACAAAGCATCGGTAGCTGTCTGTGCATCTTTAATGAACAGTCCCATTTCTTCCTGCTTGTAGCCTTCTGCCAGATAGGCAATATGGATGCAATTGGTGGTGTCGGCTGCTTGATGAAGTGTTACAAAGGGAGTTGGATTCTCGCCTTTGTGTCTTATCAGGATGTCGTCGGGCACTATCTGATGGGTGAGTGTACTCATGATTTCGCGACGGTTGTTGCGCAGGTCGATGGTTACATCAATCGTGTCTTTAGGCATGGGTACTAAGAAGATGTTCTCGAAACTCTTGGTCTGCGTTTTGGCTTCTGGGTAGGTGAGCCATTCCTGAAAGAGTGTAGAGAAGGAATTGCGATAGATTATATTGCCGGATTGATGGTCGCGGACCGTGATTTGCCCATTACCTTCCATTGGCAATTCGTTGAGCCGATGCCTCTTCCCATACCATCGTGGCATGACATTGAGCTCGTCGACTGCAATCATCTGCTTTTGTGAGTTGCCGGCAAAGATATAGTCGATTCGTAGAGTTTTATCTACGAAGTATTTGCCAAAGTCCTGTGCACTTGTGATGCCTGGCATCATTGTGAGGATTATGAGAAGTGTCAATATGCTTTTTTTCATCAGACTGTCTTGTTATTTTTGTTTATCTTTATCTTACTTTCAACTGTGCGCCCGGACGGATTTGGTAGTCCGGAGACAGATGGTTCATCTTGTACAGGTACTTCAGACGTATGCCGTATTTCTGTGAGATGGTGTACATGCTCTCACCAGGCATTACTGTATGAGGACGGCGCTTGTACTGTTTGGGTGCCTTTTTGCGTTTCTTCTTCAGATAGATGACATCGCCCTTGTGCAGAATGGCCTTCTTGTCTCTTTCGTTGTATTTAGCCAACTTTCGCCAACTGATGTTCACTTCTCTTCCTATGCTTTTGAAGGTATCGCCTTCACGGGCATAAAGATAATAGTTGTCGTTGAAAATGTGTATGGGGTGTAATGTCCCTTCTGCATTGATGGGAACATCTGTTCCGCTGTGAGTTGCCATAAAGCGGTCGAAGCTTTTGGCTTTGTCATAGTCTTGTAGCCTGTAAAGTTCTATGATTTGAATGAGTTTGTTGGCATATTGGGGATTAGTGGCATAACCGCACGACTTAAGTCCATGAGCCATCCTTTGTAATCTGTGGTGTTGAGACTGAAAAGGCGTGAATAACGAGGTTGCTTGGCCAAAAAACGGCTGTGGTCTTCATAACTCTCTTTGGCATCCTGATACACTCTGAAGCATTCGCCGTGTGCATCGTCATCGTGGTATTGGGTAGGACCTGTCCAGTTGTGGCATTTGATGCCAAAGTGGTTGTTGCCTTGTCTTGCGAGATCGCTCTGTCCAGCTCGGCTCTCAAAGAGTCCCTGGGCAAGAGTGATACTTGCGGGTATGCGGTAACGAAGCATCTGCTCGATGGCGAGATCCTTATACTGGTTGATGTATGTCTGATAGCTTTGATTCCATTTCATTTGTGCGCTACTGGTAGCGCACATAAGTAGCATGGCGAAGCTTATGATATGTTTACGAATGCAGTTCATATTGCAAAAATATAAAAAAATACGGATAACAGGTGTTTTTTTTAAGTATTTTCACTAACTTTGCACAGCAAAGAACCAAAAAGGTAACTATAGTGACAAAAATTATCATTTCTTTGGGATCTAATACGTTTCCCGAGCAACATATAGAGCAAGCCATCTGTTTGCTGCGACAAGCTTTTGGTGAACTCATGGTTACTCGCCAGCTGTGGACAGAACCTATCGGAATGGAGTCTTCCTGTAAGTTTTTGAATATGCTGGTGATGGTTTCTTCTGCAAGGTCAATGCAGCAGGTGCAGGAAGAACTGAAGCGGATAGAAGTTCTGTGCGGAAGAAAACCTGAAGATAAGGCTAAGGGGACTGTGGTTGTTGATGCAGACTTGCTGCTTTACAACGACAAGCGCTGCCATTTGAATGACTGGCAACGCGATTACGTGAAAATATTGATGGCTGAGTTGGATGCTTCCTATGCAGATTTTTCAGCAAGCAATGATATTGTGTGATGTGTCTGTCAGAGTTGTGGGTTAGGGTTGTCTTTTGTGAAGATGAGTTCTACTACTTCACCTTTTTCCAATGACTTTCTGACATTGATGATGCGCTGATTACTGCTGCCACGGAAGAACAGATCTTCATCGCGCAAGTCTTTGATGAAGGGACCGTCTACCAGTACATCTATCTGTTGGAGCAAGGCGAGTTGCTTGGGGTTTTTCAGTAAGTTTTCATATTTGTATCCTGTAAAACACCAAATGGTTTTGTCACTTTCTTTGCGTATCGCTTTTGCCAGTTCTGTAAATCCTTCTGCCTGGAACATAGGATCGCCACCAGAGAAAGTGACATTGGCAAAGGGATCGCTCATGATTTCTTTCATGATGTCGGCTGTCGATGTCATGGTTCCGTTTTTAATGTCCCATGACTGTGGGTTGTGGCATTCGGGACAATGGTTAGGACAACCTGCACAATAAATAGAGGTCCGGAATCCCGGACCGTCTACCATTGTGTCGTGTACGATGCTTAAAATGCTAATCATCTTTGTGTTATGCAATTGTCAGAATTTTCAATTTTTGTATCTTCATCACTTATTGCTTGGGTGTGTCAATATGGGTTACGCGGTCATGGAGTTCGGCCAACTTCCGCTGTTCCAACGATCGGTAGTACCTACAAGATAACCGGTAATTCGCTGAAGCTTGTCGATGTGGTGGCTTCCGCACTTAGGGCATACTTCCAGATTGGCATCTGCATTCTCATATCCACAGTCAAGACAGCGATTGCGGTTGTGGTTTACTGATCCATATCCCATGTTATATTTGTCCATCATATCAACTACACTCGAGATGACAGAAGGATTATGTGTTGCGTCACCGTCAATTTCTACATAGAAAATGTGTCCACCACGTGTGAGGTCGTGATAAGGCGCCTCAATCTGTGCCTTTTTCAAGGCTGTGCACTTATAGTATACTGGAACGTGGTTGGAATTAGTATAGTAGTCGCGGTCGGTCACGCCAGGGATAATACCAAACTCCTTGCGGTCTTTCTTTGTAAACTTACCGCTGAGTCCTTCGGCTGGTGTGGCGAGAATAGAGTAGTTGTGATGATACTCCTCGCTGAATCCATTGGCTCTGTCGCGCATATATGTCACAATCTTGAGTCCGAGTTCTTGTGCTTCCTCGCTTTCACCATGGTGGTGACCAATAAGGGCTACAAGGCATTCTGCCAGACCGATAAAGCCTATACCCAAAGTTCCATGGTTGATGACACTTTCTATAGATTCTTCTGGTTTCAGTTTCTCGGCACCTATCCAGAGATATTTCATCAGCAGCGGGAACTGCTTGGCCATTGCTGTCTTCTGGAACTGGAAACGTTCATCAAGTTGCTTGGCTGTAATCTGCAGGATGTTGTCCAATTTTGCAAAGAACATGTCGATGCGTTGCTTTTTGTCCTCTATGCCCATGCATTCGATGGCAAGTTTAACAATATTGATGGTAGAGAAACTGAGGTTTCCACGTGCAATACTTGTCTTTTCTCCCCAACGGTCTTCGAACACGCGGGTGCGGCAACCCATTGTGGCAATTTCCCACTTGTAGCGTTCTGGATCATCTGCATGCCATTTCTCATTCTGGTTGAATGTGGCATCGAGGTTGAGGAAATTGGGGAAGAAGCGACGTGCTGTCACCTTGCAAGCTAATTGATAGAGATCATAGTTGCGGTCTTCTGGGAGATAGTTCACGCCACGTTTTTTCTTCCAAATCTGGATAGGGAAGATGGCTGTCTCACCGTTGCCCACACCTTCGTAGGTGCTTTCCAGAATCTCGCGCATGATGCAGCGGCCTTCAGCACTGGTGTCTGTACCGTAGTTGATGGATGAGAATACTACCTGGTTTCCACCACGTGAGTGAATGGTGTTCATGTTGTGGATGAAAGCCTCCATTGCCTGATGTACGCGGTTTACAGTCTTGTTGATGGCATGCTGTTCCAATCGCGCGTCTCCTTCCAGTCCCTCGAGGTCTTTCAGCAGATAATCGTCAATCTCTATATTATAAAGGTGTTTTAAATCCTTTCCTGTCAACTTTTCGAGATTTTTCACCTCTTCCTGATACGACATGCGTACATAGGGAGCAAGATAGAAGTCGAATGCAGGGATGGCCTGACCTCCGTGCATCTCGTTCTGGCATGTTTCCAGCGAGATACAGGCCAGGACGGCTGCTGTCTCTATGCGCTTGGCAGGACGGCTTGAGCCATGACCGGCTGTGAATCCATGCTGCAAGATGACATCGAGTGGATGCTGTACGCAGGTAAGACTCTTGGTGGGATAGTAATCCTTGTCGTGTATGTGGAGGTAGTTGTGCTTGACGGCGTCGCGCGACTCTTCGCTCAGAAGATAGTCGTCTACAAATGGTTTGGTGGTTTCTGAAGCAAACTTCATCATCATGCCGGCGGGTGTGTCGGCATTCATGTTGGCGTTTTCACGGGTGATATCGTTATTCTTGGCATTCACAATACTCATGAATACATCGCGAGTCTTTGCTTTTCGGGCAATACTACGCTGGTTGCGGTAGGCAATATAGCGCTGTGCCACGTCCTTGCGGGCGCTCTTCATCAGCTCCAGTTCTACTGCATCCTGAATGGCCTCTACGCTCATCTGGCTTTTGCACGATAAGCCACATGGTCGGTTATTTGCTCAATGAGGGTGCTGTCTTCACCCTTGTCGGTATGGAGCATTGCCTTGCGGATTGCTGCCATGATTTTTTGTTCGTTGAAACCAACGATGCGTCCGTCGCGCTTAACTACAGTTTGTATCATTTTCTTGTTTTACTTTAAGGTATGTATTTAATTTGCTTAATACTAATTTATTACGTCAAAAGAAGGTGTAGAAACCTTAGTTTTGGACAATGCAAAGATAGTAAAGAAATTCTAAAGTTGTACGTTTTGGACAACTTTTCTTGTGTTAAAATATGTCAAGTCACTGAAAATCAGATATATAAAAAATCTTTTGGACAACTCTGTAAAATGGCGGTTGTCCAAAACGAATAACTTCTTGTTTATCAGTCCTTTCCTGTAGATGTGTATGGAAGAGGGCTTTGGTTGAGGTGTTTTTATGCTCTATTTTTGTTGACGCTTGTAGTCGAGTGCCGCACCTATGGCAGTGCAGAATTCAGAATACTTGGGTACATGGAATCTTACTCCGTACACCTTCTCCATAGCTGGATAAACTTCCCGGCACAAGGGCAAAAGCGACAGGTTGCCTATGAGTACGAAATCTTTGATGCCCGATTCGAGCGAAGACAGAATAGTGGCAGAACCAATGCATTGCAGCACCATCCAGATAAGGCCCTTTGCGATGTCTTCTCGAGAAGCATTGGTCTTGGCATTGCTGAAGAGTGACGCCACGGCACTCATGGGAAGTCCAGGAAGAGGTTTGGCGCTGATGTCTTTGATCAGGAGATTGATTTTTGATACATCTCCGTCTTTTGCAAGGTTCGTTATCTGTTTTATGTCATCGGTTTTAAGCATTATTCGGCTCAGACCGGCAAGTGTGCCTCCACCGATTCCTATTCCTCCGATGTGCTTGATGTTTTCACCATCGCATTTTACCAAAGAGGTGCCTGTGCCCATGCTCACAACGATCATTCGGTCAAGTTTGCTTTCGTATTTTGCTCCCAATCCGTCTGCTATGAATTCTTCGCTTTTTGAGGTGGGCAAGCCGTATATGTGTTCGTCAATATATGCTGCGCCTACTCCGGTAAGCATGACATGCTCTATTTCGTCCAACTTGATTTTGTTGTCGTGCAGATATTTGCCAAAGGCTCCGTAGAGCGAAGTGATGGGGTCGGTTGCCTTGATACGGATAGGGCTGATCACCATGCCCTTCTCGTCAATTCCTACAATCTTTGTTGTTGATATTCCAACGTCAATTCCGATTACTATTTTCTTCATTCGTGACTTTAAGTTTCTTTTTTTGCTATTTACAAGACTCCCATCTTGCAGAAAGTGATGAGTACAGCATATCCTATAATCATACTGATGACTCCTATGCTGAGACCTGCCTTCACCATGTCGGTTTGCTGTATCAAACCGGTAGAGTAGGCAATGGCATTAGGAGGAGTGGAGATTGGGAGCGACATGGCGCATGACGCGGCAACAGCCACACCTATTATAATGGTAGAAGTGCCACCTATGGCGTCGAGCGAATGTCCCATACCGGCACAAACCACGGTAAGGATAGGTATCAGCAATGCTGCTGTTGCCGTGTTGCTGATAAAGTTACTCAGGGTAAAGCATACGAGTCCTGAAACTACCATGATGACAAATGGGTTGAATTCGCCGAAAGGAATGCTCTTAACTGCTGCTTCGGCAAGTCCTGTTCCGTTCATGGCAAGTCCAAGTGCAAATCCGCCGGCAACCATCCAGATCACGGCCCAGTCTATTTCCTTCAGGTCGTTGGCTGTAATTACTCCCGTGAAGGCAAATACTGCTATTGGCAGCATGGCCACGGTGTTGGCGTTGATGCAAGATAGTTCTTGCCGAAAATCCAAAGCAGGATAGTGAGTACAAAGGTGCCTGCCACAACGATTGTTCGCCAGTTGAACTCGATTTCGCCTTCAATCTTCAGGTCGATGGTTCTCTGTGAGAATGGGAACATCTTGCGGATGATAAACCATGCAATGACGAGCATCACGATCACCATCGGGCACATAATCATCATCAGTCGCCGAAACCGATATCGAGGTTCAGACCGTCTGGAGCTGTCAGTACCTTATAGGCAAATGCGTTAGGAGGTGTTCCGATTGGCGTTCCCATACCGCCCAGGTTGGCTCCGATGGGGATGGCCATGGTGAGAGCTATGCGCCCCTTGCCATTGGCAGGAAGAGCCTTGAATACCGGTGTCAGGAAAGTAAGCATCATGCAGCGGTGGCGGTGTTGGATATAAACATGGAAAAAATACCTGTGATGAGCATGAAGCCCAAAAGCACATTTTCAGAACGCTTGCCGAAAGGAGCGATGAGTGTCTTGGCCATAAGTACGTCGAGGCGACTTTTGGTAGCAGCTATGGCCATGATGAAGCCTCCTAAGAAAAGGATGATGGTTGGGTCGCAAAACATGCCATGATACCTTGGTATTCCAGCAGGTCTCCGTATTCGCCCTCAGAACCTTGCATGATGTTGAAGGCTGAGTTGGACGCGCCAAACAGCAATACGAAAATGATGACCACGGAAGTGGCCCATGCCGGTATGGCCTCTGTCAGCCATAACATCACAGCCATCACAAAGATGGCGATGATGCGTTGTTGTACTACGGTCAGGCCTTCAATGCCAAAACAGTCAATAGGCAGATTCCATACCAAGACAGTAAGTAGGGCTGTGATGAGGAACATGAGCCCTTTCTTGCGATTGAAATCGCCTGTCAATGCTTTTTTTACAGTTTCTTTCATGTTTATAGTTGAATCTTTATGTTTCTTATGGACTTCGACTATGTATTTTTAGTTTAGGGGCAAAATTACATATATTTTTTGATATAACAATAGAAAAGTATTTTTTTTGCTTTTTTTTGTGTGATGTATGTGGAAGTTTGAAGATAATTCATTATATTTGCAGCGACAAGTAATGCTTTGGGCATTGTTGAGAGAATGTGAATATCTAAATTTTATAAACAATTTATTAACTGTTATATATCATGAGCAATTCGAATTTGATCCTCTTAGTGGTTTTGGTAGTAGTCTTTGCTATTATTGTTTTCTCTTATCTTCACAAGCGTCATCATGAGTACAAAATGGCTGATATAGAGAAGGCGGTTCGCAAGGCATATGTTGGTGAGGCTACCTCTGTTAGCAAAGAGGAACTTGTCAAGGTGGTTAAGACTTATTTTCACTGCTCGTCTAAAGAGGCTTTATATATAATAGGTGTAGCTCGCCGTAAAAAGATCGTTGACATTGCTGACGGAAAGGTTTCGCTGCTTTAAATCGGGTGCAGTAGGTTTTTGCAGGCTTTTTCGAGGCTGTTGCATTATTTTTTAAGAATGACAATACATGACGGGGAAGTTTTCTTCGGCCATAAAATTTTTTGGCTTTTACTGATGGGTGTTTTTTGTATTCTTTGACGGAATGATGAGGCTTAATAGATGACAGGTCTTGGTCTTAATAGATGACAGGCCTTGGTCTTAATAGATGACAGGCTTTGGTCTTAATAGAAGGCTTGCTTTGCCCGTTATTGTTGTACGTTTCGGTCTTAATAGACAGATTTAGTCTTTGTTTGGCTGATTTGGCTTAACAGAAATGTTTTAAGATCTCGCAACAAATCCAGAAAAAGGTGACAGGAAAGCTTTTGTATATTTATTCGCCAGTAAGCTATACTTAATTGTGAAAAAATAATTTTGTAGTTGGGAAAAAATATTTTTCCAGTTGGGGCGATATTGTTTTGCAGTTGAGATTTTCATTTTTTTGCAATTACTGCATGAATATACTAATGACACTTTTTGCCGTTAACCTCCCATGAAAAACAAAATAATGCTAAATTCGTGCTTTTTTTTTCGATTTAACGGCTTTTATTGAATTATTATTTGTACCTTTGTCGGAAATTAGCATTTGGCAAAAAGCGCTTAGAACGCAAAAAAATAGCCTTAGAGGCGATTGCCGCAAAAATGAAGAATAAAACAATTAAAAATACAACGTTAAATTTAAATGGACGAAAATCAGACTCTTGATCATGACAGAATCATGAAAATCAACATCGAGGAGGAGATGAAGTCATCCTACATCGACTATTCCATGTCGGTGATCGTGGCTCGTGCCCTTCCTGATGTGCGTGATGGTTTCAAGCCTGTACATCGCCGTATCCTATACGGTATGTTGGGAATTGGAAACACCAGTGACAAACCTTATAAGAAATGTGCCCGCGTAGTAGGTGAGGTGTTGGGTAAGTATCACCCTCATGGCGACTGTTCTGTTTACGGTGCCCTTGTTCGTATGGGACAGGAATGGAACATGCGTTATACCCTTATCGACGGACAGGGTAACTTCGGCTCTGTGGATGGCGACTCACCTGCAGCCATGCGTTATACAGAGTGCCGCCTCTCCAAGATGGGAGAACACATCATGGACGACCTGGACAAGGAAACCGTCGACATGATGAACAACTTTGATGACACCCTGCAGGAGCCTACAGTGATGCCTACCAAGATTCCTAACCTCCTCGTCAATGGCGGTAATGGTATCGCCGTAGGTATGGCTACCAATATTCCTACCCACAACCTGGGTGAGGTGATTGACGGTTGCTGTGCCTACATCGACAATCCTGATATCGATACCGATGGATTGATGCAGTATATCCCTGCTCCCGACTTCCCAACAGGTGCTACTATTTATGGTATCCAGGGAGTGAAGGATGCTTACGAGACAGGTCGTGGTCGTATCGTGGTTCGTGCTACAGCCGAAATAGAGTGTGGCGACAGTCACGACAAAATCGTTATTACCGAGATTCCTTATGGTGTCAACAAGGAACAGCTCGTGATGGCCATTGCCGACCTTGCGAAGGAAGGCCGTGTAGACGGAATCGCCAACGTGAACGATGAGTCTGGTCGTCAGGGTATGCGTATCGTGGTAGACGTGAAGCGTGACGCCAACGCCAATGTTCTGCTCAATAAACTCTTCAAGATGACTGCGCTACAGAGCTCGTTCTCTGTGAATTGTATCGCCCTTGTGGGTGGCCGTCCTCGCCTGTTGAGCCTGAAGGAGTGCGTGAAGTATTTCGTAGACCATCGTCATGACGTGACGATCCGTCGTACTCAGTTCGAATTGAAGAAGGCACAGGAGCGTGCTCATATCCTGGAAGGTTTGATCATCGCCTGCGACAATATCGACGAGGTGGTACATATTATCCGTGCCAGCAAGACTCCTTCTGATGCTCAGCGCAACCTGGAGAAGCGTTTCGAGTTGGATGAACTGCAGAGCAAGGCGATTGTGGATATGCGTCTGAGCCAGCTCACAGGCTTGCGCTTGGAGCAGTTGCACAACGAGTTTGACGAGTTGATGAAGACCATCGACTATTTGAACCAGATTCTCAATGACCCTGAGCTTTGCAAGAAGGTGATGAAGGACGAACTCAACGAGGTGAAAGAGAAGTATGGTGACGCACGCCGCACCATGATCAAGCCCGACGACCACGAGTTCAATCCAGAGGATTTCTATCCCAACGACCCTGTAGTCATCACCGTGAGCCATCTTGGCTATATCAAGCGTACTCCATTGTCAGAGTTCCGCGAGCAGGCAAGAGGTGGAGTAGGTGCCAAAGGTGCCCGCACACGCGACAAGGACTTCACCGAGTATATTTATCCTGCCACCATGCACCAGACGATGCTCTTCTTTACCAAGAAGGGACGATGCTATTGGCTGAAGTGTTACGAGATTCCTGAGGGCGACCGCAACTCTAAGGGCCGTGCCATCCAGAACCTTCTCAATATCGACAGCGATGACCAGGTGAATGCGTTCCTCCGTCTCAGAGGTTTGAACGATGCCGAGTTCATCAACAGTCATTATATTGTATTCGCTACTAAGAACGGTACGGTGAAGAAGACTTGTCTTGAGGCTTACTCACGTCCTCGTGCCAATGGTGTGATTGCCATCAATATCGTAGAGGGCGACGAGGTGGTTGACGTTCGTCTGACCAATGGTCACAACGAGCTGATCATGGCCAACCGCAATGGTCGTGCTGTACGCTTCGATGAGAATACTATCCGAACGATGGGACGTACCTCAACGGGTGTTCGTGGCATGCGTCTTGATGGTGACGATGATGCGGTAGTAGGTATGATCGTTGTCAACGATCCTGAAAAGGAAACCGTCATGGTGGTGAGCGAACGGGGTTACGGCAAACGTTCGGATGTGATGGATTACCGTGTGACCAACCGTGGCGGTAAGGGTGTGAAGACCCTGAATATTACCGACAAGACCGGCCGACTGGTAGCTATCAAGAATGTGACCGACGAAAACGACCTGATGATCATCAACCAGAGCGGTATTGTTATCCGACTGGCTGTGTCTGAGTGCCGCGTCATGGGACGTGCCACACAGGGCGTACGCCTCATCAACCTGGCCAAGAAGAATGATGTCATTGCCAGCGTATGCAAGGTGATGAGCTCGGAACTTGAGGCTTCGGTAGAGGAGGAGAGCAAGGCTGCATGGGCCAAGAAGAGCGAGGAGATAGAGGGTGAGACTGCATCTGCAGAGAGCGAGGAAACTCCCGATACAGAGGAAACTCCCAACATCGACTTCGAATAATGTGAATTAACAAATTAACACAAACTTAATTGATAAAGAACATGAAAAAGTTTATTGTTGCTGCTATGTTGGTACTAGGTGCCACATCAGCTTTTGCTGGCGACAGCGATGCTCTCAAGCTGTGCTCAGTGCCAAGAAGTATTCTGAGGCCAAGGAATTGGTAAAGCAGAATCTTGCTTCTATGGCAAGCGACGCCGAGAGAGCCAAGGCTTACAACTACCTGGTAAAACTCAGTATGGATGCCTTCAACAAGGAGTCTGCCAAGGAATTGGAAGACCAGATTAAGAAGACAACTACAGCCGACAAGGAGTCGATGTACAAGAATGCCTACAATGCGCTTACCTCTGCCATTGAGTGCTACAAGTACGACCAGCTCCCTGATGCCAAGGGTAAGGTGAAGCCTAAGTATAATGGCAACAAGGATCTCGTTTGGCCAGCCCGTATCCAGCTCGTTAATGCCGGTCAGGATGCTGCCCAGAAGAATCAGCCAGAGAACGTGCTCAAGTACTGGGGTACGTTCCTCGATACAGAGAATGCTCCTCTCTTCGATTCTAAGGTAAAGGAGAAAGAGGCAGAGAAGGATTACCTGGGTCAGGTGGCTCTCTTCGCCGCTCGTTATGCTTATCAGGCTAAGGACATCAAGCGCTGCGAGAAGTATTGCGACATCGCTATGAAGGATCCTGAGCAGGCTAAGGATGCTCTCAACCTGAAGCTCTACGTGATGAAAGACGCCTTGAAGAATCATGCTGACTCTCTGGCTTACGTCGAGAAGTTGAAGGCTCTCTATGTCAACGACGAGAATAATGATGTGATTCTGGACGGTCTGAACAGCATGTACTCTTCATTGAAGATGGAGAAGGAGCAGGTCGAGTTGCTCGACGGTGCTATCGCCAAGAATCCAAACAACTTCGTTGCTTTGGCCGACAAAGGTATGTATTATATCAGCAAGAACGATGCCGACAAGGCTATCGAATGCCTGAACAAGGCGCTTGCTGTACAGCCAGACAACGTGGTTGTGATGACTTATCTCGGTGCCTGCCTCAACGTGAAGGCTTCTAACCTTAGCAAGGAAGAGGGTAAGGCTGTTTACGAGGAGTCTATCAAGCACCTCGATAAGGCTAAGGAGCTCGATCCAAACAAGGAGAAGGCCAACTGGGGCTACAACCGCTTCCAGGCTTATTATGGTCTCTACGGTCCTAACGACGCCAAGACAAAGGCTGCCGAGGAGGAGAGCCACTAAAAAGTGACGAAAAAGCGATAAAATCGCTCTGAAACCGTGATATTTACCTCGCGTTATATCTTTTTGGGATATGGCGCGAGGTTTTGTTTTGTAAAAAAATCATATTAGATTTGGGAGGAACATATTTTTTTTGTAACTTTGCGCGCAAAAGAAAATAAACAATATAATATATAAGGTAATATGGCTAAGAAATTTGCCGAACACAATGGTCTCAACTTGACAAAGACCAACAATGACGTACTTGCAGAGTGGGAGAAGAATGATATCTTCCACAAGTCTATTGACGAGCGTGAAGGCTGCCCTCAGTTTATCTTCTTCGAGGGACCTCCATCTGCTAATGGCCACCCTGGTATTCACCACGTGCTGGCGCGTAGTATCAAGGATACGTTCAACAGATACAAGACGATGAAGGGATTCCAGGTTCACCGCAAGGCTGGATGGGATACTCACGGACTACCTGTTGAGCTTGGTGTCGAGAAGGAACTCGGCATCACCAAGAAGGATATCGACAACAAGGCTTCTGAGAAGTATATCTCTACAGAGGACTATAACCATAAGTGTCGTGAGAATGTGATGAAGTTTACTGCCGAATGGCGTGAGCTGACCGAGAAAATGGGTTACTTCGTGGATCTCGATCATCCTTACATCACTTACGATAACAAGTATATCGAGACACTCTGGTGGCTCCTCAAGCAGCTCTACAACAAGGGTCTGCTCTACAAGGGTTACACCATCCAGCCATACTCTCCAGGCGCAGGTACAGGTTTGAGTTCTCACGAGTTGAACCAGCTGGTTGCTACCGCGATGTAAAGGACCTCACCACCACTGCCCAGTTCCTCATCAAGGATCCTAAGGCTGAGTGGACCAAGTGGGGCAAGCCATACTTCATCGCATGGACCACTACACCTTGGACTTTGCCATCAAACGTGGCTCTCTGTGTAGGTCCTAAGATCGACTATGTAGCTATCGAGACCTACAACCTCTACAATGGCGAGCCTATGACACTCGTGATGGCTGAGGCGCTGGTAGGTTCATATCTGAAGGCTGACCAGGAGTGCAAGGAGGGCGATCTCCTTCCATTCGACAAGGAGAAGAAGCAGTGCCCATGGCGTGTTATCGACCACATGAAGGTACCGACCTCGAAGGCATGCACTATGAGCAGCTCCTGCCATGGGTAAAGCCATGCGAGAAGTAGATGCTTTCGCTCCAGCTTTCGTTACAGAATATGCAGCAGCTCATCCTGAGAAGGTATTTGCTTCTGAGGATGGTCGCGATAAGTTCGTAGAGATGGATAGCGAGGCTTTCCGCGTGATCCTCGGCGACTACGTTACTACCGATGACGGTACAGGTATCGTTCACATCGCTCCTACATTTGGTGCTGATGATGCCAAGGTGGCTAAGGATGCCAACATCCCTGCGCTTTACCTTATTAATAAGAAGGGCGAGACCCGCCCTATGGTTGACTTGCAGGGTAAGTTCTATCTCATCGAGGACCTCGATGCCAACTTCGTGAACGCTTGCGTCAACAAGGAGGCATACGCTCATCACGCAGGCGACTACGTGAAGAATG
>ENA-OQER01000787-OQER01000787.1-human-gut-metagenome-genome-assembly--contig:-NODE-787-length-16643-cov-12.734984_pt1 | contig 16643 bp, 16 predicted proteins | sample MGYA00242797_ERZ504639 | MGnify/ENA primary metagenome ERZ504639 (study PRJEB26092, sample SAMD00036306) | human gut metagenome | host: Homo sapiens | study: EMG produced TPA metagenomics assembly of...
CAAAAAAATCAAAAAAAAAAGATTTATGGATGGATTTTGTTTGCAGGGCGAACTTGATTTAACTTATTTGTAAGCGAGGGGATAACGAGGACGTCTTTAGTGTTATCTTGGGTTCCAAGTATATAGTTTCTCTTCACCTCACTCTTCACCTCATTCTTCACCTCAATTTAAACCTCACTTTCAGTATTCTTCTATTTTTTTTCGATTATTAGCTATGCTATCATCAGTTTTCTATGTACTGCGTTTCTGGGTATTTGTCTGAGTGCTTGTTTTGGCAATATTGTTGACTTTCTGAATATATTTAGCGTATTTTTCGAAAAAGATTGAGAACATAATAAAACCCTCGATACCAAGGTACCGAGGGCAAGCCTATCTGTCACGTCCAGCCTCTGGAAGAGGCAAACACGAACTTAATCGCACACAACAACGATAGGCTTCCGCTGAGGACGTCCAGCCTCAGTGAAGAGACTAACACTAACTTAATAGCACATAACAACAGCGGTTATTCTTTACGTTCCTTTCAAAGAGAAACTTACTTTGCGAAAGGTCCTTTTCCTCCATGCTCTTTAAGATATTTTCGTGAACGTTCCATCATTCTGTCAATATCCTCAAACGAGAAAAGCAATTTTCTCCTTTGTGGATTTTTCTCATTCTCTTCTGCCTCACGTATAAAACGTTCAGCGTCTTCACCTGTCAATACAGGTGTGCTTTTTATTTCTAATGCCATAATTTTACGAAAGAATTCTTCTGACTCTTCGTATTACTTCTATTGCACCGATGATAGCAACTATACCTGCTAAAAAGAAACATCAGTAACTCCATAATTGTTTGATTTTAATATTGTAATTGCCGACAAAGGTACAAAGAATACGTGAGATAGCCAAACTTTTTAAGAAAATCATACTTCTCAGTGCCTGTTTCCCTGATGAAGGCCTCCCTTCGGTTGCGGATGCGGTTGTCCTCTTCTTCTGTAATAACGTAAGGGGCGCTGGATTATTGCATCGTCTTGATAAGTGATAAAATCAATATATTCTGACATGTTTCTTTCTTTTTGCATAAATAACATTAAAAATCATACTTCTTATAAATGATTAGGGTGATTTTCATCTTTTTTGTATTTTTGCTATTCAATATTGTAGAACGTCAATACAAAAGAAACGGAAAAGATATGGATGAGAATAATGTGCCTGACATGCGTCCGACATTCGAAGAAATTCGAAAAGTGGATGATAACGGGAAAGAATACTGGAGTTCACGCGAACTTTGTAATGCGTTGGGCTATTCGGGATATTGGAAATTCCAGAATGTAATAGACAAAGCAATCAAAGTTGCCAGAGAAAAAGGTATGAATATAGACGAACATTTCAACCATGCGGTTGACATGTTCAAGGTGGGTAATGGAGCGTTTCGTAAGGTCGAAACCTTCCATCTATCCCGTATGGCTTGTATGATCATTTCTGAGAATGCAGATTCAAGGAAGCTGTTGGTTAAACAGGCAAGAGCCTATTTTTCTCAATCCGTATCTACAACAGAACTTATGCAGAACTCGCTGGAATCCAATATTTTACTGTATAAAACTGCACAAGGTGAAACTCGCATTGAAGTGATTTTCAACAACGAAACTTTTTGGATGTCACAGAAAAGGATGGCTGCTTTGTTTGGTGTTGATAGAGCAACTATCACTTATCATATTTCTCAGATTTATGAGTCTGGTGAATTGCAAAGAGAGGCAACTTGTAGAAAAATTCAACAAGTTCAAACCGAAGGAGAACGTGATGTTGAGCGTGCTCCATTGTTCTACAATCTTGATGTTATCATTGCTGTTGGTTATCGAGTGAACAGCTATCAGGCAACCCAATTCCGTATATGGGCAACTTCTGTATTGAAGGAGTTCATCATTAAGGGTTATGTCTTGGATGATGAACGTCTGAAACAAGGTAAGCACTTCGGCAAGGATTATTTTGACGATTTGCTGGAACGCATCCGTGAAATCCGCACTTCTGAACGCAGATACTACCAGAAGATAACTGATATTTATGCAGAGTGTAGTGCAGATTATGATGCAAAGGCTGAAAGTACCAAACTCTTCTATAAGATGGTGCAGAATATGATGCACCTGGCGGTTACCAATCATACGGCAGCCGAGATCGTCTATGAGCGAGCTGATGCGGAAATGCCTCACATGGCTTGACTACATGGAAGAAAGCGCCTGATGGAAGAGTTCAGAAATCTGATACGATAGTGGCAAAGAACTATCTTTCTGATGAAGAATTGTCTCAGCTTAACGCAATAACAACAAGTTTCCTGGATCTCGCAGAATCTCGCGCAAGACGACACATCGTTACTACGATGGAGGATTGGAAGAATCGCCTGAAGCTGTTGCTTGAAACCATGGACTATGATGCTAAGAGTAGTGCAGGTAAGGTTTCGCAAGAAGAAGCCAGAGAAAAGGCTTATTCTGAGTATGAGAAATATAAGGTTATTCAAGACCGTTCCTATATCTCGGATTTCGACCGATTCAATAGTGGCCATGATGATGATACTCCATTGCTTCCATTTGACATTGATCCAAAAGAATAGGAGGTGGGTAGGGCGCTTGAATTTAGTCATAGTAGTACCGTCTTATCTTATATAAGAAAATTAACGCAATGAAATGATCAAAATATTTAAAGACAATGAAAAGAATTATCGATAGTACATTAGTAATACTTTCTTTGATGTTGATCTTCGGTTGCAAGGAAAGTAAGGTGGTCAAATTATACCTTTCTCTTATCCAAAGGACGATACTTTTGACCCAAATGGTGGCCTGAAGGCAACAACTTCGTGCTTTCTCTAAAGGTATGGATTCAAAAACAGACGCAACAAGTGATAAAAGATAGGGAACGCAGTGCGTTCCCTATTTTGTTTCTGTTACTTTCCGATGCAGAAGTGCTTGAAGATATTGTTTAGTGTTTCCTGACTACTGATCTGTCCACCAGTGATTTCGCCAAGTTCCTCCAATACGATTTTCAGGTCTTCTGCAATGATGTCGCCACTCATGTCCATATCCATCGATTCCAATACACGGGAGAGGGATTCGTTGGCACGGATGAGGGCTTCGTAGTGGCGGGCGCTGGTCACGATGACATCGTTTTCTGATATTTCAGGAATGTCGGCTGCTTCTACCAAAGCTTTCTCCAAGAGGGGGATGTTCTCTCCTGTGCGGGCGCTGATGCTCAGGATGCTAATGCTTGCTGGCGAAGACGAGGGTGAAGAGGCAAGGCTGTTCTTATCTGCCGACTGGGCAGAATAGTGGAAAGGAAGTGAGGTTGGGTCGAACGAGAGAGCATCGATCTTGTTGAATACCATCAGCAGTTTTTTGCCTTGGTTCTTTTTCTCCATCTCGTCAATTTCTGATTCTGCAGGCAGTTCATCGAGGAGCCAGATGATGATGCGGGCCTCTTCCATCTTCTTGAAGGTGCGCTCGATGCCGATGTTCTCCACCACATCGTTGGTCTTGCGGATTCCTGCAGTGTCGATGAAGCGGAAGGTGATGCCGTCGATGAGGGTGGTGTCTTCTATCACGTCACGCGTGGTGCCGTGGATGTCGCTCACGATGGCTTTTTCCTCGTGGAGCAGTCGGTTGAGCAAGGTGCTCTTGCCCACATTGGTCTTTCCCACGATGGCTACAGGGACGCCCTGCTTGATGGCATTTCCCGTCTCGAAAGAGTGGGCAAGGGTATTGATGCGGCGCTCTATCTCTTCGGCAAGAGCTCGCAGGTCGCTGCGGTCGGCAAACTCCAGTTCCTCGTGGTCGCTGAAGTCGAGTTCCAGTTCAAGCAACGAAGTCATCTTCAACAGTTTTTCGCGTAGTCGTGTCAGCTCGTTGCTGAAATGTCCCTTCAATTGGCTCATTGCCATGTGGTGGGTGGCCTTGTTGGTTGAGGCTATCAGGTCGGCCACGGCTTCAGCCTGCGACAGGTCCATCTTGCCGTTCATATAGGCACGACGGGTGTATTCGCCTGGCTCAGCCTGTCGACAGCCCACTTCTGTGAGCCGTAGTAAAACCTGTTGAAGAATGTATCTGCTGCCGTGACAGGAAATCTCCGTGGAGTCTTCTCCCGTGTAACTGTGTGGTGCCCTGAATACGCTAACGAGCACGTCGTCGATGGTTTTTCCGTCCTTATCTTTGATTTCACCATAATGTAGGGTATTGGCTTTAGCCCCGGTCAGAGGTTTGCCGCTGGCTGATGTGAAAACCTGGTCGGTGATGGTAATGGCGTTGTTACCGCTGAGTCGGATGATTCCGATGGCACCGCCGGCTGGGGTTGCCAGGGCACAGATACATTCTTCTGAGTTTGTCATTTATCTATCCTTTTTATATATTTTCTTTTTTTACTTTTTACTTTTTTTACCTTTTTACTTTTTTACCTTTTAAACTATATTCTATCGAGCACTACTTTGATGAGGTTGTCGATGGTACTCTTGTATCCAGTATTGGCACTGAGGCACGTCGGTTGGCGATGACCATGCAGCAGGTGAGCGCCTTGTGTCCGAGGAGCAGCGACAGTCCGGCAAGAGCCGAACTCTCCATCTCGAAGTTGTTGACACGCAGACCGTTATATTCGAACGCCTCAATCTTCGCATTCAGCTCAGGGTCGGCCAAAGGTGCACGCAGTTCTCTGCCCTGTGGACCATAGAATCCGCCACAGGCGATGGTGATTCCTCGCACCATGTCATCGGCGGCAATGCGGTCGAGGAGTTCCGGATTATTGTCCACGCAGTAGGGATTGCCTATTTGGTCGTTCCATTTCACCTGTCGTTTGAATTCCTTCTCTGTGTCAAGGTCGCAGATTTCATTGCGGTGTGCATAGAAGTTGATGAGTCCGTCGAAGCCGATACTTTTCTGTGAGGCAACGAAGGTTCCGGCAGGGCAGTTGAGCTGCAAGCCTCCACAGGTGCCTATGCGCACGAGGGTGAGTGTGGTGTGTTCGGGCTTCTCAGTACGTGTCTTGAAGTCGATGTTTTTCAGAGCGTCGAGCTCGTTCACCACGATGTCAATATTGTCGCATCCTATTCCTGTGCTCTGTACGGTGATGCGTTTGCCCTTATAGGTGCCGGTAATGGCATGGAATTCACGGCTTTCCACCTCGCACTCTTTCTCTTCGAAGTGGGATGCCACGAGGTTTACACGGCCAGGGTCGCCAACGAGAATCACCTTGTCAGCGAGTTGTTCAGGACGCAGATGGAGGTGGAAACAACTTCCGTCCTCATTGATAATCAATTCAGATTCTGCAAAATACTTACTCATAATCTACATGTTTTTTGTCGTTAATAACGTTGGATTGTTCTCGGTTATTACTGCAAAGATAGATAAAATCTTTTTTTAATTCAAAAGCCTTTGTGCTTTTTTATATTGAAAGTTTCTTAAATAAAGGAAATATGTGCCATTTTTAATATTATTTAGAGTGTGATATTCGTTTTTTTCTCCCTAAATGTTTACTTTTGCGTTCGATTTTGCGCGGCAAGGGCTTTCTGCAGTACCTGCTGGCGCAAGGAAACAGGTAAACCGACTAATAGAATATACAACAAAAACAGAATAGTATTATGGCAGAATCTATTGACATCCGCGAGCTCAACATCCGGATAGAACAACAAAGCCAGTTTGTCACCAATCTGGTGATGGGCATGAACAAAGTGATTGTAGGACAGAAACATCTTGTAGACTGTCTCCTAATAGGTCTTCTGAGCGATGGCCACATCCTGCTCGAAGGCGTACCTGGTCTGGCAAAGACCTTGGCCATCAAAACCCTCTCTCAGCTTATCAGCGCTGACTTCAGCCGCATTCAGTTTACTCCCGACCTGTTGCCTGCCGACGTGGTGGGTACACAGATTTATTCTCAGAAGGACGAGACCTTCCATGTGAAGAAGGGTCCAGTGTTTGCCAACTTCGTATTGGCAGATGAGATCAACCGTGCTCCTGCCAAGGTGCAGAGTGCGCTGCTCGAGGCGATGCAGGAGCATCAGGTCACCATCGGCGACGAGACTTTCCGACTGCCCAGTCCGTTCCTTGTAATGGCTACGCAGAACCCAATAGAGCAGGAGGGAACCTATCAGTTGCCCGAGGCACAGGTGGACCGTTTTCTGCTCAAGGTCATCATCGACTATCCTACACTCGAGGAAGAGAAGCTCATCATCCGTGAGAACATCGCCGGAGGTCTTCCCGAGGTACATCCCGTCACCACAGCCGACGAGATACTGAAGGCTCGCCAGATAGTGGGCGAGGTTTACATCGACGAGAAGATAGAGCAGTACATTGCCGACATCGTCTTCGCCACCCGTTATCCCGAGCGTTACGGTCTGTCCGACATCAAGGATATGATTACCTTTGGCGGCAGTCCACGTGCCAGCATCTCTCTTGCCAAGGCAGCCAGGGCTTATGCTTTCATCAAGCACCGCGGCTATGTGATTCCTGAGGATGTACGTGCCGTGGCTCACGACGTGCTCCGCCATCGTGTGGGACTCTCCTACGAGGCAGAGGCTTCCAATGTGACCAGCGAGGAAATCGTGAGCCGCATAATTAATAAGGTGGAAGTACCTTGATTTTGAGGAATAAGTAATAAATGGACACACAAGATATCTTAAAGAAAGTACGCAAGATCGAGATCAAGACTCGCGGTCTCAGCCAGAATGTCTTTGCAGGCCAGTATCACTCGGCCTTCAAGGGCAGGGGTATGGCCTCGCTGAGGTGAGGGAGTACCAGTATGGCGATGACGTGAGAGACATCGACTGGAATGTGACCGCCCGTTTCCATCGTCCCTTTGTCAAGGTGTTCGAGGAGGAGCGCGAGCTTACCGTGATGTTGTTGGTCGACGTAAGTGGCTCGCTCGACTTCGGTACCACACGGCAGATGAAGCGTGACATGGCTACCGAGATTGCAGCCACCCTGGCCTTCAGTGCCATTCAGAACAACGATAAGATAGGTGTCATCTTCTTCTCCGACCGAATAGAGAAATACATCCCGCCCAAGAAGGGCCGCAAGCACATTCTCTACATCATCCGCGAGATGCTCGATTTTCATCCTCAGAGCCAGCGCACCGACATCGGTGTGGCTTTGGAGTACTTCACACGGGTGATGAAGCGCCATTGCACAGCCTTCGTCATCAGCGACTTCTTCGATGACAAGGACTTTCAGCATCCCCTTCAGATTGCCAATCAGAAGCACGATGTAGCTGCCATTCAGGTGTACGATCCACGTGCCAAGGCGTTGCCCGACATCGGACTCCTCAAGGTGTGCGATGCAGAGACAGGTCACGAGATGTATATTGACACCAGTTCCAAGAAACTGCGTCAGGCGCATACACGCCACTGGATGATGCGCGAGCAGCTGTTGCGCGAAACCTTTGCCAAGAGCAAGGTCGACTGGACGCTGTCGCCACCAACGAAGACTTCTCACGAGCTCTGCTCAACCTGTTCATGCAGCGGGGCTGAAAAGCGGAGAAGTAAACCAATAGGGAAAAGAAAAATGACGAAACAGAAGAATATTATCATCATGATGCTTGCCTTCCTGATGCTGTTGCCAGTAGGGTCGGCAGCCCAGGAGGTGGTGCAGAAGCTCGACTCTCTGCAGATCCTGATAGGCGAGCAGACGAAGCTTCATCTCAAGGTCACCGCTGCCAAGGGTGCCAAGGTGGTGCTGCCTTCGTTCAAGCCGTCACAGATGCTCACTCCGGGCATCGAGGTGGTGGAGCAGAGCGATGCCGACACCGCCGAGCTCGACGGCGGCAGGCTACAGATAAGCCGCGACTATACGCTCACCTCTTTCGACGAGAAGGTCTACGCTGTACCAGCTTCAGGTCAAGGTCAACGGCAAGACCTGTCAGGCAACCCGTTGGCGCTCAAGGTGCTCACGGTGCCAGTGGATACGGTTCATCCCAACCAGTTCTATCCCCCCAAGGACGTACAGGACAATCCCTTCCTATGGAGTGAGTGGAGTCCTCTGTTCTGGCTCAGCATTCTGGTACTCTTACTCTTCGGTGTCATGCTGTGGCTCTGGCAGCGCCTCCGTCAGAACAAACCTATCGTGATTCGTATGCGCATCGTGAAGCGCGTGCCAGCCCACGAGAAGGCGCTCAGCGAGATCAATGTCATCAAGCAGCAGCACACCGAGTCGCAGGAGACCCAGAAGGAATACTACACCCGCCTCACCACCACGCTGCGCGAGTACATAGAACAGCGCTTTGGCTTCCGTGCCATGGAGATGACCAGCGGCGAGATTATAGAGCATCTGCAGTCGGCTGGCGACCAGAAGATGATAGACGAGTTGAAACAGCTCTTCCGTACTGCCGACCTTGTGAAGTTTGCCAAGTACGAGACCTTCCTTGGCGAGAATGACGCCAATCTGGTCAACGCCATCAACTTCATCGACCAGACGAAGACCAACGAGCAGACCGTCGAGGAGAAGGTAGCTCCCGAGCTTACCGACCAGGATCGCAAGACGCGCAGTCAGCGCAAGCTCATCAAGGCTTTGCTCTGGGGTGGAGCGATTGTCATGGCAGCCATCACCGCCTACGTGATCTATGGTGCCTGCATGCTGCTGATGTAGGAGTATAGAATAAAAAAGAATAATATTATAAAAACATGGAATTTGCAAGTAAAGCATATTTTCTGTTGCTCCTGTTGCTGATACCTTATATATTATGGTATTTCCTGTACAGGAAGAAGAACGAGCCTACCATGAGGCTGAGCGACACCCGGCAGTTTGCCTATGCTCCCAAGAGCCTGCGCCAGCGCCTTGTCCATCTGCCCATGATGCTCAGATGTCTGTGTTTCGTGCTCATCGTCTGTGCGATGGCTCGTCCGCAGACCCACAACTCCTGGGACAACAAGACGGTGGAGGGCATCGACATCATGATGGCGATGGACGTCTCTACCTCTATGTTGGCAGAAGACTTGAAACCCAATCGTATGGAGGCTGCCAAGGATGTGGCTCACGAGTTTATCTCTGGCCGTCCCAACGACAACATAGGTCTTACTATCTTTGCTGGTGAGGCCTTCACCCAGTGTCCTATGACCACCGACCACGCCAGTCTGTTGCGACTGTTGCAGGACACCCGTACCGACATTACTGCCCGTGGACTCATCGACGACGGAACGGCGGTGGGTATGGGTCTCGCCAATGCTGTCAGCCGACTGAAGGACTCCAAGTCCAAGAGCAAGGTGGTCATCCTCCTGACCGACGGCAGCAACAACACCGGTGACATTTCGCCTATGACGGCCGCCGAGATAGCCAAGAGCTTTGGCATCAGAGTCTACACCATCGGTGTGGGAACCAACAAGGTGGCTCCTTACCCTATGCCCACAGCGGCTGGCGTTCAGTACGTCAACATGCCTGTGGAGATTGACACCGAGACACTCAGGGACATAGCCCGTACCACTGATGGCAACTTCTATCGCGCCACCAACAACGCCGAGCTGAAGCGCATCTACCACGACATCGACAAGTTGGAGAAGACGAAGATGAATGTCACCCATTTCGCCAAGCGCTACGAGGCTTATCAGCCTTTTGCCCTTGCAGCCCTGTTGGTACTGCTCGCAGAGATATTGCTTCGCATCACCTGGCTCAGAAGAATCCCATAGGGAAGGGACGAGCCGAAGTTCAATTAATATCAAATGAATATGCTAAGATTTGAAGATCCAATATATTTGTGGCTGCTGTGGATGTTGCCGGTACTCGTACTGGTGAGGTTTATAGGATGGCGAAGGAGAAGGGTCAAGCTCCGAAAGTTTGGCGACCCTGAGCTGTTGAAAGCCCTTATGCCAATGTGTCATCTTATCGCCCCACGGTGAAGTTCGGCTTGCTGCTTGCAGCCTTAGCCCTGCTCATCCTCATGGTAGCGCGTCCACAGATGGGCAGCAAGATTTCTCACGACAAGCGTCAGGGCATTGAGACCATCATCTGTCTCGACATCTCCAACTCGATGTTGGCAGAGGATGTGGCGCCTTCGCGACTCGACAAGAGCAAGATGCTGGTGGAGAACCTGGTCGACAAGTTCACCAACGACAAGATAGGTCTCATCGTCTTTGCCGGCGATGCCTTCGTGCAGTTGCTATCACCAGCGACTACGTGTCTGCCAAGATGTTCCTGCAGAACACCACACCAGCCTCATCCAGACCCAGGGCACCAACTTTGCTGCTGCCATCGACCTGGCCACCAAGAGCTTCACCCAGCAAGACCATGTGGGACGCGCCATCATCGTCATTACCGATGGCGAGAACCATGAGCCGGGAGCCGAGGATGCTGTCAAGGCAGCCAAGAATAAAGGCATCAATGTCTTCATTCTGGGAATAGGAAGCACCAAGGGAGCCCCCATTCCTATGGGCGACGGCTCTTATCTCAAAGACCGTACGGGCAACACCGTGATGACTGCCCTCAACGAGCAGATGTGCCGACAGTTGGCTCAGGCTGGCAGTGGACAGTATATTCACGTCGACAACACCAGCGATGCGGAGCAGGCACTCAACGACGACCTCTCCAAGTTGCAGAAGGGCGAGACCGACACCGTCATCTATAGCGAGTACGACGAGCAGTTCCAGGCTGTAGGCATCCTGGTCATCCTCCTGCTCATCCTCGACATCTGTATGCTCGAGGTGAAGAATCCGCTTCTCCGCAACGTGAAGTTCTTTACACATTAAAAATTAATCGAAATGTATCTAATTTATCATATCATATCGTCCCTGCGACTGCGCAGGCTGTGCCTGCTGTTGGGGCTGCTCCTCGTCAGTACAGTTGCAGCACTGGCACAGAACGACCGCACCTTCATCCGTCAGGGCAACCGCCAGTACAGGGCACGCAAATGGACGGCTGCGAGGTGCAGTATCGCAAGGCGATAGCCGCAATGCCAACAATCCACAGGCGGTCTACAACCTGGGTTGTGCGCTCATGATGCAGCAGAAAGACTCGCTCGCCATGCAGCAGTTTGCCAAGTCTGCCGACTTGCAGACCACCAACAAGATACGCCGTGCCAAGAGTTTCCACAACATGGGCGTCATCATGCAGAACCATCAGGAGTTTGCCAAGGCAATAGAATGTTACAAGATGGCGCTCCGCAACAATCCTCAGGACAACGAGACCCGCTACAATCTGGCGCTCTGCAAGCATCAGCTGAAGAATCAGAAGAACCGGCAGAACCAAAACAAGAACAAGAGCGGCAACAACAAGGACAAGAACAAGCAGAACAAGAATAATAAGGATCAGAACAAGGATCAGAACAAGAACAAGGATCAGAACAAGGATCAGAACAAACAGAAAAATAATCAAAACAAAGATAAGAACAACCAGTCACAGAAGCCCGAGCAGGACAAGATGAGCCGTGACAATGCCGAGCAGTTGCTCAATGCAGCCGTGCAGCAGGAGAAGGCCACCAAGCAGAAGATGCAGAAGGCGATGAGTCAGCCACGACGCAAGCAGTACGACAAGAACTGGTAAAACAATAAGCAAACATCATTCATTATGAAGCAAATAGAATGGTACACATTGATGATATTCGTGATGCTGGGCCTGGTGGAGGAAGCCAAGGCGCAGCGTGTGGCGGTATCTGCACCAACACATGTTGCTGCTGGCGAGAACTTCAGAGTAGCCTATACGGTCAACGCCCGTGAAGTGGAGGAGTTCCGTATGGGCAATGTGCCCGATGGACTGGAGGTGATAGCCGGACCCTACACCTCTTCGCAGTCGAGCTATCAGGTGGTCAACGGCCACACCAGCTCTTCTTCCTCTTTCACCATCACCTACACGCTCTATGCAGGCAAGGCTGGAACTTACACCATCGGTACCTCGCATGCACTGGTTTATGGCAAGAAGCTCGCAGCCCATCCTGTCAAGATCACCGTCTCGGGCCATGCTCACAACTCTGGCGGAGCACCCAGGATGCACAACGATGATGCCGATGAGCCTCGCATGCGTCAGGCGGGTTCTGCCATCTCGGGCAAAGATCTCTTCATCAAGGTCACTGCCAACAAGAAGCGTGTGCACGAGCAGGAGCCTGTGCTCCTTACCTATAAGGTCTATACACAGGTCGACCTTACCCAGCTCGACGGCAAGATGCCCGATTTGAAGGGCTTCCACTCTCAGGAGGTGCCACAGCCACAGCAGAAAGTGCTTCACACCGAGGTCATCAACGGCCGTCCTTACCGTTGTGTCACCTGGAGTCAGTACGTCATGTATCCTCAGATGACGGGCAAGCTCGAGATTCCGTCCATCACCTTCAAGGGTATCGTGGTTCAGCAGAACCGCAATGTCGACCCCATCGAGGCTTTCTTCAATGGCGGCTCGGGTTATGTGGAGGTGCATAAGTCTATCAAGGCGCCTGGCAGTTACCATTCAGGTGGACCCGCTGCCTGCACGTCCTGCCAACTTCTCGGGTGGAGTAGGCCGCTTCAATATCTCTGCCACGCTCGACAAGAACGACGTGAAGGCTGGCGATCCCATCAACATCCGTGTGGTAGTGGGAGGCATCGGAAACCTGAAACTCCTCAAGCAGCCTGTGCTCAACCTGCCGAAAGACTTCGACCAGTATGACGCCAAGATCACCGACAAGACCAAGCTCACCCAGAACGGTGTGGAGGGCAACATGGTTTACGACTTCCTCGCAGTTCCGCGCAACCAGCAAGTACACCATTCCATCGGTAGAGTTCACCTACTACGACACCAAGACCAACGCCTACCGCACCATCAAGACCCAGCCCTTCACCCTCACCGTGGAGCAGGGCGACGGCTCAGACGGTTCGTCGTCGGCCAACTACAGCAATGCCGACAAGGACATTCATGCCCTGAAGTTGGGCAAGAGCAAGCTTTGCGACATCGACGATATGTTCTATGGCAGCTTTGGTTATTGGACGAGTCTGATGGTGCCTCTCATCGCCTTCATCGGTCTGCTCATCGCTTTCCGCCGCCGTGCCATCGAGAATGCCGACATCGTGAAGATGCGTTCCAACAAGGCCAACAAGATAGCCACCAAGCGACTCAAGAAGGCACGCACCTGATGATGGCCCGCAAGCAGGGCGAGTTCTACGACGAGGTGCTCAGAGCCTTGTGGGGCTACGTCAGCTACAAGCTCAATATGCCTGTCGAACAGCTCTCGCGCGAGAATATTCAGGATAAGCTGTTGGCTCACTCCGTTGATGCCGACACCATAGAGAAGTTTACCCAGGCTCTCGACGAGTGTGAGTTTGAGCGCTATGCTCCTGGCGACCCTGCCGGCAATATGAATAAGACTTTCGATTCAGCCATGACTGCTATTATGGAAATAGAGAATGCCATCAAGGCTGCCCGCAAGCAGGACAAGAAGACTTCTGCCCGTCAGGGCGACTATACCTTCGGTGTGGTGCTGCTGCTCATCTTCATGGGCTTCAGCCTCTCTGCCTCTGCTGTCACCAAGCAGAACGCAGACACCGAGTACACCAAGGGCAACTATCAGCAGGCCATCAAGGACTATGAGGACCTGCTCAAGAACGGTGTTTCGCCCGAGGTCTACTACAACCTCGGCAATGCCTATTATCGCACCGACAACATCACCAAGGCTGTCCTGGCTTACGAACGTGCCCATCTGCTGTCGCCCGGCGACGAGGACATCAACTTCAATCTGCAGTTTGCTCGCAGCAAGACCATCGATAAGATCACTCCTGTCAGCGAGATGTTCTTCGTCACCTGGTACAAGGCACTGGTCAACTTCACCAGTGTCGACAACTGGGCCAAGACGGGCATCCTGTCCATCATCCTGGCCTTGGTATTGGTGCTGGTCTATCTCTTCGCGCCCCAGTTGCTGTTGCGCAAGGTCGGCTTCTTCGGCGGCATCCTCTTCTTTGTCGTCTTCCTCTTGAGCTCGCTCTTTGCCTATCAGCAGAAACAGATACTCGTCAACCGCACGGGTGCCATCATCGTGGCTCCTACGGTCAATGTCAAGAAGACTCCTTCCCGACAGAGCGCCGACCAGTTTGTCATTCATGAGGGAACGCGTGTCGACATCACCGACCGCTCTATGGATGGCTGGCGTGGCATCCACCTGGCAGATGGAAGAGACGGATGGATAGAAACCAAACAACTGGAGGAAATATGATGTTTGTCTCATGTCTTCTCACCGATCTCGAGGTGCTCCACTTCTTCAATGGAAGCGACAATCTGTTCATCGACCAGTTGGCGCTCGTCCTTACGTCGGGGCTCACCTGGATACCGCTTTATCTCACCCTCTTCTACATCATTGTGCGCAACAATGAGACGATGGCGCAGATTGGTCTGGCGGTAATGGGAGCACTCGTCTGTGTGGCTCTTTCCGAGGGTATCACCGATGGCGTGGTAAAACCCTTGGTGGAACGATGGCGCCCCAACAACGACCCCATCCTGAAATACTCCATTCAGGTGGTGGACAACCTTCGTGGCAGTGGCTACAGCTTCTTCTCGGCTCATGCAGCCAACACCATGTCGATAGCGATGTTCTTCTCGCTCCTCATGAGGGGCAAGCGCCTCGCCATCGCCCTCTTCTCGTGGTCGCTGCTCAACTGCTGGACACGCCTGTATCTTGGCATGCACTATCCATCCGACATTCTCTGCGGACTCCTCGTGGGTGCTGTCATCGGTTTCGTGTGCTACATAGGTTATCTGAAACTGTATTACAAGGTGTCACCCCACATCACATATATCTCCGACCAGTACACCCCCACGGGTTACGACCACGACGATATCGACAAGATACTCTGCATCCTGGCTTTCACCCTGGTCTATGCCTTCTTGCGGGCGATAGTCATGGCTGGAGGAGTGTAACATTAAAATTCAACCATAATGGATACAAAACATATAAAAATTACCGATTACAATTACCCCCTTCCTGATGAGCGCATTGCCAAATTCCCCTTGGCGCAGCGCGACCACTCTAAACTCCTTCTCTACCGTCATGGTGAGGTAGGCGAGGATGTGTTCTACCGTTTGCCTGAATACCTGCCCAAGGGCGGACTGATGGTTTACAACAATACCAAGGTGATTCAGGCGCGTCTGCATTTCCGCAAGGCACGGGTGCCCTGATAGAGGTCTTCCTCATGGAGCCTGCCGATCCTACCGACTATGAGCTCATGTTCCAGACGGCAGGACATTGCTCATGGCTCTGCATGATAGGCAACCTGAAGAAGTGGAAGGAGGGCAGTCTGAAGCGCGACTTCGAGATCAAGGGGCATCAGCTTACACTCTCTGCCACCATGCGCCGTGGCGATGCCTTAGGCTCGGAGGCTGCCTCTATGGTGGCGAAGGGTGGTGGAACCAACTATTGGGTCGACTTCGACTGGGACAACACGCAGGTCTCCTTTGCCGAGATTCTTGAGGCCGTGGGCGAGTTGCTATTCCGCCTTATCTCAACCGTGCCACCGAGGAGAGCGACAAGACTACCTATCAGACGGTTTACTCGAAGATAAAGGGCAGTGTGGCTGCTCCTACTGCCGGACTTCATTTCACCGATGCCGTGTTGCAGGACATCGACCGCCATGGCATTGAGCGTGAGGAGGTTACCCTTCATGTGGGCGCTGGTACTTTCAAGCCGGTGAAGAGTCTTGAGATAGAGGGTCACCGCATGCACACCGAGTATATCGTGGTGCACCGTCATACGTTGGAGAAGCTCCTGCAGCACCATTGCGAGGTGATTGCTGTGGGTACTACGAGTGTGCGAACCATCGAGAGCCTGTACTATATGGGTGTTCATCTGCTCTCTCATCCTGAGGCGACAGAAGACGATCTGCACGTCAACCAGTGGGATCCTTACGAGTTGTCGGCAGATGGCGGTTTGGTGAATGCCATTCAGCCTTCTCAGGCGATACAGGCCATCATCGACTATCTCGACCGCAATGGTCTGGAGGCTTTGCACACCAGCACGCAGATCATCATTGCCCCCGGCTATCAGTACAAGATAGTGAAGATGCTTATCACCAATTTCCATCAGCCTCAGAGCACTCTTCTCCTCCTCGTCAGTGCCTTCCTCCATGGCGACTGGAAGAAAGTGTACGACTATGCTCTGTCTCACGATTTCCGTTTCCTGAGCTATGGTGATTCTTCGTTGTTGATTCCGTAATTCATTGCGTGGTTAATGACTGAAGTTTAGTAAAGGAGATTTCTCTGAGCGAGACAGGGGATCGTGGAGCGAATGTGACGATTGCCACATTCGCTCCCATGTTTTTTACATTCGCTCCCACGAATCTCTGTTTCGCTCCCATGAACGTCAGATTCGCTCTGGCAGAATCGTCTGTAATCCTTTAGCAGAGTGGGCTCTCTGCTTCTTCTCTTCTGAGGTTTCTCAACTTCTCTCTTCTGAGAGTGAGGTAATCTCAGCTTCTTCCTCTGCCGTTCCTCATTGGGCAGTGAAAGCACCTGTTCTATTTCTGCATCTTTGGCCATATGTTTGTTGTTTATTCAAGTTTCGCAAGCTTTGCTCCTCACGCCCTGAAGGGGCAGAAGCTCTTAGCCCAGGGCAGCGCCTGGGTTATTACGGGAGAAAGCCTATCGCCCTGTTTTACTCTAATTGAGCAAGCTTTGAGCGTATTTTTTAACGTTAATTATATTTAACGACCCTTGGGTCTTGTCTGATGAAGTTTGCGTCATAGTATTCACCTTTTTCCACGAGGGTGAA
>ENA-OQER01000788-OQER01000788.1-human-gut-metagenome-genome-assembly--contig:-NODE-788-length-16623-cov-8.757699_pt1 | contig 16623 bp, 26 predicted proteins | sample MGYA00242797_ERZ504639 | MGnify/ENA primary metagenome ERZ504639 (study PRJEB26092, sample SAMD00036306) | human gut metagenome | host: Homo sapiens | study: EMG produced TPA metagenomics assembly of...
CGCTGCGAATACGTAGAGTTCCGGCAATATCCATGGCGAATACGCGCCGAATAGCGCCCCCAAGGTGACGGCGAGGAACGACAGTCCGCCCAACGCTTCCACAATCGGGTAGCGTACGGCGATCGGATCGAGGCGCTCGACCGCCCCGAGGCGCAGACCCGCTGGGAGGCCCTCGATGCCCTGACGGTGCTCGCCACCACCTGCCCCGAGCAGCTGGGCGATGCCTTTGAGGGCGCCGAGACCGCACTGTTCGACGAGATCTCCTCCACGCTGCGCTATGCCGCCTTCCGCCTGCTGTGCGTGTGGGGTGCCACGAGCGTCGAGCGCTCGCGCGAAGCTTGGCCCATCCTGGACGAGGCCATCCAGTGCTACCACGCGACCTTGAGTATCGCGACATGCTCGGTTGCCTGTACGAGTTTTGCCAGGGCGAGATCGACGCCGAGGTTGCCGAGAAGCTTGCGCTGCGCCTTAAGTTCGATGCCGAGAACGGTAAGGGCAGCTATCTTAAGGCCCGTTCGAGCGAGATTTGCGAAATGCTTGTTAAACGTTTTGGCCTGGATCTCTCCAAAAAGAAGAAGCGTGCTAGCGTTAAAAAATCTGACGACGCCGAAGACGAGGAGTAACAGATTATGGCGCACGATGTAGTCCTGATTCCCGGTGACGGTATCGGTCCCGAGATTACGCAGGCCATGCGCCGCGTGGTCGAGCCACCGGTGTCCAGATCAACTGGAACGTCCAGGAGGCCGGTGCCGGCGTCATGGACGAGTTTGGCACGCCGCTGCCCCAACATGTGCTCGATGCGGTCGCCGAGACCAAGGTTGCCATCAAGGCCCCATCACCACACCGGTCGGCACGGGCTTCCGCAGCGTTAACGTCGCCCTGCGCAAGCACTTCGACCTGTACGCCTGCGTGCGCCCCTGCCTGTCGCAGCCGGGCGACGGCTCGCGCTTCCGCGACGTCGACTGGTCATCGTGCGCGAGAACACCGAGGACCTCTACGCCGGCATCGAGTTCGATGAGGGCGCTGCCGAGGTCGAGGAGCTCTCGCAGCTTGTCGAGCGCTCGGGCCAGAAGACCTTCGCAGCCGATTCCGCCATCTCGATCAAGCCGATCTCCATCGCCAAGAGCCGTCGCATTGTGGAGTATGCCTTTGAGTACGCCCGCCGCTGCGGCCGCAAAAGGTGACGGCCGTGCACAAGGCCAACATTCATGAAGGCGACCGACGGCCTGTTCCTGCGCGTGGCGCGCAAGGTGGCCGCCAGCTATCCCGATATCGAGTTCAACGACAAGATCGTCGACGCCACCTGCATGGGCCTGGTCCAAAACCCCAATGACTTCGATGTCCTGGTGCTGCCCAACCTGTACGGCGACATCGTGAGCGACCTGTGCGCCGGCCTGGTGGGTGGTCTGGGCATGGCACCCGGCTCCAACATCGGTGCCGACTGCGCAATCTTTGAGGCTACGCACGGCTCCGCGCCCGATATCGCTGGCCAGGATGTCGCCAACCCCACGGCCGAGATTCTCTCTGCTGCGATGATGCTCGATCACCTGGCGAGAACGACGCCGCCAACCGCATTCGCGCCGCCGTCTCCGCCACGCTTGGCGAGGGCGAGCAGGTTACCGGTGACGTGCGCCGTGCTCAGACCGGCTCCGTCGAGGGGGCCGTGGGCACGCAGGCCTTTGCCGATGCCGTTATCGCGCACCTGGCCTAAGGTACGCACGCTCAAACGCCTAAATAGTACTTAAGTGTTTGCGTATAACCTAAGAATGAATACGCCCGGCGCCTCGTCGGGCGTATTCTATTGGGGACTATGTTTCCTAACAAGGAGTAACTGATATGGGTCTGATTCAAAAGAAGGACGAGAAGGACGAGATCGACGGCATCCAGATCATCGAGCGCGGCGAAGGCCCTGACGGTGATGAGGACGAGAAGATCGACCTGGTCGCCGGCACGTCTGCCGAACATATTGCCGCCGGCACGACCGCCGAGGAGGAAGACGCTCGCCTGGAGGCAAAGATCGCCGCGGACGCCGCCGACGAGAACCTCATGCCCCAGGAGCAGGACGAGGACGACGACTCCGACGTGGACGACCACGCTTGTAAGCACAAGAAGACGATGATTGTCGCCTTTGTGGTCGCTATCGTGATCGCTGCCGTGGTCGGCTTCTTTATCGGCAACGGTGGTTTTGGCGGCAAGGGTGTCGGCTCGTCGACCCTGACCGAGGATCAGCTCGATTCGACGTGGCAAGCTATAGCTACAACGGCAAGAAGAGCGACATCACCGCGCGCGAGGCCATCGAGAGCCAGTATAGCCTCGACACCGTCAAGGACGACGACGGCAACTACACCGCACCGTCTGCCGACGTTATCCTGTCCTACGTGCGCAACCAGATTCTGCTGGACGCTGCCGAGGACGAGGGCATTACCGTCTCTTCCAAGGAGATGAAGCAGTACGCCGAGGATTCCATCGGCACCTCCGACTACAAGACCATGGCCACGCAGTACGGCGTGTCCAAGGACCAGCCAAGCAGATCGTCCGCCAGTCTGCGACGCTGCAGAAGCTCTACAAGAAGAAGGTGGGCGATAGCTCCGCAAGCATGCCGACCGCCCCGACCGAGCCTGCTGACGGCAACGAGGAGACCGCGAGCAAGGACTACGCCGACTACATCATCAACCTTGCCGGCGACGAGTGGGATAGCTCAAAGGGCACCTGGAAGGACGCCGATAGCACCTATGCCAAGGCCTTTGCCGATGATGCCTTTACGGTCGATAGCGCTACCTATAAGCAGGCCATGACCGCCTACTACACTGCTTATCAGCAGTATTCCTCGCAGGCTTCGAGCGCCAGCTCCAAGTGGACCGAGTACGCCAACGGCCTTTACGCCAAGGCCAACATCAGCATCTACGGGCTGTTTGCGTAAGGGCTGCCCGAGCCGCCGAGCGCGTAGCCAAAAAATCTGATATGCCCGCTAGAACGGATATCGTTCTAGCGGGCTTTTTGCACTGTGGGGAGGGCGATGAGAGGGGGTGGTTGTATGCAAATTTTGGGACACTTTATTCATATAAAGTGAAAACGATTTCGGCTAAACTGGTAGTAACAATGTGGTACCACTGTTCATCTGGTAGTAACCAATTTTGAGACGAAATCGAATGGAAATTGCTAAGAATTAGTTTGGTAATGAAAGAAACGCACCATGTCTACCTGCGTAAATTACCGTTTACGGGCCAAAAATAACCGTTTGGCAACGATATAGTAATTTGAACGAAATGTGTTGGACGTTTGAATTGAGTGTGTGCTACCGTACATACCAGCAACCCCAAATAGGGACTGGGTTGTCTAAGTTTGCGCATCAATGCCGGCAAGCGGAGAAGCCGGTATGCACAAGGCGCGGACATGGAACTCGTTGGTGAACAACGAAAGAAAGGTTGGAGGAGATACCATATGATGAAGTACCTCCAGAAGCTCGGCAAAGCGCTGATGCTTCCCGTCGCGGCGCTTCCCGTCGCAGGTATTCTTTATGGGCGTGGGCTACCTGCTCGCTCCCGCAGTCATGGGTGCTGCCGGTGACACTACCGGTTTTGCCTATACCGCCGGTTTCCTGCTCATCAAGGCAGGCGGCGCTCTTATCGATAACATGGCCTGGCTGTTCGCAGTCGGCGCCGCTGTCGGCCTTGCCGACGATCACGATGGCACCGCTGGCCTCGCTGGCCTCGTCGCCTTCCTGATGATCCAGCAGCTCCTGAACCCTGCTGTTGTTGGCACCATTCGTGGTATGGACGCCGATGCTCAGACCGCTTGGCTTGCCACGACCGAGGGCATCGCGTTCTCCAAGATCGCTGGTAACTCCTTCATCGGCATCCTGTCCGCCGTCATCGGTGGCACTTGCTACAACAAGTTCAAGGACACTCGTCTTCCCGACTGGCTGGCCTTCTTCTCCGGCAAGCGTTGCGTCGCATCATGACCGCCGTCATCTGCATCGTCGTCTCCGTCGTCCTGCTCTTTGCTTGGCCGCTCATCTTCGGTGCTCTTGTTGCTCTTGGTGAGGGTATCGCCGCCATGGATGGTATCGGCGCTGGCATCTACGCCTTCCTCAACCGCCTGCTCATCCCGACCGGTCTGCACCACGCTCTGAACAACGTGTTCTGGTTCGACACCATCGGCCTGGGCGACCTGACCCACTTCTGGGCTGGCGAGACCTCTGCTGATGTCAAGTGGAGCCTCGGTATGTACATGTCCGGCTTCTTCCCCTGCATGATGTTCGGTATCCCGGGCGCTGCCCTGGCTATGGTTCAGACCGCTAAGAACAAGAAGGCTGCTATCGGCCTGGTTGTCTCCGCTGCTATCTGCGCCTTCGTCTGCGGCGTCACCGAGCCTTCGAGTTCGGCTTCATGTTCCTGTGCTTCCCGCTCTACGTCGTGTACGCTGCCCTGTACGGCATCTTCACCATCGTCACCTACTATGTTGGTTTCCGTGCTGGCTTCTGCTTCTCCGCTGGTGCTACCGACCTCCTGTTCTCCTCTAGCCTTCCGGCTGCCGCTAACACCTGGATGATCATCCGCTGGGCATCGCTGCTTCGTGGTCTTCTACCTCGTGTTCCGCTTCGCCATCACCAAGTTCAACCTCATGACCCCTGGTCGCGAGGATGAGGATGTCGAGGAGACCTCCGCTTCCGCCGCTGCTGGCGACGACAAGTTCGCCGCTCTGGCCGCCGCTGTTCTCGCTGCCGTCGGTGGCAAGGAGAACGTCAAGACCGTTGACTGCTGCGCTACTCGCCTGCGCTTCGAGCTCGGCGATTCCTCTCTGGTCGACGAGGCTGCCTGCAAGAAGGCTGGCGCTTTGGGTGTCATGAAGATGGACAAGGGTGCAACCCAGGTCATCATCGGCACGCAGGTCCAGGCTGTTGCGAGGAGCTCAAGAAGCTTCTCTAAGCCTTAAAGACGTATCTGTCTTGTAAAGGGTCGTCCCGCTCCGCGGGGGCGGCCCTTTTTGCTACCTCGATACCTGATGTAGCGTTGTAATTGGTATTACAGTGCGCAGGCTATCAACCGGCAAACAATATTGAAATATGCTGGCTGACCTGCTGTTATTCCAATAAAACTGCTATAGTACGTGGTGTCTGGTTACAACCAATTTCGAGTCATTTATCCGGCAGGTATCATTATGGCAATGGGAGCGCGCAAACAACCTCTGTACGATCAACTCGTCGATTTGCTGACCGATAAAATCGATCACGAACTTCGACCCGGCGACTATTTGCCGTCCGAGCGCGACTTGTCGGAGCGCTACGGGCTCTCGCGTACGACGGTTCGCCTTGCCCTGCAGGAGCTTGAGCGCCTGGGCTTGGTGGTTCGTCAGCGCGGCCGTGGAACCATGGTATGCGACCGCTCTCTGCAAACGGCAAACCTCACGCAGACATACAGCTTTACCGAGCAGATGAAGGCGATCGGCCGTGTGCCCAAGACAACGATTCTCGAGTTTACCGAGGTCGAGGCTGACAAGAATATTGCCGTAGAGATGAACGCGCGCCTGGGCGAGCGTCTGTACAAGATCAAGCGCCTGCGTATAGCCGATGGTGTGCCGCTGATGATTGAGTGTACATATCTGCCAAGTCGCAAGTTCTTTGCGCTTAAGCGCCCCATGATCGAGAACAAATCGCTGTACGACATGATCGAGCAGGACTTTCACGAGAAGTTCGCGTGGCAGAGGAAGAATTCTACGCGAGTATCGCGCGCCATTCCGACGCTCGTCTGCTCGAGATTGCCGAAGGCGCACCGGTCCTGGATTTGATTCGTACCACATATGACATGAACAACGAGGTTATCGAGTATACGCGTTCGGTTGCGCGTGCCGACCAGTTTAAGTACAAGGTCTACCACAACCGCGCAGTCTAGAGTTATTGGGTATAAACGGCTTGGCGTGTTTTGCGGCGGGTGCAAAATGTGCCAAGCGGTAGAAGGCAACGAACAATCGCTCGAATTAACAATGCAGTGGTTTTTGATCCGCCCTAAAACGCACTGCGGGTACGGGAGCATAGATGAGCACGTATGCTATCAAGGCCGACAAGTTCTTTTTGCCGGCGGGGCCGCAGCTGGGCGGCTTCCTGATGGTCGAAGACGGCGTCTTTGGCGCTTGGCAGGCCGATGAGCCGCTTGTGAGATCAAAGATTATTCGGGTACATGGATTGCGCCGGGCATGGTGGACACCCACATTCATGGCTTCTATAACCATGCCACGACCGATAACGATGCCGAGGGTATCAACATCAGCTCGACCGAGCTCGCTCGTCGTGGTACCACCAGCTGGCTTCCTACGACCTTTACCGACGGCGTGGAGCAGATCAAGGACGCCTGCGCTGCCATTGCACAGGCGGACGAAGAGCGCGGACCTGAGTTCTGCGGTGCCCGTATTCAGGGCATCTATCTGGAGGGTCCGTTCTTTACCATGAAGCACGTGGGTGCCCAGAACCCCGCCTTTTTGATTGACCCGTCCGAGGAAGTTTTTGACGAGTGGCAGGAGGCCGCCGGCGGTCGTATCGTCAAGAGCGCCATGGCGGCCGAGCGCGACGGCGCTGCCGCTTACGCCGCGGCTCTGAGCGCAAAGGGCGTCGTGACCTGTATTGGCCACTCCGATGCCACCTATGATGAGTGCGCCGCCGCCATCAATGCTGGCGCCAGCTGCTTTACGCATACCTACAACGGCCAGCGCGGTCTGCATCACCGTGAGCCCGGTGTCGTCGGGGCCGCTATGACCACGCCCAACACCTATGCCGAGATTATCTGCGATGGCAAACATGTGAACCCTGCTGCTATCAAGCCTTGCTGCAGGCCAAGGGCTGGCAGCACACGGTGCTGATTACCGACTGCCTGGGTTGCGGCGGCATGCCCGAGGGCAAGTACACCAGCGGTGGCATGGATGTCATTATGAAGGACAACCTTTGCTGGCTCGCCGATGGCTCTGCTATCGCCGGCTCGGTGCTCACGCTCGCACAGGGCGTCAAGAACATCGTCGACTGGGGCCTTGCGAGCGCCGATATCGCAATTCGCATGGCGACCGAGGTGCCCGCGCGTTCTGCTCACGTCGAGGATAAATGTGGCAGCATTATGCCTGGTCGCGACGCCGACTTTGTCGTGTTCAATCCCGACCTTACCCTGGTCGAGACGTATGTGGGTGGCAACAGCGTCGGCAACGCGTTTGCCGAGTAGCCGCCAAAGAAGCGATCCGAGAGGGGATTTAGATGATTTACGGTGCATTGGGCGATATCGAGGAGTACCGCGGAATGCTCAAGGGCCTCGACGTGTTGATCGACTGGCTCGAGGAGAACGACCCGGCGCAGCTCGAGGTCGGCAGCCATCCGATTCTGGGCGACAAGGTCTTTGCGAACGTCATGGCTCCCACGACGCGTCCCGAGGCAGAGGCTCACTACGAGACGCATCAGCGCTATCACGACCTGCAGATCGATGTCGAGGGTCGCGAGGCCTTTAAGGTTGCCACGGGCAGCCTGACGCTGGTCCAGGAGTTTGACGAGAAGGACGACTACGATCTGGTCGATTCCGACGCTCGATCGCCGGCGATCTTGCCGACGACAAGTTCGCGCTGTTCGTTGCCGGCGAGCCTCACATGCCCACACTCGAGTTCCCGGGCGATGGCGCACAGCCGGTCAAGAAGATCTGCTTTAAGCTGCTTGCAGACGCTTACTGGGAGGAGTAACGCGCTGCTCGGCTGAGTTGTTCGCCTGATGGCGTGATTCCCCTAGGGAAATCACGCAAGGACCCCGCAAATGTGTTTCCCCTAGGGGAATCACGTTTGGCGGGGTTTTATGTTTATGAATAGGGGAACTGAAGCCGTGACGATGCTTGGGTTGGCGCACGCGCACTCAAATCGGCAACAACAAAGTAGATAAGCATTTGAAGAAATGCGATTGAAACATAATGTAACTAGTATGAAATAGTGGATAGCTGGTACATACCACCTTTCAAATATAGAATCGTTAGAAATCTATAGTTAAAAAGTAATTTACCAGCGGGTTTATATTTTGTTCATTAAAGCCGTTCATCGCCATTTCGCTACCGTTTACGGACACTTCAGATTCTGTCTACATAATTGCGTTAATGCGTCCATAATAGGCAAGGCGTTTAGCCGAGGGCCGAGGAACCGGCATCCGCGTCGTAGAGCACGAAGATCGGGAGTAGCATGCATTCGTTTAAGATCACCAATCAATTCCTACTTGATGATGAGCCGTTCACCATCTTGTCGGGGGCGATTCACTATATGCGTGTTCATCCGAGCGACTGGCACCATTCGCTCTATAACCTTAAGGCTCTTGGGTTTAATACGGTCGAAACGTATGTACGTGGAATCTTCATGAGCCAAAGCCTGGCGTCTTCGATTTTTCTGGCTCAATCGATTTGGCGGCATTTCTTGATGAGGCAGCATCGCTCGGTCTGTATGCAATTGTTCGGCCCTCTCCGTTTATTTGTGCAGAATGGGAATTTGGCGGCATGCCAGCATGGCTGCTGCGCGAACATGATATGAGGCCGCGTAGCAGCGACCCCAAATTTCTTGCTCACGTTGCGCAGTACTACGACCATCTCATGCCGATACTCGTCTCGCGTCAGATTGACAAGGGCGGAAATATCATCATGATGCAGGTTGAAAACGAGTATGGATCATATTGCGAGGATAAGGACTATCTTCGCGCGATTCGTCGCCTTATGGTCGAGCGTGGGGTTTCCGTGCCCCTTTGTACTTCCGATGGCCCGTGGCGTGGGTGCCTTCGTGCCGGTACGCTCATTGACGATGATGTGTTGTGCACCGGCAACTTTGGTTCTCATGCAAAGGAGAACTTTGAGGCTCTTTCTGCTTTTCACAAGGAGCATGGAAAACAATGGCCTCTTATGTGCATGGAGTTGTGGGACGGCTGGTTCAATCGCTATGGGGAGAACGTCATCAGACGCGATCCCGAAGATCTTGCCTCTTGCGTTCGCGAGGTGCTCGAGCTTGGAGGATCTTTAAACCTCTACATGTTTCATGGAGGCACCAACTTTGGATTTATGAACGGATGTTCTGCACGCCATACGCATGACCTGCACCAGGTGACATCATATGACTACGATGCTCCATTGGACGAACAGGCAACCCGACCGAGAAATACTTCGCAATTCAAAGGACAGTTCACGAGCTGTATCCCGATATCGCGCAAAGCAAGCCGTTAACAAAAAAGGCGTTTTCCATGCCCGATATTTCGGTGAGTGAGCGCGTAAGTCTCTTTAATGTGCTCGATATTCTTTCGGAGCCGATTGAAGCCCAATATCCTATGCCCATGGAAGAGATGGGTCAGTCGTATGGATATACGTTATATACCACGACTGTCGAGCGTGACCGTGCAGATGAAGAGCGTATTCGGGTTATTGACGCCCGCGACCGCGCTCAGGTGTTTGTGAACGGTGACAAGGTGGCGACGCAGTATCAGGAGCACATCGGGGAAGATATTCACTGCGTTCTTCCTGTGAACACAACCGCCTGGATGTTCTGACCGAGGATATGGGTCGCGTCAATTATGGTCACAAATTGCTCGCTGATACGCAGCATAAGGGCATTAGGACAGGAGTTTGCGTTGATCTTCACTTTGTTACCGGTTGGGAGATGCGTTGTCTGCCACTCGATAACATCGATAATCTTGATTATTCCGCCGGCTGGGTAGAGGGGCAACCTTCCTTTTATCGCGCAAAGTTTGATATATCTGAGCCGGCTGATACCTTTATCGACACTACGGGTTTTGGAAAGGGTGTGGCATTCGTAAACGGAACGAATGTCGGACGTTTTTGGGATAAGGGTCCCATCATGACGCTCTATGTTCCGCACGGTTTATTACACCCTGGTACCAATGAACTCGTTATGTTCGAAACAGAGGGCGTGTATGATGCGAAAATCTCCCTTCGCTCTGAGCCCGTTATCCGTACACTTGAACAAGAAGGAGTTGAGTAGAAATGATTGTAGGCGCACGAATCGACTTTCGCTTGATTCACGGACAGGTGGCAAACCTCTGGTCTAACGCCCGTCAGGTAAGCCGCTTCATGGTAGTTGACGACGAGGTATCGCAAGATGCTACCCAAAAGCAGGTTCTTCGCATGGCTTGCCCGGCAACTGTGAAGTTGTCCGTGCTTCCTGTCGACAAGGCCGCTGCCAACATCACTGCTGGCAAATATGATGCGCAACGTCTCTTCATTGTTGCGAAAAAGCCTGAGGTCTACGTTCGACTTTTGGAACAAGGTGTTAAGCTTGAGCAGCTCATCGTCGGTAATATGACGACAATGGAGCCGGTCAAGAAGCTGAATCGCAACATTAGTTGCGACCAGGGGGACCTTGACGCATTTGCCAAACTCAAGGCCGATAATCTTCCTATTGTCATTCAGCTGACGCCGCAGGATAACCCAGAGGCTCTCACGCTCTAGTCGAATTAACGCTAGGCCGTGAAGGGGGATGCACGGTTTATATAAGCGTATTGGTATTGTAGAAACTGTTACACCTTAAATAAGGAGTTTACCATGATTGCTTGGTGGCAGATTCTTCTGTTAACCCTGTATGCGGGTTATCAGATTATGGATGAGCTGAACTGGTACACCTGTGCCGGCTCAGCCGTCTTCTCCGGTATGATTACCGGTTTGATTATGGGCGACCTGCAGACTGGCCTGTTTATCGGCGGCAGCATGCAGCTCACCGTCCTGGGCGTTGGTACCTTTGGCGGCGCCTCTCGTATCGATGCCAACTCCGGCACTCTGGTCGCCACTGCCTTTGCCGTGGGTGCGGGCATGAATCCCGAGACGGCTCTTGCCGCCATCGGCGTACCTGTCGCTGCCATTCTCGTTTACACCGATATCGCCGGCCGTTTCGCCAACACGTTCTTCGGTCACATGTGCGATGCCGATATCGAGAAGATGAACTGGGGCGCCTACAACGTACACTACTTGCTCGGTGCCGTTTCCTGGATGTTGTCCCGCATGATTCCGGTCTTCCTGGCTCTCGCATTTGGCCAGGGCGTGGTCGAGGGCATCACCACCGCCCTTAACGGCGACTGGAAGTGGCTGGGTGACGGTCTGTCTGTTGCTGGCGGTGCCTTGCCCGCCGTTGGCTTCGCATCCTGCTCCGTTACCTGCCGGTCAAAAAGCACGTCGCCTACCTGCTGCTCGGCTTTGTAGTCGCCGCCCTGTTTGGTACGGCCTTCACGAGCATCATGAACCTCAACGCCAACATCGTCGCTGTGAACGCCGCGCTTGGTAAGGGCGCCGTGGATATGGTCGGTATGTTCAATAACATGTCGATGCTGGCGATCGCTATTATTGGCTTTGCTCTGTCTTTGCTGTACTACAAGAACAACCAGCGTCCCGTCGCTGCTGCTGGCGCTGCGGAGGGAGACGACGACGATGAGCTCTAATGAGAAACTCGCCAATGGCACCACTGGCTACAAGATTACCAAGGACGACCTTGCGCAGATCAACCGTCGTAACCTGTTTGGTTCCAGGATGGTTGGAACTACGAGCGCATGCAGCACTCTGGTTATCTCTGGATTATCCTGCCCACGCTGCGCAAGCTGTACGGTGACGGCACGCCGGAGCTAAAGGAAGCCTGCCGCGCCCAGTGCGCACCGTTCTTCAACACCTCAAACTTCCTCAACACGATCATCACCGGTATCGATTTGGCGATCGAGGAAGAGGAGGGCATTGAGGGCCTCGAGGCTGTTGCCGGTCTCAAGACTGGTCTCATGGGACCGCTGGCTTCCATCGGCGATTCCATCTTCGGTTCGCTGCTCCCGACCATTTTCGGCGCTCTGGCTGCCAATATGGCCATGAACGGCAACCCCTTGGGTATCTTCATCTGGGTCGCCGTGAACATCCTTGTTGACTGGTTCCGCTGCAAGCAGACCACATGGCCTATGAGCAGGGTATGAAGCTCGTCACCACCATGAGCGATCGCCTGAATGCGTTGACCGACGCGGCCTCCGTAATGGGTGTCTTTATGGTCGGTGCTCTGGTCGCAACCAATGTCGGTATCGTTATTGCGGCGAAGCCTGTTATCGGCGGCGTTACCGTTGACTTGCAGAACATCTGCAATATGATTTGCCCCAAGCTGGTTCCTGCCGCACTCGTCGGCTTCGTATACTGGCTCCTCGGTAAGAAGGGCATGACCTCGACGAAGGCCATCTTTATCGTCTTGGTTCTGTCCATTGCCTTGGGTGCATTCGGTATCATTTGCAAGGGCTAAATACCCCATATTGTCACGGCATTTGAGCCTCAATTGAGACGTGGCGCACACCTCCAAGGCGACTTTATCGCCATATCCCTGGAGTGTGCGCCTCTTTTGTTTTGTCGGACACCGCTGTTCATAGGCGGTTATGCAGTCATCGTGTTCGATTAATTCCTTAAGGCTGCCTTGAAGGGAATATAGTGCAATGCCATTTTGGATCGTCCTGTTCATTTGTGTTGTCGTGGCTTATTTCGCTGTGACCGAAGGAGCGAAAAAATACTTCGATATGAAATTGCAGGTATTGTTTAACTTGGGCTTATACCAAGATTGCATAGACCTGCTCGATCGCAAACTTGCGCGTATAGTAATGTCTACGTATAAGCAGTATTACCTGCGTTTCACGATCTATGAAGCTGCTGATATGGACGCATATGCGGATCGAATGCTTGACCACTTGCTGGAGATGTCGTGCAGCGATAAACAACGTCGACAGCTTGCGGTTCGCGCCTTTAATTTCTATATCAAGACGGGTGACCGGAAGCGGGCAGCGTCCATGTTGGAAGAGATGCGCCCCATCGTGTCGAAGGGCATTTTGGCGGACAGTCAATTGACCTACGACATAGTCTTTTGCCGTCGGCATGATAAGATCGATGAGATGGAAGCTATGCTGGATACGAACGACCTTGGGTTACGCGGAAAGCTCTATCTGCTGCTTTCATATCAATATGAGAGCAGCGGGAACAAGGGCGAAGCACGTAGATATCGCAACCTTGAAAAGCAGCTTAGAGACGCTCACAGACCTCCCACGATAAAACAAAATACTCACTAAACTTTAATGATGCAGTGGTCGTAAGAGCTTTTGAGGGGTTCTTTGGCTAGAGAAAGCGAACGGTAGAAAGGTAGATAGAATGATTGGATTTGTACTAACTGGTCACGGTCAGTTTGCACCTGGTTTGAAAAGCGCTGTGGATATGGTCGCCGGCGAACAGCCTAATTTTGAGGTAGTTCCTTTTGCGGGCTCGGAGGCGGTTACTTTTGGTGATGATTTGCGAACCTGCATTGCCAAGATGCGTCAAGCTTGTGATGGCGTATTGGTGTTTGTTGATTTGCTTGGCGGTACTCCGTTCAATCAAGCTATCCCAATGACGACTGAGCTCGATAACGTGACCGTTGTCACCGGAACAAATCTACCTATGTTGGTAGAGCTCGTTATGACGCGTGCGTTTGGAGACCCAACGCTTGATGAACTTGCCGAACGCGCACGGGTCGTTGGTCGTGAGGGAGTCGATCTCAAGAAACTCGAGAGTGCTGACATTGATGAAGACGATGAGATGTAGTGTCGCTATTAGCCCATTTATGGGACATGTTGATGCATTACCTGAAGGCTGAAGTATTGGTCAATTGCTCATTACGTGGAGAATATCATGACGTGCAAGAGGCACAGGCAACCGCTATACGATCAGCTCGTAGATATTCTGATCGAGATAATTGATCATGAATATCAGCCAGGTGATTTGATTCCGTCCGAACGTGAACTTGCCGAACGCTACGGGCTTTCGCGATCGACTGTCCGACTTGCAATTCAGGAACTTGAGTATCTTGGTCGGATTGTGCGAAAACAAGGTCGCGGTACGTTTGTTGCCGATCGACTAGCTCAAGCAACAAATCTTACCCAATCGTACAGTTTTACTGAACAGATGAAAGCGATGGGCCGGCTGCCAGAAACAACCATCTTAGAGTTCTGTGAAATGGAAGCAGATAAAACGCTCTCGATACAAATGGGGATTCGTTTGGGTGAAAAGGTGTTAAAACTCAAACGTTTACGGATGGCAGATGGTATACCTATGATGGTTGAGCGTAGCTATCTTCCAGCAAGGCTCTTTATTTCACTCAAGCGTCCTCTACTCGAACAGAAGCCCCTTTACGATGTCATTGAGCAGGATTATCAGCAGAAAATTCGAGTAGCAGATGAGGAGTTCTCTGCGGGTATAGCACGTCCATGTGACGCTCGGCTTCTAGGTATTAGTGAGGGTGCGCCAGTTCTGGACATAGTCCGAACTACTCACAACACCCAAAATGATGTTGTCGAGTTCACGCTTTCGGTGGCTCGCGCGGACAAGTTCAAGTACAGAATCTCTCACTATCGAGATACTGTGTGATCGGATACGAGTGCTAACGAAAGAAAAACAGCCTATGACTACTACTCGATTTGACTTTTCAGGTTGAGTCTTTGTATATCAGGCAATTTAGTAAAGAAAGAGGTATTAGAAATGTTCGAGAAGAGTGTCGAGGAGCTCACCGAGCTCGGCGCCCAGATCACCACGGCGAGATTGCTCAGCAGCCCGAGCTTTGGCGTGATACGCTCAACATCTATCGCGAGAACAAGGAGGCCATCGAGGCTTCCTGGCCGAGGCTCGCGCTATGGGCGAGGGTCGTCTGTCCGTTGTCTTCACCGGTGCCGGTACGTCCGACTACGTTGGCGATACCTGCGCCCCGTACCTGCGTCACGCTGGCAACACTGATCTCTACGACTTTAAGCCCATCGCCACGACCGACATCGTGAGCGCCCCGCGTGACTTCCTGCGCGCCGAGGATCCCACGCTCGTGGTTTCCTTTGCCCGTTCTGGCAACAGCCCCGAGAGCCTTGCCGCCGTTGCCGTTGCCAAGGAGCTCGTCCACAACGTCAAGTTCCTCAACATCACCTGCGCTCCCGAGGCAAGCTCGCCGTCGAGTCTGCCGATGATCCCAATGCGCTGACGCTGCTCATTCCGCGCGCCAACGACAAGGGCTTCGCCATGACTGGCTCTTATTCCTGCATGACCCTGCTCTCCACCCTTATTTTCGACACTGCCTCTGACGAGCAGAAGGCCGAGTGGGTCGAGACGATTGCCAAGATGGGCGAGGAGGTCATCTCTCGTGAGTCTGAGATCGCCGATTACCTGGCTGGCGACTTCAGCCGCGTGACCTACTTGGGTTCTGGCTCCTTTGGTGGCCTTGCCCAGGAGAGCCAGCTCAAGATCCTCGAGCTCGCTCACGGTCTGGTCGCTACTTCCTACGACACCTCCATGGGCTATCGTCACGGACCCAAGTCCTTCGTCGACGATAAGACGCTCGTCTTCGTGTTCGTCAACAACGACGCCTACACCCGTCAGTACGACATCGACATCCTCAACGAGATCGGTGGCGACGAAATCGCTCAGCACACCATCGCCGTTCAGCAGGAAGGTGCCACCGTCTATGAGGGTGAGTCCTTCACCTTTAAGGGCTACGAAGCGCTTCCCGAGGCTACCTCGCTCTGCCGTTCGTGATGTTTGCCCAGGCCATCAGCCTGCTCAACTCCGTGCGCGTGGGCAACACGCCCGATACGCCGAGCCCCACCGGCACGGTCAACCGCGTGGTCAAGGGCGTGACGATTCACCCCTTCACCGCTTAATCGCGTCCCTCTGTAAGGCGCCCGTCCGCTCATAACGGCGGGCGGGCGCTTTTTGTTTTACCTGAGCTGGGTATAGCATCACCACAGTCAACTGCTTTAGAAGCAAGGAGTGCATATGAGCACGTACGCAATTAAGGCTGACAAGTTCTTCTTGCCGGCAGGCCCGCAACTGGGCGGCTATCTTATGGTCGAGGATGGCGTCTTTGGCGCCTGGCAGGCCGACGAGCCCTCTTGCGAGATTAAGGACTACACGGGGTCGTGGATCGCACCGGGTATGGTCGATACTCACATCCATGGCTTCTACAACCACTCGACTACCGATAACGATCCCGAGGCATCGATATCAGCTCGACCGAGCTCGCCCGTCGCGGTACCACCAGCTGGCTGCCCACGACGTTCACCGATGGCGTCGAGCAGATCAAGGATGCCTGCGCCGCCATCGCCCAGGCGGACGAGGGCCGCGGCCCCGACTTCTGCGGTGCTCGCATTCAGGGCATCTATCTGGAGGGCCCCTTCTTTACCATGAAGCACGTGGGCGCGCAGAACCCCGCTTATCTTATCGATCCCTCCGAGGAGGTCTTCGATCAGTGGCAGGAGGCTGCGGGCGGTCGCATCGTTAAGAGCGCCATGGCGGCCGAGCGCGACGGTGCCGCTGCTTATGCGGCTGCTCTGAACGCCAAGGGTGTGGTGACCAGCATCGGTCACTCCGACGCCACCTACGATGAGTGCATCGCCGCCATCAACGCCGGTGCCAGCTGCTTTACGCATACCTATAACGGCCAGCGCGGGCTGCATCACCGTGAGCCCGGTGTCGTGGGCGCTGCCATGTCCACGCCCGAGACCTACGCCGAGATCATCTGTGACGGCAAGCACGTAAACCCTGCCGCCATCAAGGCGCTGCTGCAGGCAAAGGGCTGGCAGCACACGGTGCTCATCACCGACTGTCCTAG
>ENA-OQER01000789-OQER01000789.1-human-gut-metagenome-genome-assembly--contig:-NODE-789-length-16618-cov-2.156752_pt1 | contig 16618 bp, 27 predicted proteins | sample MGYA00242797_ERZ504639 | MGnify/ENA primary metagenome ERZ504639 (study PRJEB26092, sample SAMD00036306) | human gut metagenome | host: Homo sapiens | study: EMG produced TPA metagenomics assembly of...
TGCTGGCGATGAGCGGTGTATAAGAGTAGAAAACGGCAGGCTCAGATAAGCTGGCAGTAATCATTATTCGCAGGCCGGACAAATGATTTTGCCCGGCCTGAATTAATTAAACCCGGCTACCCCACAAATCGTACTCATCGGCGTGCTCGACTTTCACACGCAGGATATCACCCGGCTTAACGTTGGTTTCACCATTGAGATAAACCGCGCCGTCGATTTCCGGTGCATCTGCATGCTGCGACCAATCGCGCCTTCTTCGTCCACTTCGTCGATAATCACCAGAATTTCACGGCCCACTTTCTCTTGCAGGCGCTCGGCGGAAATCTGCTGCTGCAGCTGCATGAAACGGTTCCAGCGTTCTTCTTTAACTTCTTCCGGAACCTGGTCAGGCAGGGCATTGGCGTCTGCACCTTCAACCGGGCTGTATTTAAAGCAGCAACGCGATCCAGACGCGCTTCTTTCAGGAAGTCGAGTAGCATCTGGAAATCTTCTTCTGTCTCGCCAGGGAAGCCGACAATAAAGGTTGAGCGTAGGGTCAGTTCCGGGCAGATTTCGCGCCACTGTTTGATGCGCGCCAGTTGGCGATCTACAGAACCCGGACGCTTCATCAGTTTGAGAATGCGCGGGCTGGCGTGCTGCAACGGAATGTCCAGATACGGCAGGATTTTGCCTTCTGCCATCAGTGGGATGACGTCGTCCACATGCGGATAAGGGTAAACGTAGTGCAGACGTGTCCAGATCCCCAGTTTCGATAACTGTTCGCACAGGCTGACCATGCTGGTTTTTACCGGCTCGCCGTTGTGGAAGCCAGTACGATGTTTAACATCAACGCCATAGGCGGAAGTATCCTGCGAGATCACCAGAATCTCTTTACGCCCGCATCTACCAGACGTTTCGCTTCACTTAACACTTCGCCAATCGGACGGCTCACCAGGTCGCCGCGCATAGACGGAATAATGCAGAAGGTGCAGCGGTGATTACAGCCTTCCGAAATTTTCAGATAGGCATAATGACGCGGCGTCAGTTTCACACCTTGTTCTGGCACCAGGCTCAGGAATGGGTTGTGTTTCGGTTTTGGCACGTAGTGATGAACGTGCTCCAGAACCTGCTCATAGCTATGAGGCCCGGTGATTTCCAGCACTTTCGGGTGGACTTCGCGGATCTGATCTTCTTTTGCCCCCAGACAACCGGTCACAATTACCTTGCCGTTTTCATTCAACGCTTCACCAATGGCTTCCAGTGATTCTTGTACCGCGCTGTCAATAAAGCCGCAGGTGTTGACGATCACCATGTCCGCATCGTCATAGCTCGGTACCACGTCATAACCTTCAGTGCGGAGTTCGGTGAGAATACGCTCTGAATCAACAAGGTTTTTTGGACAGCCAAGGGAAACAAAGCCGATTTTCGCTGGGGAGTTACTTTGCTCATAGCTTAAAAAATATTCAGTTACAGGAAAGGTCAGGGCAGGGATTCTACAGAGTTCTGCATAAAATTTGTATCGCAATCTCATTCGCTGGCGGAGGCGAAGGAAATGTAAATTTTGTTAATTCGGCGTGAAGAATTGATCCTGGACAGCATTTTGCTCAAAAAATAGCCATACTATTTAATTGCAACAAGGCTGGAAAGAGGAGGATCGAAGTATGTTCGTTGACAGACAGCGAATCGATCTGCTGAACCGGTTGATCGACGCACGCGTTGACCTCGCCGCATACGTGCAACTGAGGAAGGCAAAAGGATACATGTCCGTCAGCGAAAGCAATCATCTACGAGATAACTTTTTTAAACTGAATCGCGAACTGCACGATAAATCGCTGCGGTTGAATCTTCATCTGGATCAGGAAGAGTGGAGTGCTCTTCATCATGCTGAAGAAGCATTAGCGACAGCCGCAGTATGTTTGATGAGTGGGCACCATGATTGCCCGACTGTTATTACCGTCAACGCCGATAAGCTTGAAAATTGTCTGATGAGCTTAACGCTGAGTATCCAGAGCCTGCAGAAGCACGCCATGCTTGAGAAGGCCTGAAACTAAGGGGGAGAAAGCGTCTCCCCTTCATGTTTAAGTTTTTGTAAAAATGAATTTGTTATCTCCTCCACTGACTACGCTTTAAGCCAGAGTCAATCCGGAGGCGTTATGCATCGACAATCCTTTTTCCTTGTGCCCCTTATTTGTCTTTCTTCCGCTCTCTGGGCGGCTCCTGCAACGGTAAATGTCGAAGTACTGCAAGACAAACTCGACCATCCCTGGGCACTGGCCTTTTTACCCGATAATCACGGTATGTTAATCACTCTGCGCGGCGGCGAGTTGCGTCACTGGCAAGCAGGAAAAGGATTATCTGCGCCGCTTTCCGGAGTTCCGGACGTTTGGGCGCACGGGCAGGGCGGCCTGCTGGACGTGGTTTTAGCGCCTGATTTTGCTCAGTCTCGCCGCATCTGGTTAAGTTATTCCGAAGTTGGCGATGATGGCAAAGCCGGAACTGCTGTGGGTTATGGCCGCTTAAGTGATGATCTCTCAAAAGTGACCGACTTCCGCACCGTCTTCCGCCAGATGCCAAAACTGTCTACCGGCAACCATTTTGGCGGGCGGCTGGTATTCGACGGTAAAGGTTATCTTTTTATTGCTCTGGGCGAAAACAATCAGCGCCCGACGGCGCAGGATCTGGATAAATTACAGGGCAAACTGGTGCGTCTGACCGACCAGGCGAAATCCCGGATGATAATCCTTTTATAAAGGAATCCGGTGTGCGCGCCGAGATCTGGTCTTATGGCATTCGTAATCCGCAAGGAATGGCGATGAATCCGTGGAGTAATGCACTGTGGCTGAATGAACATGGCCCGCGCGGTGGTGATGAAATTAATATCCCGCAAAAAGGCAAAAACTACGGCTGGCCGCTGGCAACCTGGGGAATCAACTATTCAGGCTTTAAGATACCGGAAGCGAAAGGGGAGATCGTCGCCGGGACCGAGCAACCTGTTTTTTACTGGAAAGATTCGCCCGCTGTGAGCGGCATGGCCTTCTATAACAGCGATAAATTCCCCCAGTGGCAGCAAAAATTATTTATTGGCGCGCTGAAAGATAAAGATGTCATTGTGATGAGCGTCAACGGCGACAAAGTGACAGAAGATGGCCGTATTTTAACGGACAGAGGGCAGCGAATTCGTGATGTTCGCACTGGACCCGACGGTTATTTATACGTTCTCACCGACGAGTCCAGTGGGGAATTACTTAAAGTTAGCCCACGCAATTAGCTAACGGGAATCATCACACTTTGCGCACTGCGGGGCGTTCAGTGAGTTGCTGATACCAGCGTTGCAGATTTGGACGCGGTGTCCAGGTCAGGCCAACGTTAAACAAATTGTAGATGAACGGTGCGATAGCGATATCGCCCACACCAAACTCGTCGCCAAAGAACCATTTTACTTTTGCCAGTTCCGCATCGAGCAGGGCAAACAGGGCGTCGCACTCTTTGCAACTGGCATCAATGGCGGCCTGATCGCGCTCTTCCGGTGGTGTTCTGACTAATCCCATCAGGATCCCGCGATGAGCATTACTGAGCGTCTGGTTTGCCCAGTCCATCCATTTTTCCGCTTCCGCACGACGTGCCGGTGAGTCGATCCACAGACGTTTTTGCCCGTACTGTGCCGCCAGATAGCGGACAATGGCGTTTGATTCCCAAAGAATGAGATCACTTTCGTCGTCACGCAACAACGGCACCACGTCCGTAGTTCATCGCCAGAAAATCAGCATCGTGATTTATCCCAAACTCACGGCCCGCGAGAATTTGCTCATAAGGTAGTTCCAGTTCTTCGAGCGTCAGCAATACTTTTTTTACGTTAGTTGAATTATTCCGACCCCACAGCGTAATCATACTCACCCCTTTTCCGACAGGCAGCCACAGGCTGAACAGGACTCCGATGGTGAAGTAAAGTTAACTTTTAAGCAACAGCTGGCAAAAAAATGACACCAGAAGCAGCGAAGCGGCAGGATATTGCATAAACTTTAAAAACTTTACCAACTTACGGTTTCTTTAAGTTTGTGTGTGCGTTATTAATCACCGAACTTATCATACGGCGATATAACGTATTTTTTTGAATGGATACTCGGGTGGCATTTATGACGCAATACTCCTCTCTCCTTCGTGGTCTTGCAGCGGGTTCTGCATTTTTATTCCTTTTTGCCCCAACGGCATTCGCGGCGGAACAAACCGTTGAAGCGCCGAGCGTGGATGCGCGTGCATGGATTTTAATGGATTACGCCAGCGGTAAAGTGCTGGCAGAAGGCAACGCGGATGAGAAACTGGATCCCGCGAGCCTGACTAAAATCATGACCAGCTATGTGGTTGGGCAGGCGCTTAAGGCCGATAAGATTAAACTCACCGATATGGTGACGGTCGGTAAAGATGCCTGGGCGACGGGAAATCCGGCACTGCGTGGTTCATCGGTAATGTTCCTCAAACCGGGCGATCAGGTTTCGGTGGCAGACTTGAACAAAGGTGTGATTATCCAGTCCGGTAATGACGCCTGTATTGCGCTGGCCGATTACGTTGCCGGGAGCAGGAGTCATTTATTGGTTTGATGAATGGTTATGCCAAAAAACTGGGTCTGACCAACACTACCTTCCAGACGGTGCACGGTCTGGATGCGCCGGGGCAGTTCAGTACCGCGCGCGATATGGCATTGCTGGGTAAAGCATTGATCCACGATGTGCCGGAAGAGTACGCCATTCATAAAGAGAAAGAGTTCACCTTCAACAAAATTCGTCAGCCTAACCGTAACCGTCTGCTGTGGAGCAGCAATCTGAATGTTGATGGCATGAAGACAGGAACCACGGCAGGCGCGGGATATAATCTGGTTGCTTCGGCTACCCAGGGCGATATGCGTTTAATCTCCGTAGTGCTGGGGGCGAAAACTGACCGTATCCGTTTTAATGAGTCTGAGAAATTATTGACCTGGGGTTTCCGCTTCTTTGAAACCGTGACGCCAATTAAACCTGATGCCACCTTTGTGACTCAGCGCGTCTGGTTTGGTGATAAGAGCGAAGTGAATCTTGGGGCAGGTGAAGCGGGCTCAGTGACCATACCGCGTGGGCAGCTGAAAAACCTGAAGGCGAGCTACACGTTAACGGAACCGCAGCTTACCGCACCGCTGAAAAAAGGTCAGGTTGTCGGGACCATTGATTTCCAGCTTAACGGTAAATCCATTGAGCAGCGTCCGCTGATCGTGATGGAAAATGTGGAAGAGGGCGGATTCTTTGGTCGGATGTGGGATTTCGTGATGATGAAATTCCATCAGTGGTTCGGCAGCTGGTTCTCTTAATCTTCTGATAACCGGATGGCGCGAAACGTCATCGTTATACGTCATTAATACATCAACTTAATACGGTGCGTCTGCGCGTACTTCACATACTCATCTTCCGGGCAACAATCACTCACCACAATATCAAAGCGTTTCAGGTCACCCATGCGCGCCGGACGCACCTTGCCAAATTTACTGTGGTCGACAACCAGCACATGCTTTTGCGCCATCGACATGGCCCAGTGTTTTACCGGCAACTCTTCAAGATTAAAACAGGTAGCGCCTTTACTGACATGCACGCCCGCCGCGGAATAAAAAGCGATATCCGGGCAAAAATTATTCAACGTTTGCTGAAAATCGATGGGTTTGAAAATGGCGTTGCTGGCGTGAAATTCACCACCGCACAGAAATGCGCGGCAATGGGGTTTCTCTTTCAGCGCCAGAAAGGTATTTAGCGAATAACAAACGGCGGTAAAAGGGATTTCATTATCAATCGCTTCAATAATCCACGGCGTGGTGGTGCCACAGTCAAAAAAGAGAGTCTGATCGGTTCTACCAGTGTCGCAGCCATTTTTGCCGCCCGGCGTTTTTCTTCCACCAGGCGGGATTTTTGATCGCTTAACAGGTAATGGCTGGCACTGCGCGGTTCCAGAACAATATAGCCGCCGAGCAAAACGACGGGCGCACTGTGGTTGTTCAGATCGCGACGAATCGTCATCTCCGAAACCCCAAGCAGGGCGGCGGCGTCTTTAAGATGTAACTTATCGCTGCGTTTTAATTCTTGCAGCAGCTGCCCGATACGCTCTTCGCGACGTGTTTCCATAATCCCTCTGAATAGTTATTGAAGCGAGCCGCTCAATACTACACTTTTTAGCAGAGATCAGTCACGCACCCAGCCTTTGCGGATCGGTAATGCAAAACAGAAGCGATACCACGATTGCAGACGTTGATAGAGTTTATGCCCCATCGCTTGCCAGATAATCTGAGCGCTAAGGCAGCCAATCATACCTGCCAGCAATCCACCGAGCATATCCAGCGGCCAGTGCACGCCAAGATAAACGCGCGACCAGGCAATGACGACGGCCAGCACCATTAAAAGTGAGCCGGACCACAGGCGATGCCAGCATAAAAATGCCAGTGCAAAGGTGAAAATCACCGTACCGTGGTCGCTTGGGAATGAGTCATCCGCCGCATGATGCAGGAAGTTATAGCCGATATTTTCGACAAAGGGTCGGTCGTGCGGAAAAAGATGTCCCATCGTCCAGGACACAAACAGCTGACCGCCAGCGCGATAGCGATTTTTATCACCAGTTGCCGTTGTGCTGTAAGCCCCCACAACCAAAGCACCGCGGCCAGCAGCGGTACCACGGTAATCAAATCTTTAGCAATAAAAATCGCCAACGAGATCATCCACGGAGCCGAGTCTGGCGTCGCGTTAATAAGAGAGAATAGAGAGAGATTCAAATTTTCCAGCATAACTTCCCGACGCAAAGTGATTAAAAGGGAGCCAATACAGGCAAGTCGTTGAGAATAAAGTGCAGGTTAAACTGGGTAAAGCGGCATCGTCTTATTTCCCTCAAGCGGCCTGTTTACGGTGGGTAATTGTAACGGGCATAGGTTAAATAAAACTTAAAGAAAGCGTAGCTATACTCGCAATAATGTAAGAATGTGCTTAACCGTGGTTTCAGCTACAAAATTCGCTTTCTCGTTAGCTGTGCTTTTATTAAACTCTGCGCGATTATTATTGGCGAAGAAATTGCATGCAAAATAAATTAGCTTCCGGTGCCAGGCTTGGACGTCAGGCGTTACTTTTCCCTCTCTGTCTGGTGCTTTACGAATTTTCAACCTATATCGGCAACGATATGATTCAACCCGGTATGTTGGCCGTGGTGGAACAATATCAGGCGGGCATTGATTGGGTTCCTACTTCAATGACCGCATATCTGGCGGGCGGGATGTTTTTACAATGGCTCCTGGGGCCGCTGTCGGATCGTATTGGTCGCCGTCCGGTGATGCTGGCGGGGGTGGTGTGGTTTATCATCACCTGTCTGGCAATATTACTGGCGCAAAACATTGAACAATTCACTCTGTTGCGCTTCTTGCAGGGCATAAGCCTCTGTTTCATTGGCGCTGTGGGATACGCCGCAATTCAGGAATCCTTCGAAGAGGCGGTTTGTATCAAGATCACCGCGCTGATGGCGAACGTGGCGCTGATTGCTCCGCTACTTGGTCCGCTGGTGGGCGCGGCGTGGATCCATGTGCTGCCCTGGGAAGGGATGTTTGTCTTGTTTGCCGCATTGGCAGCGATCTCCTTTTTCGGTCTGCAACAAGCCATGCCTGAAACCGCCACGCGTATAGGCGAGAAACTGTCACTGAAAGAACTCGGTCGTGACTATAAGCTGGTGCTGAAGAACGGCCGCTTTGTGGCGGGGGCGCTGGCGCTGGGATTCGTTAGCCTGCCATTGCTGGCGTGGATCGCCCAGTCGCCGATTATCATCATTACCGGCGAGCAGTTGAGCAGCTATGAATATGGCTTGCTGCAAGTGCCTATTTTCGGGGCGTTAATTGCGGGTAACTTGCTGTTAGCGCGTCTGACCTCGCGCCGCACCGTACGTTCGCTGATTATTATGGGCGGCTGGCCGATTATTATTGGTCTGTTGGTCGCTGCTGCGGCAACGGTTATCTCATCGCACGCGTATTTATGGATGACCGCCGGGTTAAGTATTTATGCTTTCGGCATTGGTCTGGCGAATGCGGGACTGGTGCGATTAACCTGTTTGCCAGCGATATGAGTAAAGGTACGGTTTCTGCGGCGATGGGAATGCTGCAAATGCTGATCTTTACCGTCGGTATTGAAATCAGCAAACATGCCTGGCTGAACGGGGGCAACGGACTGTTTAATCTCTTCAACCTTGTCAACGGAATTTTGTGGCTGTCGCTGATGGTTATCTTTTTAAAAGATAAACAGATGGGAAAATTCTCACGAAGGGTAAAAAAAATGCCTGATTGCTTTGTGCGATCAGGCATTCTCGAATTAATGGTGATGGTCGTCAATCTGGTGTTCGATAACCATCCCTTCACCTACGCTGGCAAGATGGCGAACATAAGGATGCGGGCGGTAAGCCGGAGCTGGCGCAGGAGCCACATAGACGGTTTGCGGCACAGTCGCGACGCTGACCGCTTGTGGAACGCTGACTGAATCAGGAACCACAACCACTTTGTATCCACTCGGCACATCGACGGTGACACTTTGCGCCATCGCCACACCAGTAAAGCCCATTAAAAAGCCGCGCCCAACAGTAGACAATTTTTCATAAACATTTTCGCCTGAAATAATGCAGCGGGTTAATTTCCGCGAATTATGCAGCCTTCATTCAGGTATTGTGTTGCCGGGCGTGCTGCCGTTTTATTGGTCAAATGGCGCTTCGTGTTTAAGCACTTTATCGATCACATCCAGTACGCCTTCACGGTTATTGGAGCCTGCCCGGTATTTTGCCGCTGCGACGACCGCATTGCCGGCATTTTCCATTGCAAAACTAAAGCCTGCCTGACGCAGCATCTCAATATCGTTACCGCCATCGCCAAAGACCACCACTTCGCTGTCGTCTATTCCCCATAATTTCTGCAGTTGGCGAAGGCCATTGGCTTTATGTACGCCGGGGATAATCAGATCGATGCTGCCGTTGCGGTGTGGACCGGCACCATAATATCGCCGATGGCTCATGTAATGCTTTTTGTACTTGTGGAATCAGTTCATCGGAAAGATTCAGGCCAAACTTAAAGAAGATATCCTCTAAGTTGTCAAAGTTATCGACGTATTCCAGACGGTGATAATACATTTCCGCCACCGTTTTCATGGCATCGTCATATTTTTTGAGCGTATAGGCGCTATTTTTTCCGCAGGCAATAATTTCCACTTCCGGGCGCGTCAGCAAATGTTCCACGACAGTAGTAAACGCATCCTTCGACAGCTCGCCATTAAAAACATCTTTGCCTTCGCTCACTACCCAGCCGCCGTTTTCAGCCACAAAGGCAATTTCATTAGCAATTTCAGGGAAGAAAGAGATCAACTGATAATATTGATTCCCGCTGGCGACTACAAAGCGAATTCCTTGTGCTTTCATTTGCTGATACTGAGCATAAACCGCTCACGGTTATAGGTTTTTTGATCGCTTAAGAAAGTACCATCCATGTCTACCGCAATTAATTTAATGCTCATCAACTATTCTCCATCGCCGTCTGCGTTTTGGTATCGGGTTTGGCGACGGCTTTCGCGACAATAGCCGCGAGAATAACCAGCGCCAGTACAACCAGCATTGCACTACGTAATCCATAATGTTCGCCGAGATAGCCCAGCAGCGGCGGCCCGACGAGGAAAGCCAGATAACCGGTCGTTGCTACCACACTGACGCGGGTTGGTGCATCGGGGCCGGTATCGCTGGCGGCAGAAATGGTCAGCGGGAAGCCCAGCGAGGCACCCAGTCCCCAGAGTACAACAGACACCCCAGCGACCCAGCGCTATCGACAAAAATAATCAGCCCAATACCCAACGCCCCCATTAGTGCACTGGCCCGAACCACGGCAACGCGACTGTAACGGTCGATGAACCAACCGCCGGTGAAGCGTCCAACGGTCATCCCCAGGGTAAAACCGGCATAAATCAGCGAGCCGGAAGTAGGGCTAAAACCGTGACCGTCAACCATTAATAAGGGTAACCAGTCGTTGGCAGAACCTTCGGCAAAGGCCATCGCCAGCACCACAACACCTATCAGCAGCAACTGGATATCGCGATAAAAAGGAATGCCTTTTTCGCCATGCTGGGTGCCATCGGCAGCATTTTTGCCCGTACCGTCAGGGATTGCCTGAATGGCGATATAAATAGGCGCGATACCTACCAGCGCCGCCAATAAAATGTGCACCGTTGCCGGAACGCCAAAGGCCGTCAGTGCCATCCCGACACCAGCGCCTGCCAGCGTGCCCAGGCTATAAAAACCGTGCATCATTGGCAAAACCGTTTTATTCATTTCTCGCTCAACGGCGGCACCTTCAACGTTTATCGCCACTTCCGCAGAACCAAAACTTGCCCCAAAGACGCCGAGACCAACGGCAAAGAGCAGGGGCGATGTCAGCCAGAGTGCCAGACTTAATATCATCATCCCGATCAATGCGCAGGACATCGTGACCAGGATGACATTACGCGTGCCAAAGCGTTTCACTAACCACGCCGAGCAGAGAATACCGCTCATCGAACCGATCGACAGACCAAAGAGAACACCGCCCATTTCAGCGATCGAGACAGAGAGAATATCGCGGATAGCAGGCGTACGGGTTGCCCAGGACGCCATTAACAGGCCTGGCAAAAAGAAGAACATAAACAGCGCCCAGGTTCGGCGTTTCAATGCATTACGTGAAGAATTTACGGTCATAGATCACGTCAAAATAAGAAGAGGGAAGACAACATTAGCAAGGTTGTGTACATTTGTACACAATTGCAGAGAGAGGAAATGACATGCGTCGCGCTAACGATCCGCAACGGCGAGAAAAAATTATCCAGGCCACGCTGGAGGCGGTGAAACTTTACGGAATACATGCTGTTACGCACCGCAAAATTGCTACCCTTGCCGGGGTACCGTTGGGATCGATGACCTACTATTTTTCAGGAATTGATGAGTTGTTGCTGGAGGCGTTCAGCAGTTTTACTGAGATTATGTCCCGGCAATATCAGGCATTTTTTAGCGATGTTAGTGATGCTCAAGGCGCATGCCAGGCTATCACCGATATGATCTACAGCTCACAGGTTGCAACGCCGGATAATATGGAGCTGATGTACCAGCTCTACGCGCTGGCTAGCCGAAAACCGCTATTAAAAACGGTAATGCAAAACTGGATGCAGCGCAGTCAGCAAACGCTCGAACAATGGTTTGAACCCGGAACCGCCCGCGCGCTTGATGCGTTTATTGAGGGGATGACGCTGCATTTTGTCACCGACCGTAAGCCGCTATCGCGCGAGGAGATTTTGAGGATGGTTGAGAGGGTTGCAGGGTAGTAGATAAATTTTAGATAACAAAAAACCCATTTATATAAATGGGCCAGTGAAAATAACAAGTTACATTATAATCAATGAGTTAAAATAGTAGGGAATGGTTATAAAGGTTAGGGAATGGCAATCGCTGCCGCCATTTTGTCGCCACTATAGGAGGGCATAAAGTAGGTTGGTAGCTATGGTCATTTATTAATCAGAAAACCCAATATGGTGATAAAAGCCGTTGGTAGTATTACCCGCGGCTTTGATCCTTCAACCTGTGTGGAGTATGAGCTATGTTTTAAAACAAATTTGAATTAGCTAATAGTGATAATTTTACAGGTAACGAGCAATGGTATCGGCGATGGAGTGGTGTCCATGCTTTCTTAATATATCAATAAAGACATCCCAAGGAGGAATGTTGCTTCGGTATGATTCTCCTGGTCCTGTGTACATTCCACCACCTGGTCCTGTGTGTAACCCGCCTCCGGGACCTGTGTATAAACCACCACCTGGTCCAGTATAGAGTCCCCCCCTGGTCCGGTATACATTCCGCCACCAGGTCCAGTATATAGGCCTCCACCAGGACCCGTATAGAGACCACCACCAGGACCCGTATAGAGACCACCACCCGGTCCTGTGTAAGCACCGCCACCAGGTCCTGTATAAAGACCTCCGCCAGGGCCGGTATATCGTCCACCACCCGGACCAGTGTATTTATTTCTTGGCCACATGCTAAGACTCTCCAAAAAGTCCATATAATCAATGAATTTACAATATATATTATTTAAATTAATGGAAAAGAGATCTCAGTAGGATTTCATCGTTGCTAATGGGTTAAATCTTAATGCAGTCTCAAGATGGTCCGGGGCGAGATGAGCATATCGCATAGTCATTTTTATATCGTGATGACCCAGTATTTTTTGTAACGCAAGTATGTTTCCACCGGACATCATAAAGTGAGCCGCAAAGGTATGGCGAAGTACATGGGTTAGTTGACCACGGGGAAGAATGATAGAGGTTTTATCCATTACTGATGCAAATTGAAAATAGTAATCATCAAAAATTTAAATCCCTCAAGCGCGGTGATCTCTTCGTAAAGTTCTTTGCTGATAGGAATGCTTCTGTTTTTCTTTCCCTTCGTTCTGGTGAACGTGATGCGGTACTTCGTTACCTGCGATCTTGTTAGGTTAACAGCTTCTCTCCATCGCGCTCCTGTACTGAGGCAAATTTTCACAACGAGCGTTAATAGCTTGTTTTGGAGCTGGCAGTCATACAGCAACTCTGCAATCTGTCATGTGTAAGCCATGCCATTTCCTTTTCAGCAACGGTAAATTTGCGCATGTTTTCAAGAGGGTTTGGCAAGAGCCATTCGCCCAAGCGAATCAATTCACTAAAGGCACCACTTAAATAACTTTGCTCGAGATTTACCGTTACTGGGCTTGCTCCTTTCTTCCACTTTTCACTGAAATAAATCTCTCCGGTTAGGCGTTTGTCGCGATAGTGAGCAAACATCTTTGGGGTCAGCGCCGTAGCCAGCGGATTCCCTAGTGCATCCACGATTAGCAGTAGTTTTTCATATACATGTTCGCCAGCGGAAAGAGATATGCCGTGAAGCTTATACCAGAGGTTCACTATGTCTTTTAGAGAGCGCCGATCAACAGCATCACCCAGCCAAGGTTTAGACGCGGTTTCATCCATTGTGTGGCGCTCAAAAGCCAACGCCTCGCCTTTGGTTGCAAATTGTTTTCGTACCCTACGCCCAGAACGTCCGGCAGGGTAGCATTCGCAGAGCCATTTACCCGTATCAAGTTTACGAACTGCCATTCAATACCCCTTACTACATTGAGATAGGGGTATGGTTTACTGTTTATTTATACAGTGTCAATGTTTGATTTGTTAATTTCTAAACATTTTCAATAGATTCAATAAGTTGAACCGTTTCGCATAGACTTGGCGAATGTTCCATTGCACTACGGAAATCCCAATGATCACGAATGAAAGTACTCAAAATTGTATTATAGGAGAGGCCAACTTTTGCTGCTGCTCCTGCTTTGGGAGGAATTCCTCGCTTTATAACACCATTTTTTGAGAGCTTTGCAAGTGTGATTATCTTCTCTTTGGGATCCAATAATTCATCAGGAGTCCTATCAATTCTATCTTTAGATATTTTAAAGTAATCACTCAACCCCCCTCTATCGGCCAAAATCCAACTTCAACCTCTCTGATCGGAATTATTATCTTAAGTCTTTCGTGTTTATTTCTTAATTTATTTTCGATTTCACTGCGATAAGTAACTGCATTTTCTTTAAGGTCTAAATCAAGTACAACCAATACATGATGAAGTGCTGCTAAGTTGTTGAATTTTTCAAGGTTGCTCGTTAGATAACCGCATCCCTGTTTGCCTAGTTTGTTTTTTATTTCAAAATGGCCATTAGAGGCAATGATTTTAACCATGGCCTCCTCTGTTAAGATATCTTCCGTTGCAATTGAAATTTTCATGTACTAGATCTCTGCAATTTTACTTATATTGGCAGGCGTCGTATGAGGCAACATGATTTCAGCAGCAGAGAAACCGGCTCTCATTGCATCCAATTCATCATCTGTAGGTGTTCTCGCTGTAGTACCGTTTTCAGATGCTGTAAATAGAATAATGTTATTGCCATCGATATTATTACTTAGCAACGATGGACTGTGAGTGCTAATGATGATTTGCTTTTGATTTCGAGCACCTTTAAGCGTGTTTTCAATGATTTCAGGTATAAATTTCACAATTTCACTGTTCAAAGATAATTCAGGTTCTTCCATTAAAAGTAGCTGTCTTTTCTCAAGAAGTGACCACATCAAACCGATTAAACGTAATGTTCCATCTGAAAACTGCTCTTCTTTTTGCCATCCAGCATTTGGCCTCCAGTGCTCGTACCTTGCTTCTAAGTGTGGTTGCCCTGATTCATCTCTTTCAAAGCGTAACTCTTTAAACTGCGGAACAGCAATAGATAGCCCTGCTTGTATTTTTTTTTAGCCAGGCATCTCTGGTTCGTGTTTGAGTATTTGCTAATCGGTCAAGAAACCCTTGTCCAAATGGGTCATCATCTATTTATTAACCCCAATTTCTTTGGCGAATTTGAGCAACTGTGGAACTATATGCAAGTATGTAACAGATGTGAAGAAATCTGAAATCACTCTAAAACTTTGATTTGCTAAAATTTGCTCAAGATGTGTTTGAGTCAACTGAACAGCATCAGCATGATCATGAGCATTGGGGCGGCTCAATATATGCTCACCATTTTTATATACATTTTCACTAGTGACGTGAATTAACTGTTTCCCTCGGCCAGATGCTTGAAAATAAGTTCATAAATCCACTCGTTATCGTCTTCCTCAAAATATATGGTTATACCTACTTCGGTATCATTTCTCGCTTGAAGACAACGGAGTTTTGTTATGCCACCTCTATCATTGACCGCTTTTTGTAAACCACCACCATCTCTACAAATATCACTCATAAAGCGAAAGACATCAAGGAAGTTTGATTTACCTACAGCATTTGGCCCTATGATGTAAACACGGTCATGAAGAGGAACATCAATATTCCTGAAGTTTTTCCAATTTTTCAGTTTTAATCGAGTAATATTCATATTAGCCTCTTATCTTGAATTCTGCTATAACTTTGCCGATGAATACAAGGTCATTAATGTTCATATCAACAATGATATTCCCATAGTTAATCTTAACTTTATTATCAGGAATTCTAATAACTTGTTTTATAGAATGCTTTCCATCAATGGAGATTAACCAATCACCATCAACTACATCTGTGAAATCCCTCTCAATAAAATAAGAGTTATTCCCGTTTGATATCACAGATGGTGATGATAAACCATCAGGAATGAACACTTTGTCAAACATTAGTGTTCCTGCATCCAATAGCACTCCATCAATCAATTTTATTTTTTGAATATTGATGATGTCAGACGTTAAATATTCATGTTTAGGAGGTAAGCCTGTTACCAGCCACTTTATGTTTACTCCTGTTTCGAGCGCGCACTGAATAACCCAATCAGAAGGGAATGAATCTCTCATGTAGCGTGTAGCAAGACTGCTTTTTGATATGCCTAGTTGTTCACATAACGCCTGTCTTGTAGTGAACCCATAGGTTCAACCATCCTTTCGATAGCTTTCTTTCCACCTTGACTAAAATCCATCGATTTCACCTTGTGAACTTTATGGTTGACGATTTCAATTTGTGATCTTATAGTCGCATTGATTTCAAAATGTGACTTACAACTACTCGTCAATGTTAAACACACTTAAACAGGAGATGTTGCCTTATGACTCAGCACATTTCAATCACATTAGCTGTCCCATCCATTTCGGTTGAAAAGTACAGTGAACTCACAGGGTTATCTGTAGACACTATCAACAGTATGCTCGCAGATGGACGCCTTAAGCGGCATCGTCTTCGCAAGGATAAAAAACGTGAAAAGGTAATGATCAACATTGCAGCCATGACAGTGGATGCGCTTGCCGATTCCAATGTCGTAATCAATTGATTCGATTTTGAAATAAAGGGAAGGGGCTGACTATGTTTGATTATCAAGTTTCCAAACATCCACATTTTGACGAAGCCTGTCGTGCATTCGCACTGCGCCACAACCTGGTGCGACTGGCAGAACGTGCAGGCATGAATGTACAGATTCTGCGGAACAAGCTGAACCCAGCTCAACCTCATTTATTAACCGCACCAGAAATCTGGTTGCTTACCGATCTGACTGAAGATTCAACGCTGGTAGATGGCTTTCTGGCACAGATTCACTGCCTGCCATGTGTACCGATTAATGAGGTGGCAAAAGAGAAACTGCCGCATTATGTCATGAGTGCAACCGCAGAGATCGGGCGTGTTGCTGCAGGTGCGGTATCTGGCGATGTAAAAACCAGTGCAGGTCGTCGTGATGCTATCAGCAGCATTAACTCTGTAACACGACTGATGGCGCTGGCCGCTGTTTCATTGCAGGCCCGTTTACAGGCTAATCCTGCGATGGCGAGTGCAGTTGATACCGTGACTGGCCTCGGTGCTTCATTCGGTTTGCTGTGAGGTGCTTATGCTGACGAAAGAACCATCATTTGCATCGCTGCTGGTAAAACAAAGTCCGGCAATGCACTACGGTCACGGCTGGATCATGGGTGAGGATGGTAAACGCTGGCATCCGTGCCGTTCACAAGATGAATTGCTGGCAGAACTATCTACGAAAAACGGGGGAACAAATGGCTATTGAAGGCGCTGCGGCGACTGTTCCATTAAG